>Ga0209541_10013294_pt1 | contig 12604 bp, 14 predicted proteins | sample RifCSPlowO2_01_FD_184027 | JGI IMG/M metagenome (GOLD analysis project Ga0209541, IMG submission 184027) | Groundwater microbial communities from Rifle, Colorado - Rifle CSP2_plank lowO2_0.1 (SPAdes) (version 2) | ecosystem: Environmental > Aquatic > Deep subsurface > Groundwater | place...
GGGTGTTTCATTTATAAAGTTTAAAAACTACCTATATACTGTAGAAGTGTCAATTAATTTCGGAATTATACAAAAATAAAAAGGTTGTGTATTAAGTCAAAGGAGTGTGTATAAAGTCGGGCAAAATTAAGACTTATTACACAAAGCTTAAAATAAATAAATGAAAAAAGAAATAAAAAATTATCCCAATGTGACCAAATCGCCATTCTTGGCTTGCCTGACGTTGAAGTCCAGTACAACGTCGCCATTATTGTCTATTGAGACTTTGCCAACTGCACCATCATAGTTCTCGACAGCATAGAAGTAATCCCTTATTTTTTCTCCATCGTATCCGCTCTTGGCAATGGCGTCCGACACCAAATAAACTAGGTCATATGCTGCCGACATGTACGCCGGGAATGGAGGCTCTTCTTTGGCTTGTGCTTTGTACTTTCCGAGCAACGCTGCTGCTTTTGGCACCTTTTCGTCAAATTTCTGCTCAACCCCAATCAAGCCTTCCATGTCAGCTGCATTTTCCTTGATTACATTCCTGCCAATGATTACTTCTGCAGTCAACAGCTGCTGCTTCATCCCCGCTTCCCTAATTTGTTTTACCAGCAAAACTCCCTTGGCAGGGGCCTGGGGCACGACATAAATGACGTCAGGGTTTGCTGCCTTCACTTTTGTTACTTGTGTCCTGAAATCCGTGTCTTCTGGATTGTAGGTTTCGTCAGCCACAATTTGGCCGCCTAGCCCGGCAAATTTTTCCTTGAACACGGTTCTGAGGCCTTGCGCATAATCTGTTGTCTCTGAGATGACAGCTGCTTTTTTTGCCTTTAAGCTGCTATATGCATAGTCAGAAGCCACGACTCCCGCATATGCGTCGCTTGGCGCCAGCCTGAAGACAAAATCGCCGCCTTTTGCCGTTATATCCGGAGAGGTTGCGCTTGGCGACACCATGACGACTTTATTGTCGTTGGCTATGGGTGCCGCTCCCAAAGTTTCCCCCGAGCAGGCTCCTCCGAGGATAACCTTTACTTTGTCAACGTTAATCAGCTTTTGCGCTGCCGCATTGCCGTCTTTTGGGTTGCATTTGCTGTCTTCGTAAACTGCTTCCAGCTTTCTGCCATTTACCCCCCCTTTCGCATTTATTTCGTCAAGAGCTATTTTCGCAGAGGCCTGTAAAGGCAGCCCATAAGCTGCGCCGTCTCCTGTCAAAGGAAGCATGACTCCAATCTTGTAAGTGCCCTGCGTTTGGACAGGATTTATCTCGCCGCCAGCCGGCTGCGACGGAGCCTGCTGTACTTGGCAGGCGCTAAGAATTAAAACGAATAAGGTTAAAATTGCCAGTATTGATTTTCTCATTAAAACGCCCCAAAAAGATTTTATTTTCAATATGGTATTCCAAGAGGTATTTAAAAGTTTTGGTGAGATTTTTGGGATTTTGTGTAAAAATTGGATAGTTTGCACGTATTTTCTGCAATACCTCAATAATTTCTTTATCTCTGGTTCGTTGATAATTTTCTTGTTAATAATCTTCCTAAGTAATTAATTCCCAAATAAATCACGCTCCCTGCTACACCGGCGGGTATGTCCAAATAATCAGGCTTTTGCCCATCAATTATTCCAATCTCTTTTGCGGCTATTATCCCGTTGGCTATGAGAAGTGCAGCGCTTAACCTATATTTTTCAGGCATTCTCGGAAGAGCATAAGTCAAGAAATTGTTTATCAAAAATGAATAAAAATAACCTTCAAATAAGTCTCCACCATGCTGCAAGAATTTGTACAATCCGGGGTTTTGGTTTCTATCCAATATAGGGTCCATGCCTTGCTTTAATCTTTCCCTGGCCATAACAATAATCAAATCGGATTTGGGATTGACATAATCGGCTCTGACGCCTTCTATAGATTCTATTGCCCCAAATCCTATAAATTCTACCACAAAAGAGGGCAGGATCTCATTCAATTTAGCCAGCCTATAATCCCACCCTTCCCTGATGATGTCAGCCAGTTTTTGTGCCATTTTGTCAATAGGCTGGATTCGGAGCATAACCTATGTTCTTGTAAGGATTGGCGGATTTATGATACCCTGGATTTTCTTTTTTCTTGCCCTGGAAAAGCCTGAAAGCTATGTCATTGAACACCCCTATAGCAACTCTCTTCCAGATTTCAGTCACATAATTTATGCTTGCAAAATGTATCGGCATAAGGTACATGATCTTCTTCATGCTTTTGTAGAAATTTGGCTTGATCTCGTTCCTATACGCATCTCTAAGGTAGTTGAAAATTTTCAAATTTACCATTCCTATTGCGCTTTTTGCCAGCCCAACCTTATCCCTCAGATAGGTGAAAGTCTGGTAGAAAGCTACGTATGGGGCTAGCATTATTGGATTGAACGCTACTGTCTTCAGCAGTTTCAAAGGCGTATTATAATTTGGTATAAAATCTATCATGGAATAAAGGGCATATCCAATAGTTCCCATTATGCCTCCTGTCCGGATCTCTTTATGCAATTCCCCTTCTTTCACTTTTTCCTTACCTTTAACTTTCTCAATAAGATATCCAACTGCGTTTCCTGCTGCTGTTAGCAAACTGGACTTGCCGACAAGACCATAGGCTGCAGCGACAGTTCCGGCAGTCATCGCTATTCTTCCAATTGACCTGAAGAAACCAGAAGAACTGACTTTTGATTCCAGTGAGTTAGAATTGTCATTAGGCTTTTTTTGGCCAACCTCTTTTGTCCTTTGTCCCAATAACCTGTCATCTATTGTGTTTGCCATTTTATTACTATTATATAGTAACTACTTATAAATATTAATATATCAAACTTTCTTTCAAATTTTAACCATTTTATAGAAATATTTATATATAAAAACATATTTCGGTTGATTATATGGAAAAAATACAGCTGGACTTGACTGACAGAAAAATACTGGCAGAGCTGGACAAGAACTGCAGAATCCACAATTCGATGCTTGCAAAGAAAGTCAATAAGTCAAGGGAAGCTGTTAAATACAGAATCCAGCAGCTTCAGAAAAATGGGACAATTCAGGGGTTCATAACATCAATAAATCCAAACAAGCTGGGCTATTTCATGTTCAAGGTCTATCTTAAGCTAGAGAATATCCCAAATGAAAGAGAAAAGTTCTTTGATGAACTAAGGCAAAACAAGGATATTTACTGGTATGGCATTTCTGATGGTGTTTTCGATGTCGTTTTTGCTATTTTGTCCAAAAGCATTCCGGATTATTTTGAAAAAATAAATTCTCTGCTATCGAATTGGGATCATCTTATTGTAAGCAAAGTTCTCGGGACTATGGTTGATGTTACCCAATACAATAAGAAATTCTTTATTGATGATAAAGACGGGCAATCGGTTGTACTCGGTGGTAGCACCGAAAATAACAAAATCGACGAGCTTGATTCAAAAATACTCCTAATCCTTGCAAACGAAGCAAGAATTCCCCTAATGGAATTAGCCAGAAGACTTAAATCAACAATAGAGATAATCAGGGGAAGAATCAAAAAACTTGAAGAAAAAGGGATAATACTCAATTACAGGATCGCTGTTGATTTTAATAAACTTGGATTGGAATTCTTCAAGGCAATAATTTATTTCAGAAAGCTATCGGAAAAGGATGAAAAATCTTTGTTTGAATGGATGAGAACGCATCCCAATTCCTTGTATTACATCAGAAGCCTTGCGCCGTGGGAAGTGGAGTTCGAATTTGCTGTAGAAAATTACCAGCATTTCAACTCAATAATAAACGACTTGAGGAAAAAATTCCCTCACGTCATAAAAAATTATGAGCATCTGATAATGATACACGAAGAGTGGATGCCGGCTTATAGGGAGATGCTGAAGATAAATATTTCAGAATGAATATCCCATTACATTTTTCCCAAAAACATCTGTGCTGCGGTTTTCTAGCATTTCAAATATAAAATTTATTTAGCGTTATATTCAGCAAAAACCAAAAATCTTGGTTTGTTTTAACAGCATCCTTTTTTTCCTTTTCCCATGTTGCACCTCGTTTTTGATGTTTTTGATATTATAAATAATTTAAGAGCGAATCATCCTTTCCAAGTCCTCATCAAAAGGCTGTTTGAAACAACTGAAACAGACGAGAACGCCATTGCAGCAGCCGCAATTATCGGGTTCAACAAGAATCCGAAGAATGGGTATAGCACTCCAGCGGCAATCGGAATGCCTGCAACATTGTAGATGAAAGCCCAGAACAGGTTTTGCTTGATTTTCTTTATAGTATAGGAGCTTAGCTTTATCGCAGTGAGTACGTCTCTCAAGTCATTCTTAATTAAAACAATGGAGCCTGTTTCAATCGCAACATCAGTCCCTGCGCCTATTGCAATTCCAACATCTGCAGCAGCCAGTGCGGGAGCGTCATTTATTCCATCCCCAACCATCGCAACGATTTTTTTCTGCTCCTTCATCTTTTTTATCTCGCTTTCCTTGTCTTGAGGCAGAACATTTGCAATAACTTTGCCGATTCCAACTTGTACTGCTATTGATTTCGCAACTTTCTCATTATCACCTGTGATCATTATCGGCTCTATGCCGAGCTTTTTCAGCCCGTCTATGGCGTCCTTGGAGTTTTCCTTTAAAGTGTCAGCAACGCTTATCGCACCGACAACAAGCTTGTCAAGCGCTATGGCCACAGTTGTTTTGCCCTGCTCCTCAAGTTGATGTATTCTTGCCTTGACCTCATCACTTATCCTTGCATTTTTCTCTTCAAGCATCTTTTCATTGCCAACTATGATGTTGTAGTTCCTGTACTTGGCAATAATCCCTTTTCCGCTGATAGCCTCGAAGTGTGAAGCTTCAGGAACGCCAATTTCTTTTGATTTTGCATGAGCAAGAATGGACTCCGCTATCGGATGCTCCGAGCTTTTTTCAGCAATCGCTGCAAATTTCAGAATTTCATCCTCATCATATTTCCTGCTAAATACCACAACATCAGTCACTTCCGGCTTTCCCTTCGTCAATGTTCCTGTCTTGTCAAATACAATTGTTGTGAGATTATGACCATTATGGCGGTTGGAGTTGCAAGCCCAAGCGCGCAAGGGCAGGCTATAATTAGAACTGCAATGAAAATAGTGAAGGCAAAAATGAAAATATTTGATGGAACACTAAGGAAACTTGGCGCTGCAAAATACCAGAAAAGAAATGATAAAATCGCTATCAAAATAACTATAGGGACAAAAACGCTTGAAACCCTGTCAGCAAGCCTCTGGATTGGAGCTTTTGAGCCCTGCGCTTCCTCGACAAGCTTGATAATCTGCGCAAGCATTGTATCACTTCCAATTTTTGTCGCCTTTACTTTAAGCATGCCGCTTTTGTTGAGCGTTGCCCCTATGACTTTATCATTTTCTTTCTTTGACACGGGCATGCTTTCTCCAGTTATCATTGACTCATCCACATGGGAAGAGCCTGAAACCACAATACCATCTGTCGGTATTTTCTGCCCGGGCTTGACTACAAAAACATCATCAATCTGCAGTTCTTGTATTGGAATCTCAATTTCCTTGCCATCCCTTACAACAATGGCGGTTTTTGCCTGCAATCCAATGAGCTTTCTTATCGCCTCTGATGCCTTTCCCTTTGTCAAGGCTTCCAGATATTTTCCAAGCAAGATGAATGTGATGATTATTGCAGATGTGTCATAATAAACGCTTCCTGCGAATGTTTTCGGGAAAAAAGTCGCAAGCACGCTGTAGATGTAAGCAGCGCCTGTCCCTACTGCAATCAGAGTGTCCATGTTCGCAGTCTTGTTCATCAGTCCAATGTAAGTGCCGACGTAAAATCTGTACGCAAGTATCAATTGAACAGGGCTTGCAAGAAGCAGCAGCACATAGGATTGATAAGGAATTGTTATCTTAAACCACTCAGGAAATGAAAGAATGAAAATAGGAATGCTCAGCAAAGCGCCTATTATGACTTCCAGCTTTAGCCTTCTGATTTCCTTTTCCCTTGCCTCTTTTTCGGCATCAGCGCCTTGTCTCTGCTCTATGGGATTATAGCCGGAATTTTTTATGGCCTTTTTTATCGCATCAGGATTTGTCAGTTTTGGGTCGAATTTTATGAATGCGTTCTGATTTACGTACAAGTCTTTCGATACCACTCCATTGACAAGATTGAGGGCGTCGTTTACAGTGCCAACGCAGTGTGGATTGTCCATTCCGATGACTTTAAGCCTTAATTCAGAAGCAGTTTCATCTTTTTCCTGCTCTGTCTTTTTTTCCTGTTCTATTGCTTTATATCCTGTCTTTTTTATCGTTTCCTTCAATGAATTTTCATCAACTATTGTATTGTCAAATTCCACAGCGGCCTTTTCAGAAGCGAAATTTACGTATGCTTTTCTTACTCCATTTACTTTCATCAGGGTCTTTTCGATGTTATTGGCGCATGAGGCGCAGTGCATTCCGGAAATTGATAAAGTGCATTTCTGGAGATTTTCATTTTGATCATTTTTTATTGTTTTTTCGTCATTGTGTTCCGGTTTTAATGATTTATTTTTTATTGAATCTGAATTAGTGTATTCTGATGCATTCTTTTCAAATTTATCCAGGCAATTCTTGCTGCAGAAATAATATTTTTTATTCTTATGGATAGTGATAAATCTTGCTCTCTTCTCGCCTACTTCCATCCCGCATACTAAGTCTTTTACCATTTTATTTGGGTTTATCTCTCTTAATTTCGTTTAACAACTTTTCAAGCATGGCCTGCATGAGCAATTCTTTGCATGGGCCAAATGCCATTTGATTCTTTCATCCTTTGATGGATTCTTCGGCATCCTGTTTGATTCATGCCACTTCTTGTCTATTTGATGTTAATTTTTATTAATTTTTTATTGCATGCTTTGTGATTTCCGTGCTGCAGGCATGATATTTTTCGCAGTATTTTTCGCATTTATCGGCCAAATTCCTGTTTTTGTACACAAAATCGCACTCGTTGCACTTGAAGTGCAGTTTTCCGCCTTTTATTATTTTGGCTACCATTCTTGTTTCAAGTGTATATGCTGTTCCCCTATTTTTGTATTTATTGACTCTTGTTATCTATTCCAAGCGCATTGTGCAGCCAGCAAAAGCCCAAAAAACTCTCAATCAGGGCAATCCAGCCAACAACAAATATCGCCCAATTTATCCATACAAAGCTATACTGTGGCACCCAAGGCCCGAGCCACCAAAAGGCCAATGCAAATCTCAAGCCTCTGTCCATTTTTCCCAGGTTTTGTTTCATTTTTTGACCTCATAATCTATTAAATGATTTTAAATTTCTGTTTTATTGAAAATTGCCGGTATAATAACTTTGAATTTAGTCCGACAATTTTCAATTCCGCAAATTCGACAATTCATAATTCTACTTCGAATTTGCGTTATTTCCATTCAAAAGCCCTTTCCTCTATGCTTGGAATTCCTGCAATGGTTATCCTGAATTTGTTAAGTTTCCTGTCAACATTGAAAACCAAAGTTCCAGAGGTATGGTGGCCCTGAAGCTGCGGTGCAGATATGGGCTTTATTTTCTTTCCATCATATTCCAAAGTTGTGATCTTGGTTAAGTCATAATCGCTTAGAGCCACTGAATGTGTATTGACTTCGAAATAAACTTTGAGCTGGCCATTCTCGGCTCCTTTTGGGGTTAAATCAATCTGGGCGTTTCCAGCGTCTGTATTTCCAGAGATTATGGTCTGGAAAGCCGCAGTATTCTGATTATTGCTTAAAGGAGCGGATGAACTTGACGAGACATACCAATATGATGCCAAAACAATGATTATTGATAATCCCAGCAGCGAATAGAAGACTGCTTTCATTCTTTGTCGCGGTATGTTTGTATTTATCATGCTATACATGTACGTGATTCCCAGGATATTTGAAAGAACCCCAATCAGAAGCAAGGTTGACTGGTATTTTGTAAGGAGCAATCCCAATGCTGTAATCCCCAAGAATGGGGCAATGTCTGCGATGTGGTGCGCGCAGCATGCCACCATTGATCCTGCTGAGATTCCTGTTGATGCGGCAGCCTGGCCTGCGGCTTTTGCGTGCATTGCATCCTTGACGTAGAAAAACATCCCTATCTGAATCCCAAACCCCACAACAAGAGGAATCATCCAGTACCATAGCCTGACAAAATTTTCTATTGCAAATGAAAATCCTCCGAGCAGTGAAGACACTATCAAGTAAAATGCCAGAAGCGACGAGCTGGCAATCAGTCCTTTAACTACGTACTTGTCCGTGCCATTATTCATTTTCAAACTTAATCCATCAAATGATGCTCGCAATGATTTTTCATGTGCCTGCCCATCAGCAACAGCAGCGGCCTTATCGTATCTTTGTTAAGCCCATATATTTTCTCCTTGCCTCTGCGCTCGACAAAAACAAATCCGCACGTCTGGAGCCTTTGCAGGTTGTGCGAAACCGTTGATTGGTTTAGATCGGTTATCTTGCTTATCTGTGTCACATTAATAGGCTTGTCCTTCAGCGCTTCAATTATGTCAAGCCTGCACTGGTTTGCAAGCGTGCCGAAAAATGTCCTGTACGGCTGCCTTAGTTCTGTTTTCATAGTATATCAATAACATATGTTATTAATAGCACATATATAAATGTTTTGCCAGGAAAATGCAAAAAATAATTCAAATTACCATCGTCAGAATAATCAGAGCTGAATTTGTCTCTTAGAGACATCTTGCCGCATAATTCACATAATGCCCTCAATTTGCCACATTTATTTTGCTGTCCAGCCTCCGTCAACAACTAGATTATGCCCAGTAATAAAACTTGACTCATCCAGTGCCAAAAACACAGCAGCATTGCCGATGTCTTCGGGCTGGCCAAACCTCCCTATAGGGGTGCTTGCAAGCAGCGTTTTATTGGTTGCAGGGTCCTCCAGCATGCCCTTTGTCATGTCTGTAACAATGACTCCGGGGTTTATGGCGTTCACGGTAATGCCATACTGGGCCAAATCAAGCGCAGCCTCCCTTGTAAGCTCTGTCACTCCGCCTTTTGAGGCGCAATAGGCGCTGATTCCGGGAAATCCCACAAGCCCCGCAATGGATGAGATGTTTATTATCCTGCCACCTTTTCCTTGGCTTATCATTTGCTGCACTGCATATTTAGAGCAGAGAAACACTCCTTTCAGATTGACATCCATCTGCCTGTCCCAGTCTTTTTCTGTCAATGTTGACAAAGTTCCAAAAACGAGTATTCCCGCGTTGTTCACAAGAATATCCAATTTGCCGAACTTATTAACTGCCTTGCCAACTAAATTTTTAACGTCTTTTTCCCTTGAGACATCAGCAACAACAAAAATCGCATCACTCCCTAGTTTTTTGGCATCTTCAACGACCTTATAGCCTTCATCAGTATCTTTATGGCTGTTCACAACAACTTTGCAGCCTTCCCCTGCCAATGCAACTGCAATTCCTTTTCCGATGCCCCTGTCGGAGCCGGTTACAATCGCAACTTTTCCATCAAGCCTTTTCATTTTATTACCTCATTTTACGGCAAATTCGGATAGTTGCTTTGGATTGCCTGCCCAAGTTCATCTTAGTTCCACATCTGCCACATAAGTGCTCAGGATATCTTTGAATTCCTCCAATTCTCCTGACGAGTGGAGTTTTTTGCCTTTCAAGCTTGGGTCAATCAGGCTGTCGCCGGGCCTGAACTGCTGCAGGCACATAAGTTTGCTTCCCTTCAGCAGTCTGCCGATTTCAGTTATGTGGTTTCTTGTTGTCAAGCATGGCACAAGTGTTGTCCTGAACTCATAGGGAATCCCGCTTTTTTTTATTATGCCTATAGTTTCTTTAATAATTTTTGTATTAACAAAAGCGCCGGCAACTTCAGAATAAATTTTCAAGGGCGCCTTGACATCCATAGCAACATAATCAATCAGCTTTTCATCAATGAGCTTCTTGACTGTTTCCGGGCTTGTGCCGTTTGTATCAAGCTTGACGCAATAACCCAATTCTTTGATTTTTTTTATGAAATGCCTGAGGTCTTTATGCAAAGTGGGCTCGCCGCCGCTTATGACAACGCCGTCAAGCCACTTTTTCTTTTCTTTGAGAAAATCCAAAATGTAATCTTCGCTTATGTTAGGCAATGATTGCGGCTCCAAAACCAAGCTTCTGTTGTGGCAGTAGCCACACCGAAAATTACATCCCGACAGGAATATTATGCAGGCTACCTTGCCCGGGTAATCTATCAATGTCAGCTTTTGGAGTCCTTTTATCGGCAATGCCATTGTAAAGCTAAGCCCCTGCAACAACCTCTTTTTCTGTTTTAATTTCCCTTGACAGCCCCTTCTGTTCCGTATATTCCAGCCTTTCCCTAAACTCTTCCTTTTTGCCAAGGTTCCAGTTCTGCACCGGCCTGAAGTACCCCACAATCCTTGAATAGACTTCGGTCTGCCTGCCGCAGTTCGGGCAGGAAAAATGCTCACCAGTGATGTATCCATGGCTGCCGCAAATGCTGAAAGTAGGCGTTATTGTATAATAAGGGAGCCTTGTGTTTTCGGCTATTTTCCTGACAAGCTGCATGCAGGACTCTCCGCTGGACATCCTTTCGCCCATGAATGTGTGGAAGATTGTCCCGCCTGTGTAAAGCTGCTGTATTTCGTCTTGGTGCTCTATTGCAGCAAGCGGATCGTCTGTGTAATCAACCGGCAGCATTGTCGAGTTGGTAAGGTAAGGAATATTGTCGCCTGCAGTGATTATGCCCGGGTAGGCTATCTTGTCAAGCCTTGCAAACCTGTAAGCGGTTGACTCTGCCGGAGTTGCCTCAAGGTTGTATAGGTTTCCAGTCTCCTGCTGAAACTGCAGCAGCTTTTGCCTGATGAAATTTAGGGCTTTTACCGCAAACTGCTTTCCTTCTTTTGTGTTTATCCCCCTGTTCAAAAAATTTAGGCAGGATTCATGCATGCCGCACAGGCCAATAGTAGAGAAGTGGTTCCTGAATGTGCCAAGATAGGTTTTTGTGTAAGGCATCAGGCCGTTGCTGAGGTTTTTTTCGACAATCTCCCTTTTTATTTCAAGAGACTCTTTTGCCAGCTCCATCCTATATGAAAGAAGCCCAAAATATTCTTCATCGGTTTTCGCTTCATAGCCGATTCTGTTCATGTTGATTGTCACTACACCAACACTTCCAGTTGAATCGCCGGGGCCCCACATGCCGCCGGGCCTCTTCATCAGCTGGGTCTGGTCAAGATTCAAGCGGCAGCACATGGCTCTTATGCTTCTTGGATCAAGGCCTGATCCGATGTAATTCTGAAAATAAGGAAGCCCGTATTTGGCAGTCACCTTAAACAAGAGCTTTGCGTTTTCAGACTCCCAGTCAAAATCTTTTGTCAGATTGTATGTGGGTATGGGAAATGTAAAAACCCTGCCTTTGGCGTCCCCCTCAAACATCACTTCGAGAAAGGCCTTATTGAACATATTCATCTCCTTTTGGCAGCTGCCATAGGTGAAATCCTGCTCCTCCCCTTCAACAATGGCTTTTTTGTTTTTAAGGTCCTCTGGAGGCACCCAATCAAAAGTCAGGTTGGAGAACGGGTACTGGGAGCCCCACCTCGATGGGATGTTCAAAGAAAAAACAAGCTGCTGAACGCATTGCTTTACCTCTTTGTAAGAAAGGCCGTCTGCCTTTATGAAAGGCGCCAGCAGCGTGTCCACTGATGAAAATGCCTGTGCGCCGGCAAACTCCATCTGCAAACAGCCAATGTAGTTGACCATCTGGTGTATTACAGTGTTTAAATGCTTCGCAGGCCTGCAATCCACTTTGTTGGGGACGTTTCCAAACCCCAGCAGCAGAAGCTGCTGCAGGGAATGGCCGCAGCAATATCCGATCAATCCGTTGCCAAGGTCATGTATATGTATATCCCCTTTCTTGTGCGCTTCGCTGATGTCCGGAGTGTATACGTAGTTCAGCATGTAGTTGGCTATCACTTTGCCTGCTGTGTGGAGCATCAAGCCTGAAAAGCTGTAATCTTCGTTCGCGTTTTCCCTGACGCGCCAGTCGGTTTGGTCAATATATTCTGAGATTGTGCTGTCAACATCAACAAGCATGTCCTTTGTTTCCCTCAGCCTGGTTCTTTGCTGCCTGTAGAGTATGTATGCTTTTGCCGTCTTTGCGTGGCCGTTCTCTATCAGCGTTTTCTCAACAATGTCCTGGACCTGCTCGACTGAGGGCAGCTTCCCGGCAAAAGTGGTTTCGAGCACGGCAATAACCTTGTCAGCAAGGCCCTCAGCCTCGCTTCTGTCAGAGCCGCCTACAGCCTTGGCTGCCTTAAAGATGGCTTCTATTATTTTGCTTTTGCTGAATCTAACAATTTTCCCGTTGCGCTTTCTTATTTCCCTTATCTCATTTGATGTTTCCATTTTTGCTACCTCTTTTCATTACATACTATATGTAGTATATATTAAAAACTAAACCACTATAGGTAGTATTTGTTATGGATTACTGTTATTTAAGCATTTCTACTTTGGGTTACCAATAAGGGGGTAAAGTCAAGTTATGTGTGCTGACTTTCTTTTGTTAAAATTATAAAACCACATTCCAAAGAACGCTCTAGCTCCGTTTATGTTTTGGAATGTGCTAAACCATTTTATTCTTCTT
>Ga0209541_10013297_pt1 | contig 12603 bp, 19 predicted proteins | sample RifCSPlowO2_01_FD_184027 | JGI IMG/M metagenome (GOLD analysis project Ga0209541, IMG submission 184027) | Groundwater microbial communities from Rifle, Colorado - Rifle CSP2_plank lowO2_0.1 (SPAdes) (version 2) | ecosystem: Environmental > Aquatic > Deep subsurface > Groundwater | place...
CGAATTAATACGAGGCGTGTATGCAAAAAAAAACATGCCAGAGGGACACGTATTGTCAGAAAAAGACGTATATTTAGCCATACCGCTTCTTAAGGGACAAATTTCCTGCCGGGAGCTCATGGATGGAGAAGTTTTAATTAAACCATGCAAAAAAGATGAACCGATTTTCATCGATATGATTGACAGTCCTTATGCATATAATAAACAACTCAAAAACTTTATTTATGAACGGGGTATAAACGTAAGCCAACCTGAAGAAACTATAGAAAAAATTTCGCCCTCTGTCAAAAAAAACGGTGAGAGGAAAAGACGCTATAAAACACTTAAATCACACCTTTGATATCACCCACGTATAGATTTTAAGTACCACACATATATTTTATTTATCATATCAAAAAAATCGTGACGAGGTTTCCATCCGACCATTTTTTTTATCTTTGACCAATCAAGCGATTGATAGGGAATTTCGTTTTTTGCCGTGTTCAAAATACGATATTTCAGCTTTTTCTTTACTATTTTCTCTATCAATTTCATAAGTTCCAAGACTGATAACGTTTCGCGTGAACCAAAATTAAAGGCTTCTCCTTTAACCTTTTCAATATTTTCTGCAAGCGCTATATATCCGGCAACAACGTCTTTGACATAGAGATAATCGCGTATGTATTTCCCATTACTGCGTATTTCCAACGTCTCCTGACGTATCAGCGCTTTCATAATGCCGGGAATAATGCGTGAAAAATTCAAATCTCCTTCTCCATAAATATTGCCAAAACGCGTGGTAACGGCAGGAACGCCATAGGTTTTGAAGTAAGAGTAGACGATCAAGTCAGCCGCGGACTTTGATACTTCATACGGATGGTCTCCTTTGAGCGCGTCTTGCTCCGTATACTTTTTCTTTCCATGCTTCCCATATGCTTTATCAGAGGAGGCGACAATAACTGCCTTCACGCACGGGAAGAGCCGAGCACTCTCCAGTACGTTAATGGTCCCGAGAATATTGGAGTACAGTGTTCGTTTGGGATTATGGTAGGCGACGTCAACCAATGGTTGAGCGGCCAAATGAAAAATATACTCGATATCAAACTTTGTGACAATGTCAAATACTTTTTCAAAATTGCACACATCAACATCAACCATGGTAACTTTTTCTTCAAGCTTTTGAGTAAAAAAATAGGAAAGGGGACTTTGCGTTTGAAACGTTGTCACAACATGAACATTTTGCTTCACGAGCGCCTCAACAAGGTGCGACCCGACAAATCCCGTTCCTCCCGTCACCAGAATATTTCGACCGCTCATTTCCATACTCTCCACGGTGGAGCGCCAGAATTCCACAACTTATTCAGATCCTCAACTTCCTTATACGTATCCATGCAAAACCAAAATCCTTCATGGCGATACAGTGAAAGCTGATTTTCTTTGGCCATGCGCCGCAGCGCAGGATGTTCTGTCTCCCCGGGGCGAAGATAATCAAATACGCGCTTGTCAAACAGCATGAATCCACCATTCACCCAATCGGGAAGGACGGGCTTTTCGACAAAATTTTTTACGAGATGACGATCATCGATTCTTACTAAACCAAACTTCGATCTGGGATGAACACCGGTGATAGTACCGATGGTTTTTTGTTTTTTGTGAAATCTGACCAATTCAGTAATATCAAGGTCCGTGACACCATCTCCGTACGTTGCCATAAAATACTTGTCTTTCTCCGGAATATATTTTTTGCATCGCAGAAGACGTTCTCCCGGCTCTGTATCAACGCCCGTGTCAACGAAGGTAATCTTGAAACTATCAATATCATTCCTCTCCTCAAGGAAAAATTTTGCTTTGTGATTTCGCGTATTGAGGATAAAATCAGCAGTAAATGCTTTTTGATTAAGAAAATAATCCTTGATATAGTCTGCTTTGTATCCAAGAGCGAGTATGAACTCACTGTAGCCGTGATATGCATAAATTTTCATGATATGCCATACCACCGGGTGTTTTCCCACATATACCATTGGTTTTGGTTTGAATTCAGTTTCTTCCTTGAGCCTCGTTCCTGTCCCGCCGCAGAGAATAATGACTTTCATACACGATCATCATTATACCCATTCATTTTCAGAATGCAATCTTTAAACTTTTTATACGTCAATACATCTTTCTTTCAACACTCGAAGATGATTGTCTCTCTGGAGCGATTAATGCTCCTTCTTTCAAGATGAACTTCGAGTCAAACGATAACCACCATGCTTCGCCTTTCTTCAGGTAATGTTTATCTCGTGCAACACTTGGCACTTCATGTCGTGGATGAAGTAACCTATCCATATAAACTCTCGTTGCATCGCCATGTCCTACGATACCAATATGTTTTCCTTTTTCTTTCACAAGAATTTCTTCTATCGCCGTTATAATCCGTATTGACATACCACATAATGACTCTTGATCAGGAGTCAAAGAAGGAACATCGTAGATATTGCCGCCAACTTGTTCCAACTCTTCCATTGTGCGTCCTGCCCATCCAGGAGCTACTACATCATGAAGATTTTCTCCGATGGCATGTTAAAAATAGCAAGTTCAGCTGCGATCAGTGATGCACTTTCTTTCGTTCTCTCATAGGGACTCGTATATAAAACATCAAGTCTGACTCCTGTTCTTCTTAAGTGTCTACCTAGACTTCTCATCTGTTCTTTTCCCTCCGCGCTCAAATGCGCATCAGGGCCATAAATTAATTTTCTTCCTTCTTCATCGTGTTGATACTCAACCTCTCCGTGGCGAATAAGATAAAGCACAGTATTCATATCGACTGTATTATACTATATATGTCTACTCACACTCGCTAATTTTTTCTTCCATACCCATATTTGATGTTGAGGTGTATTCAGAAACCCTATTTTTCCCCATTATCACGGCTATTCAGAAAAAAATTTTGGTCAAAAGCATCGAGGTTCCCTTTTCGTATCCTTACATGCAAAAAATAAACGAAGAAAAGGCTTCACGTGAGTTGTTTGTGCACAAAAGAAAAGTGCAAAAAATGATTTTGATCATCGAGCTTTTACATTTTGTGAGTTTTCTTGAGCAAAACCAGGGAAGCAGAGTAAAGAGGAAAAAAATATCGTTTAAAAATTAAAATTTTAAATTAAAAATTATTTTTTGCTATACTTCCTCTTATTCTATGTTTTTGGTAAAACCTGCATATGCCAATTGTCCTGTATGTATCGTGACGGTGGGCGGCGGACTTTTGATCGCCAAAAAACTCGGCGTTGATGATTTGTTGGCCACCATTTGGATCTCGGGACTCAATACCGCTATTGCCTTTTGGATCGCCACACGAATAAAAAACAAACTATGGGGAAATCCTATTCTGTGGTCTCTCTTTTTTTTCGCAACGACGATCATATATTTTATATGGAGTAAACAGACGGGCGGAAAAAGTAATATGATATGGGGTATTAACAAGGTGTTTTTAGGTACCACAATTGGCATACTCGTTTTTTTCCTCGGTGTATTTTTTGATAAATTCATTCGGTACAAAAATCACGGGAAAGTGCTTTTTTATTATCAAAAAGTAATTATTCCATTGGGACTATTGATTGCAATAACGATTATTTTTAAGTTTCTTGTATAATTTCCACTATGCACGCTGATGAACAGATCAAAAAATTCATGGACACTGTAAAAAAATTGGAGAAAAACGAAAAACTTGATTTATCATCCGATGAGGATCTTTCAATTGCAGTCATGAATTTGATCTCGATTGAAGAACATCTTTTTTTCTCCGGCGGAAAAACCGGCAAAACTCACTATTTTGATCTATTGAGCGAAGTACGCGACATGCGAAAACAGCTCCTGAAAATGCTTATCAAAAAATATGAGGGAGAAGTCTGGTGCATCAGCAAACACCTCCTTGCCGCATCCATGCGCCTCATGGAAGTGGGAACGAAAGCGCAAGGAAAAAGAGAGACGGAAAAAGCACATGATCTCTTCAAAAAATCATATGACCTTTACAACCTTTTTTGGAGTTTGAACCTCGGGATGATCAAAAAAGAAGAGCTCAAGGATATTGATGGAGAAAAAAAAGAAACACCTATCGCACATAAAAATACCGATTTCTTGGGTAAAATGAGTGGGTTTATCGGGAAAATCCTTGATTGTTGTAAAGAATGACGCTATGTGCTATCTTAAACCATTGAAAATAAAAGAAATTAAAAAAAACATTGCCATTTTGGATAATGGGATACGGGCGCGAATTGACACAAAAAATATGACACTGAAGGAAAACGACCGCGTATTAGTATTTGGAAATCTCATCGTCGAAAAAGTATGAACAAAACACTTTTGAAAGGAGTATGCTTCGCACTTTTAACCGCAATTGTTTCAGGAATTGCGCTTTTCTACTCAAAACTCACTATTGTGAGAGTCCCACCGATCCTTTTCACCGCCTCACGAAATACCTATGTCGCCATTGCTTTTCTGTTGCTTTTTTTATTGGGACGAAAAATCAACGTCAATGAACTGAAAAAAGCGAAAAAGAAAACGCTTATTCTTTTGATACTGGTGGGCATTATCGGGGGAGGAGTACCGTTTTATCTTTTTTTCACCGGACTGCAATATACCCCAGTGGCAACAGCAAACCTCATCCACAAAACGCTCTTCATCTGGGTTTCGATTCTTGCAATGGTTTTTTTGGGTGAGAAATTTAATTTCATGTACTTTGTAAGCTACTTGCTCATTGTGGCCGGTAGTTTCTATATCCTTCCGGTACATTTCTCACTTTCGTTTAATAAAGGTGAACTGATCATTTTCGCCGCAACTATGCTCTGGGCGATTGAAAACATCATCGCGAAGCGAGTTTTGAGGGAGATTTCTTCAAACACGGTAGCGCTTGCTCGCATGGGAATTGGATCTATCATACTTTTTGCATTCTTTTTTGTTGGAGGAAAAAAAGCACCACCTCTCCTTTTCGATTTTGATCATCTGACAACGCTCATCATCGGCGGAAGCCTTTTGTTTTTTTATGTGTTCTTCTGGTACCGGGCGCTTAAATATGCGCCGGCAAGCATCGTAACGCTTATTTTGACGTTTGCGACCATTGCGCAGAGCCTGCTCATTCGTGTCTATACTGGCGTCCATTTTGCCAAAAACAGTATCTATTCAATGCTGCTTGTGAGTATTGGTATTGCGCTTATTTTCGCCTTTGCCATGGCGCAATTGTTTCACTCAAAGACAGAAAAACCTGTACGACATGGATAAAAAAGGGCTTTTGTTATGCGCGCAATATGCCGCCTCACCGAATTTCTTTGGGTTTTGTGGACCTTCCAAAAGTAGTTCTCTGATAGATCATCTTGTTGAAAAACAGGCAGATGGTGAAGTTTCGTATATCTTGTCGGAGTTTGAAACGCTGTATCCATATCTGCGGCTTATTGCGCGTGAAAACAGTATAGCTGATTTTTTTGATAGGAAGGTCGTGGAAGCCTACTGGATCGGTAATAACCTCCTGTGTTCTGTGCGTCAACAAAATGATTCTTTTTTTGATCAATGCTTGGGGCTTGAGAGAAAAATAGAGCGAAAAAACTTTGCGGCATTTATGCGCAAAATTCGTCTTTTTAATTATCTTCCTCATCACGCATTTCATGTCATGAACATTTTCAAACGAACCGGCAGAAATCCTTCTGTCCATACCATCGAGACAATGGATGCGTGCAAAATCGGGTGGGGGAGAGTGATTGCAATCAACGCAGACTCTTGGGCAATCGTGGCGACAAAACCTCTTATCATGAAAAAGAATAAACTTGCGCTCGGAACTGCCATGCAAAAAAACATACAGTTTTCGTACGGGAAGAAACAGTATATGAAGAAATTGCTGCATGGGTCGTGGGTGAGTTTTCATTGGGAACATGTGTGTGATATTTTGACCGAAAAACAAGTCAAAAATCTTGCATATTATACGCAAAAGGCAATCGATTTTTTCAATAACCCGACAAAAAGATATGAACATCTACGTTTTTGGCAATTCTTTGGTTAAGGAAGACTCTATGGCTCTTCGAATCTTGCCAACAGCACAGAGAGCTTTTCCGCAGATCGATTTTAAACACGTTGATCCGCAGGAAAATTTCCCACCGCGCAATGAAGCGCATCTCACTATTTTGGACACGGTGCAGGGGATTACTAAACCGATGATATGTGATATCGACGACTTTCAAAAACAGAAATCAACGCCTATTTCTCCCCATGATTATGATCTTTTGTTTCATTTACTTCTTCTCAAAAAACTTAAAAAAATCCAAAAAATCACCATCATCGCAGTACCGGAAAAAGGAAACGAGGAAAAAATAGAAGAAAAAACAATATATCTCATTAAAACTCTTATGCCTTCATCCACCGTACTTTCAGGAAATGCGCAGCGCAGGACATACAGGGGTCAAACGCGCGGATAAGTTCTTCGATATGATCAACAAGTTCTTGTTTTTGCGCCCCCATATCAAGTTTCTTTTGCGTATACTCAAAAATCGCCCGCTCCATAAGCACCTGATTTTGCCCGGTTGGCACGATGATCTCGCCTTTTTTCACCGTACCATCTTCTGTTAGTGTAAGCATATAGTAGAGCGTCCCGCGAGGAGCTTCAATCACGCCTATTCCGACTCCCGCGCGAGGCTTGATTCTGGCGATAGGTTCAGGTTCTACATGCGTCAAACCGTCAATAATATCACATGCACTATCCACCGCATGTAACATTTCAACCGCTTGGGCGAGATTATTGTGAAATAAATTTTTTGATGGAAAAAAAGCCGTCCCCAAACTTCCATCTTTTTTCGTCCGCTCATGCAGGTGTTCTTTGGCCATATTGAGCCGAGATAAAGCTCCCACCATCATGAAGTTTCCATCAAACGTAAATCCTCGTGCCTGTGAATAGGGAATGATCACAGCTTTCAAATGAGCTCCCAGTTCTTCTTCGGTGAATACTTTTCCATCTGATGTATAGACATTGCCATAAAGAAATGAAAAATCAGACGAAAGAAGAGCGTTATAGATAAGAGAACGGGAGAAAGAAAAAGAAAAGGGAGCGGAGGCAAAAATCCGTATAAGATTGATGACCCGCGGTCGTATTTCCTCAAGTTTGACGCGTACTTTTTTGAGATCGTCAAGAGACGGATATTTCAAAAAGCCCCCCACCGTAGGATAGGGGGCATGTACAGACCGCCCTCCCACGGCGATAGAGAGTTGATTTCCCACTTCCTTGACCGCGAAGGTATCATGAAGAAGCTCATGCTCCAACTCATCATGCTCATCAAAATCAAGAATTGAGTCTTTTCCAAACAAATCCGGAAGAGAAAATACATACAAATGAAGCCCGTGATCGCGAATGATAAGACCATAGTACAAAAGTTTCCTCAAAAGCATGGTTTGGGCTGTCACAGTAACAGAAAAAGCATTCTCAATGGCTTTGGTACTTGCCAGAAGATGCGCGTTGGAACAGGTACCACAGATGCGCGCGACAAGTTGCGGAATAGCCATCGCATTTTTTCCCCGAATAGCCTGTGTATAAAACCGTTTCCACTCGGAAATACCAAACTTGAGATCTACCACTTTATTATTTCGGACGGCAATATCAAGAGACGCAGCTCCCTCAATTTTGGAAATTTCTTTCAAGGTGAGATTGAAATCGCGCCCAAAATCAATGGTGTGCATACAAATATTTTTTCATTACTTGTAAAAATGCTTCTTCATTCATTGGGCAACCGGGAATTTTTTCATCAACAGATACCACATCAGATACTTTAAGGATTTTTTCTTTGTATTTGAATTTTTGCAAAATGGGAAGAATCTCTGCTATATTTTCTTGCGCAAAAAAATTGCGCTGATTTGAAGGAGCGCCTACTACTGCACATGCTCCCACTACCACGAGCACTTTTGCCTTTTCGCGTATTTTTTTGAGTTTTTCCTCTTGAATATCGGAGGAAATCGCACCCTCCACAAATGCGATATCCATCTCACGCATGTTTCCCTCATCTCCTTTTTTTAAAACTCGTGCATGGACAAATTCGAGCCGCGGCAGCCACTCGGTATAGTGCGTATTTAAAAGTTCAGTAAAAATGATCGTCGAGTCTTCACAACAGGTGAAACTAAACCAGCCAACTCGTATTTTCTGCTGCATATTAACAAGCATGCGGCTCTTCTTCTTTATAAACGATGCTGCAGGAGGAGCACTTCGCCCGCTTCTCAAATGGACGGCCTTTATGCGGACATCCCTGCGCACCACATGCTTTCAAGCCTCCTTCATATCGCTTTTCATCTATACACGCTCCGCATCCACCTGTACACACGTACATGGGATCATTCATATATATGTATCATACAGTCAACTTGTAACATTTTTTTACCCCCGAAGCAGCATCCCCACACCTCCGATAATCGCCACAATCGCCAGTATTTTGGACATTGTCAACTTTTCTTGAAAAAACAACACTGAAACAATAAGAATAATCACATAGGTCATGCTCATTGAGGGAAACGCAACAGAAAGGGGAAATTTTTTCAAGACAAAAAGACCGAGGATGGAAGAGATAAAATAAGTAACATAGCCCAAAAAAACATACGGATTGAAAATAGTTTTTATGATTGAAGGAACAGTGAACTGCAAAGGAGAAATAGAAACCCCTTTTTTCAAAAGAATCTGCCCAAGAGACAATGATACAATGGTCGCTGCGAGCATGACATATTTCATGCTTTATATATTATCATATTTCCTGTAGACAAGAACAGAAAAATGCACGCTATTTTTTAAATACAACTACCTCTTTTGCCAGTAAATCCATTGTTTTTACCAGATTCGGATTTCTTTCAAATTGGATTGGATGCTCAAACCCTAAACGCATCCAGCTCGTATCGGTTTTCTTTATTTCATTTCCATTGGCAAACAAATCGGGGTGTTCAAGAGTAATTGGACATCTATTATTCGAAAGCGGTGATCTTTGTGTTAATCTTTCTTTTGACATAGTGCATAGTGAAAAAACGTTTAACAGTTTAATCATCATACACTATCATACATTTCTTGTCAATACTTTATTCGCATATTTTCTCATGATTTTTTGTGGGCCAATTTGAATTGTTTCCCTACTATTTTTTGAGCGGCTGCGATTACTTCATCAGGAGCACTACATATCAAAATAGATTGACGAGTCAGTGACTGGAAAAATGTTTGTGCTTTTGTATTGACATTGATGAAAATCAGAGGTTTTTTAGCTTTGATGGCGAGTGCGACCTCGCAGGCCGTCCCCGGATTCATACCACAAACAACCACAACATCCGAGGAAAGAACATTGATACTATTTCGCGCATCTCCCATGCCGGTAACAATAACCATATCAAGACCCGCCGAAGCAGTAGAACTGTCAGGAGTCGGCAGGATACCGATAGTCAAGCCGCCTGCTGATTTTGCCCCGCGACTTACCCCATCCATTACTCCTACATTGCGTCCTCCGCTCAAAACCACCCACCCTTTCTGCGCGATCAACTTCCCTAGTTTATAAGCAGTTTGTATATCACTTTTTCGAGCGTCATCACCTGGACCCATCACACCAATAATTATTTTTCTCATAAGAATTACAGTCTTTCGCCAAGTATATCGACAAAACGTTGCATAGTAAAGGTTTTTGCTTGAGGACTCATGAACAATAATGGCTCTACACTGGCTAAAAGACGAAATTCGGCATTGCCCAAACCACCTCGTCTTAGGGCATCTGATATGTGGGTAGGTATATTGATACCTCCATCGTACATGCTTTTCAAGTTAACCCCCATATCACGACAAGGAACATGATCTATCATTGATCCAACAGTAGTGCTGTCTTCTCCTATAGGAATGATCGCTTCTTGTTCTAAAATGTGTTTTTGTGCATTTGACCAAAGATTTTGACGACTTTTTACCTCATTGAACAATAACTTTTTAAAAAGGTGGTTTTTCATATACATGGGTAAAATAACTACCTGATGATCTTGAAATCGATCAATCAAATCTTGATACACATCGTGGAGTTGAGGACTCGTACATGTCCCGAGAGAATTACGAACCATTCTTATCTGTTCAATCAACGAGGAAGTGTTATCAACTTGAGATTCCAAAGCATACAACAAACTTGCTTGGGAGGTCATTGATTCAGCGCCGTCATCGATATGCACATGAGCTTGAGATTGGTTGATTAATCTGTAAATTGATGGTTTATTCAATGTTAAGGGCACAAAATCGACCCACTCCGTAAGGTGAGGATAGTCAACAGCAGCTTTCATAATAGCATGTAAAGGCGCCAATCCCCCCATAGGGCTAGCTGAAACCGAAACGCGACCAACTTTTTGGGTCAGCAGATCTATTGTCTCAAGTGCGGTTTGGACATAGTTCTTCACGTGGGCTTGCTTTTGTTCCTTAGTCAAATGCACCGTGAAAAGACTTTTTTGTTCTGATGGGGATAGTTGATGGATTGCCGCAGACACATCCCAAACCGCCCCGCTACATTTCAAAAGCAGAGCTCCATCGACACCTTCACCACCATTTTTTTGTTGGACGAGAAGATCTGATTGTTTAATATCTGCAAATGGCACAGGATTAATTCCTACTGGCGGTCGGTACGGCTCGTTCAATCGGTGAAAAAACTCCTCTTCACGTTGTCCTTTTAATCGCTCCATAGTACTTTACTTTAACTACTTTAACTATTTTCCCTATCGGGATATTGTAGCAAATTATTTCCGCTGCCATGTTTCCAATACCAACCTCCTATATGTTTTCTTATGTAAGATACCATACTTCTTGTTAAGCAGTACGCGCTGATACTCAATGCCGTAAATATCGCTGGAGTAGGGGAGTATCATAATTTCTTTTTCCGAAACATTCATGAGTTCGCTCAAATCTTTGATACGTATATTTTTACAATAATATTTCATCGCGTCCGACGATGCATAAACCATATACACGCTCTTACATTTAACGACGTCTTTTGCAAGTGTCTTCCAATCTTCTCGATGAAACGCAGAAATAAATACATATACTGCTCCCGCACTAACAAAACCAGCAAGCAAAACAAACCGCATTGGTGATTTATATGTCGCATATACAAACAAAAGGCTCATCAGCGGTATCGCGTAGATAAATCGAAAGTATTGGAGGAGGGGAGTGAACAAAGAAAAAACCACTCCTAAAAAAATTGGCATGAAAAAGAAAAAAAATATTTTTTTATTTTTTACTCCTCCTTGTAGAATAAAGTAAAAAACAATAAGCGTCCACAAGCCAGCTATAAGATAATAGGGTGTTTTTGGATAAAAACTGATACGACCTATAGAAAATTTAAGTGGAATCAGCAGAAGGTTTTTAAGGGTAATTTTTCCCAATACCATTGACCAATTCGAAACTGCCACAAGTTGTATTTTTGCATGTATAAACTGTTGGTAAAAAAGAGGGGAGAGTATAATAAGACCTATAATAGATATAGAGAGAAAAATAAGTACTTTTTTATACTGTTTTTTTATCAAAAAATACACGATGGCCGACCCTATATAAAAGAGAGCGCCGTAAAAGGTAAAAAATGCGACCGCTGCAGAAACCGCACTTAAAAAAAACCTGCGCGAAAGGAGAAAATAAAAGCTCGCCGCGATAAAAAAAGTTGCCATCATATACATGCGGGCTTCTTGCGAATAATAAACAATGAGCGGATTAAACAGAAAAAAAGCGCTTGCCCATAGCCCAAAATGTGTGTCTTTCAGTTTCTTTCCTATACGATATACCATCCAACCTGCAAGGAGCGAAAAAATGATGGAGGGAAAACGCACAGAGATTTCAGATGAACCAAAAAGAGACACCCATGCCTTGAGCATAAGGTAATATAAAGGAGGATGAAAATCTGTTGGAGAGAAATCACGGATAATCTCACCAAAGCCTTTTTGCATCGCGACATTTGCAGATATCGCCTCATCAAGCCACAAAGATTGATCCAAACCGACAAGACGGAATAAAAACGCGGCAGCAAAAAGAAACACGAGCCATTTTTTCATGAGTCGCTACTTATCTTTCGAGTAGACGTGTAATACTTTGTGCAGTTTGTCTTTCACTGCGCGCTCGACATTGACGCGAAGCGTGCTTGCGAGTGAAATGGTGCCGAGTATGATATCAGCAAACTCTTCGTAGAGATTTGTTTTGTCAAACCGGTCAAGTTTTGACTTACGCTGCAAGGAAAGTACTGAAAGGATATCGTTTGCAAGCTCTCCCACTTCTTCGGTGAGTTTGACCGTCTTGGCGAGGATGTCCTTTTCCCGCTTCGTGAGGGAGACAAACTGTATTCGCAGTTCCCGTTCTCGCTCGCGGAGCCTTTTTTGCAGTTCCGCAAGAGAAAGTATGTTGTGTGTTTTCATATCCTCTATTATACCTGAAACGACCTTTTTCTGCTATAATGAGAAAGATTGCGCGAAGCCAAAGCCCCTGTGGCTCAATTGGATAGAGCATCAGCTTGCGGAGCTGAGGGTTGACCGTTCGAGTCGGTCCAGGGGCACAAAAAATGAGGGGATATAGTGTTAATGGTAGCATAACCGTCTCCAAAACGGTTGGTTCAGGTTCGAATCCTGATATCCCTGCATTAGAAT
>Ga0209541_10013299_pt1 | contig 12602 bp, 12 predicted proteins | sample RifCSPlowO2_01_FD_184027 | JGI IMG/M metagenome (GOLD analysis project Ga0209541, IMG submission 184027) | Groundwater microbial communities from Rifle, Colorado - Rifle CSP2_plank lowO2_0.1 (SPAdes) (version 2) | ecosystem: Environmental > Aquatic > Deep subsurface > Groundwater | place...
CCGCCATATCTTTTCCGCCCTCCATATTTCGCAAAACGGTCTCAAAATCGGACAGAAGAGGCGCATCCAGTTTTAAAAAGTTAGGATTATCCGGTGTAATGTCGAACGACGAGTATGTTTCACTTATAGCCCGGTCCAGAAGAGCTTCTTCTTCCACGGCAATATCTCCCAACATAATCTTCAAAAGCCCCGCCATCGTCAGTATGTGTGAACGAAATACATCTGCCGGATCTTCTCCTTCCGGTACGAATGGTATGTCGAAAGGATTTATGTGCTGATCCGACGTAAGCGATACATTGAAATACGTGCCTCCAACGGTATCACACAAATTCTTGTACTCTTTTTCCGGATCCACCACGATTACCTCGGTCCCCATCATAAGCGTACGCAAAATTTCCAGCTTCGTTGCGTACGATTTTCCGCTTCCCGACTTGGCGAACACAACCTGGTTCGCGTTTTCCAAAGAAAATCGATCGAAGAGCACAAGCGAATTATTGTGCAAATTTATGCCATACATTATCCCGTTCTCCGACGTAAGATCCATGGACGTGAACGGAAAAAACGACGATACCGGGCCGGAATTCAGAGGCGTATGAATCGCAAGCTTGTCTTGCGCGAGCGGCAACGTAGACACGAGGCCCTCCACCTGCTGGAAAATTGCCGGTTTGATGTATATGAGCTTGCTCTCAAATAAGTTCACCAGTGTATCCTCCAATTCCTGCAATTTTTCAAGCGTCTCGGCATAGATGGTTACGTACACCGCCGTATCGAACAACCGCTCCTGCGCCTGTTGAAGATTATCCCGCAAGCCCTCGATGTCGCCGAACGCGGTTTCAAGCATGGGGTCCCGCACATATCCCTTTTCCTGCCTGTCCAGAATCTCGGCTTCAACCTGCGCCGCTTTTTTGCGCAAATTGCGAAGCGCCAACGCGGTATCCACCGGGTGCACAAAAATGGATATATCAAACAACTTCGCGAGATTGATAATCGGCGAAAACCATCCGCTCGAAAGATACCGTGGGTACGAAAAAACAAAAAACGTCTTCGCAAATTTATTTCCCACCTTCAAGTGCGACTGATTGGACTGGATTGCCGCCGGAGCGATAAGATTTTTCACTTCACTGTCCTCCGAAATATTCTTTTGTGAAATCCTAATCTTCTGCTCCATGTTTTTTCAGTTCTTTTTCGACTGTTTCCGGATTGTATAAATTGTAATATAGCTCCGTGAGCTCATCGTCCTGCAACGGGATTGCCCGCAGACCGATCCGCTCAAGCCCGCTTACCACCTCATCCACGCGCTGCTTAAGCTGCACCACTTTCTGCTCATAGGTCTCCTGTTTTCCCTTTGCAGCATTCTTCTTCTTACCGAAAAACGGTAGCACGCTCGAAATGCCTTTTTTGAGCTCCGCGACGCCGCCTCCGTCATACGGCACTACGACAAAAAAGTTTTTTGCCATAATCTCATTTTCTTTCACAAACCCCCGTACAAATTCGATATATTCGGCTATCTGATTGCGCAGAAGATCGTTTTGCTCTTTTTCGTGAATCCCTTGCATCTTATCCAGGTATCGATCGATGTTCAGCTTGCGCGAATGAACCAGTATCTGCAGAGAAAAATCGAGCGCGTTCAAAAAATTCTGATACGCGGCGATTATGCTGTTTTGTTCTTCTTCAGATTTCAGCTCGAAGTTTACGCCGCCAACCATAATAACGGACCGAATGGATCCGCTCCGTAGCTCCACAATTCCGTTTTTGATCCGCTCCACATCCACAAACTGCTGAGTGGAGTTCGGAGCGTATGTCACCTCTGCCATGTATAGTAGTATAGTGCAAAAACTATGTTTAATAAAGCAATTATGTTTTGATACTCCTTGGGAATTTCGAATTCTTGATTTTGAATTTCGATTCAAATTCTAATTTCTTAATGTTGAAACAATTTTTCCAAATATTAATATCAACTCATGCACTTCCTTCCATAAATTTCTAATTTCCTCCTTCTTTCCCGGCACGCATTGTGCCATCATCCTAAGCCAATGCTGCGTTTCTTGAGATTCTTTCTTACAGATAAAAATCTTGTTCTTGAAATCTTTCCTTGAGCTAGCGGCATTCGCTTCCATATAATTTGCACCTATACTCGTCCCGGAACGGATGAGCTGATTAATGATTGGTTTCGTGATAACATCTTGCGGGATGCTTCTGCAGAGTTTAATAATCTTTTCACCAAATGCGGCGGTTCGCTCTTCAAGGTTATATGTTGTATCTGACAGCCTGTTCTTCATAATTCAATAATTTAAAATTGATTCGAAATTCAGAACTCGAAATTCAAAATTTTCATCTAAAGTCCACTCTCTTCGCTATCTCCCGTTCGCCGCTCAATTTTCTAAACACCTGGTACTGTTCTTGCACTTCTTGCAGCATCGCTTTGGGAAGTATTTTTTCGCGCTTCGGAATGGGGTTTTTAGTCGTGGTCATGTCCTGCCATAGCTTATTGACCTTCGAAAAATCGGGTATAAGTGTCTTAAGCTCGAATCGTTTCTTTTGTATCTCGGGAATAATAACTTTCTCGGTTATAACCGCCGGCTTCCATAAATACAGTTTCGGCTGCCAAAAGAATTTGAGGGCATAGAGCGCAATCATATACAAAGGACGGGAGTCTACTTTTATGAAAGCAAACGATACACCAACGCCAACCAAGATTGCCGCGATCGGAATCCAGAAGGCAATGTGCAGTACGAAAAAGAGCACAAATGTCAACAATGCCGGCACCGCCACCAGCACAAATTGCTTGATGGTCAGCGGCCCGACAATCTTGCTTTCAACATCAATGAATTGTGGTACTGAAAATTGCATGTTTTAGGTATAATCCCGAATTTCTAATTTTGAATTTCGAGTCAAACTCGAATGTATTGATTTTAGAAATTCAGTCATTTAAAATTGATTCGAAATTCGAAAATCATAATTAAAAATTAACTCTGGTCTCTTTGTTTTAGATATGTCCTATAATCACTGTACTGCACATTGCTTCGCTCATCTCCGAAATTCTTCACCTTCACCGGAACTTTCTCCCCTACCTTCCCTGATTCGGTATACGGTATACGGTTTTCGGTATACGCCTCCGGTATCTCCACGCTCGCCCTCGGCGCCTGATTCTGCTGTTCCCGCTTCCTGTTGAATATGCTTCCAAACGACCCCAAAAATCCTCCCGCCGATATATTTTTATATTCTTTATACCTATTCGCTTCCGCAATCGGAATAGATTCCTCCTTTTTGTGAAGAATGATGGGCCCTTCGTCTAGGTTTTGAGTAGTGGGTTGTGGGTTTTGAGTTACGGATTGTGAAGACTGAGTTTTCTCACTACTCACAGCCCACTTCTCACCTCTCAAGTGAAAATCGTGTGGCGAAAACAATTTCGGTTGAGAAGTTAGGGGTTGGAAGTTGGAGGTTGGAAGAACAGCAGCGGGGACTTGCTCTTTTTGTTCACTTCTCACTTCTAGCTTCTCACTTCTAACTTGTGACACCACCACCGGTCCAGGCTCCGACTCCACCTTTTTAATCTCTTCTGTTTTTAAATTGACCGCATCTTTCTCCGGTCTCTTCTTCAAATCCACCCTCTGTTCCATGCGTGGAGGTTCAACCTTGGTCTGGGAAAGTTGAACATCGGCCTGCTCATCCGGAATCCAGTGCGTCTTCCGAAACGCCTCTATTTGCCCCTTTACCGGCCCGAACAGCTTCACATCCAACAGCACATACACATCGTACGCACTCTTTGCATTTCCTCCGAAAAATTCCAGCAACTGGTTGTATACATCTTTCGTGGTGATGAATCCCAAGAACGTAACCAGGCACAGATATGCCAGATCTTTTTCCTGCTGACGATTCAAAGTATATGTGACTCCTATCCTGTCCAACTCATCATTATTTTCATCCGAAAATATGCCGTCCCGAATCTCGTCTGGCGCCTCATCCCATCGTCGTTCAAGTTGTTGTTGAGAAATCTGAATCATGTGTGCTATTTTTCTTTTTCTGCTTTCTTTTCTCCTTCTGGCTCACCTGGAGCCCTAGCGCCTTCAAACGCGGATATAAGCTGTGCTCCCATAGTTTTACCTAACTTCTTAGCCATCTTTGAGACATTTTCATGTTGTGATTGCTCAAGCAACTCAAATGCTCCATCGACATCACCCTGCGCAAAACGCTGAGAGGCCATTTTGGAAAGATTTACATTCAGGCCATTTATCTTAACAGTTTCCCTTCCCACTTCCTGAACCAATTCCTTAACCATCTGCTCATAAAATGCCATTTTATCTTTCGCGCCCTTAAGCACGAGCGAAATATTTTGTGAAAAGTTTGAAAGTGGGTTTAATATCTGAGCTCTCAAACGCTCCCGATATGCGTCTCGATGCCGGTCTGAAACCTGTGTGTTTGTGCCAAGAGGATCCTTTGTAAATGAATCCTTATTATTTTTGACAAAATTTTGTATATCGTCTTTCGAAAATCCCTCGAACACCTTATCAAATATTTCTCCTTCATATACCCTTTTCGGCGTTTTACCATCAGGCCCAAATTCTGTTTTTGATTCAATGTACCAGCCATTTTCATCTTGCTTTCCTTCCGTCTCAAGACGCGCAACATCAATGCTCTTGCCTAACTTTTTTGCAACCTTAGCAGCTTCTTTCCCTCTACCTTTCTTCGCCATGTCCGCTATGACAGCGGACGTATCAATTCCAGCGGTATTCTTGACACTCAACTGATCCGCTCCTTCAAGTAATTCGAGCAAGGCCGCTCGTCCCTCAACACCTCCCGTCGTTTTCAACATTGCAATTTGCTGATCCGTGGACAGTTTTGCGTATGTCTTCTTCTTTTCTTCTATGCCTTCGTATGCTTTTTTCTGAAGAGCTGCTTCCATCTGTATGCCTCCACGTTGCAAAGGTGCTGTCATCTTTGACGCAACCTTACCAACCTTCCCCCAAGTTCCAGATTTTTCAGACCACTTCTGCATAGTCCCCCGCAATCCCGCTGATGCTTTTCCAGCTGTGACAACTCCAGCCCGCGCTCCTGCCCGCTGTGATTTTGTCTTTATATAATTCTTCCCCCACTTCTGCATTCCAGTTACCGCACCCAATGCAAGCGTCGTCCCGCCGTGCCCCATTTCCGCAGCAAGCTTCAGCCCGCCTATCAGAATCGCCGACGCAAATATGCTTGTCATCAGGAGTCCAAAGTTTATACCGGTATTATCCCCACCCGCGATCCACGTAAAATCGCTCGCCGTTGCGTTTTTAAGCACACCATTAGGAGAATCCGCGTACAAGTCCAGCACCCGCAGCGCGAGATATATAAAAAGGAGCATAAACGGCGCGTACAGAACCCAGTGTATAAATTTACTCCACCATTTCCTGAAATGCTGTTTTGTATGTGGAAATATCCACAACAGCCACACAACTGGAGAAATAATAAGTAAAAACGAGAGATAAAAATAGCGCAGAAAGAGCATCCCCGCTATGGCGAGCAGCGTAAGAAACATCACAAGCCCGAATATAAGTACTACGGCCATGCTCGCGATCACCAGCAAACTCGCACTGTCTCCTATGCCAACAATCGAACCAAGATTCGAGAGAAGCCCATCGGACCACCGCGCAACGTTTGTCGAAATATCGATAAACCTAAAAGAGTCCCCGATCTGCGCGGAGTACATGGCTCCATCGGTACATTCTCCCCCCGGACCAAAATATGAAAGAATAAAACACGAGATTGCGTTCGCGGGAGCTATAATAGCGCCTCCTATAAGCAAGCTGAAGTTCACCACAAGCGCCGCCACAACAAGCTTCCACAAAATTTGCTGCGCCTGATACCCTTTTACCCGCAATATGGTCATCACCGCTATCACCACAATACCGATGACAAATCCAAGGTTTGCGATGTCCCTGAACAAACTCCATCCGATAGTAATAAAGGGAGGATCAAAATTCAGAATCGTTGCATTAAATCCAAGCGCTATCCCGACAAACTGTCCCACAAGCGCTATAAAAAGTCCCTCAATAACAAGACCAAGATACAGAATTGCCTTAACCACAAACCCGATAATGGGGATGTTTATGCTCCCCACATCCTGAAGCCCCGAAGGAGCATTCTGCACCTGTCCCTGCGCGAAAAACGGCACCACAATCAGTGTAAAGATGATACAGCTTATAAGAAAAACTTTAAATGCGCGGTTTTTCATGTCCTATTTTCACAGAAAAACATGGGGGAATATTCTCCAGGAATACTATTACGGATAAGATTCTTTATATGAAGCGACCCGGTCCACGGACGGGAATCAACAAACGCCCCGTACGGAGTGGTTGTGAATCCCTGGATAAGGGAATCGAGTGTCGCGGAGAGCGAAAGGTTGGCTATATTCAGGTTTCCTGGCCCAGACCCGTATGAACTTTGCCTTACGGCATCGCTGACCACAACAGAAAATTCGCTTGTGTAATCTGAGAATTCCCTTGTCGCAATGCCAAGAATCCTGTTCATGCGGTCGGTCGAATCCGCGATATATTCAAGAACAAAAGTGGAGCTCGCGGATTCGAATATTGCCCGCGCTTCGTCTGCCGTCAAAGACGGCGGTCCCGCTTGCAATGACGCGATAACAGCATTCTTTATTCCGGTTTCAGGATTGGTTTGAATCGCCCGCAATTCGGCAAGGTATCCCTCAAGACGCCGCGAAATACCTTCGGGATTCTCAGGGGTGCCGTTTAATGCGTCCCGCGCGGCGCGTCTCGCGCGCTCAAGCCCAGTGAAGTATCCTTCATGTGCGAGGGGCTCGCCCATCGTAGGATCCCGCATAAAAAACCCTCCGTTGCTGTCCGGACTGCTGTCAAAAAGCGTTTCCCACGAATCGGCAAAAAGAGGCGAGGAAGACGCGAACGGAATTTCAACTAAATCTCCCAAAGTTGCCGTTACACGCATGCCTTCTTGCGGATCATAAATAACATATCCGAAATGTGGATAGCCGATAGCGCCCCCTTCGTTATTATTTTTATTTGTATCATACCAGTTCGTACATAGGGCTATTGCCGAAAGGGCGCCTCTTCTTGCATGTAGTATCTTCGGCTCCAGGACCTGCAGGTATGCGTTGATCCCGTAGTACGATTCTTTTTTCGCCTCCAAATCACGTATAGCCGCGTCAACCTGATCTTTGAACGTCTTGCCGGTATATGACTCGTAACCAAAGCTCGTCCCTCGCACCGAACTATGCGCCGCAAGCAGCCCTCCCTTGTCTTTATCAAACACCTTGCTTAACGCGGTGTTGATAAGCGCGGATATGATACTCTGCACATTCGCCGCGTATTCAAAATCTTTCAAAACTCCTTTTGTAGCAGCTTCCGCTACAATGCTTCCGGGCGTAAGCGTTTCGCGTCTTGTACAAAGGCCTTCCATTATGTTCTGTACTTGTTGATCCTGGTCTTGAGTCAGCGGCATCGCGTATCCACTCATTTCAAGCGCCATGCTATACGCCTCGTTCTCAGAAACGGCCAGATCTCCTGAGCGAGGATTACGCCACTGGGTACAAAGACTCACATCGTCAAATCCTAAATTTCTATTCATTCTGTCGCTTGCTTCTTTAAGCTTTCGCTGTGTCTCATTCATATACGCTTGATCGACAAGAAGAGATGCCCCGAAGAAATTATTACTCGGAATAAATGCCTGCTGGAACGTCACCCATCCACCACGTTCAATCAAATGGGCGCTATCCTGCAACGCCTGCTGAAATTCGCTAAATGTACATTGCACAGGAAGCCCAAATGGCTGCTCTCGTTGAAATGTTGTTTGAAAATATAATGAAAGTTCAGCCTGAAAAGGCGCACATAAGTTTACACCCGTTTCACTTCCCAGATATGAATTAAACGTATCAAACGTAATATCTCCCACCCTCTGTAATTCACCCAGCGGATCCTGTATAAACAATGGTTCTCCTCCGTTTTCTATTGAATCTATTATCTGATCGGTAAGATCATCAACTATCCGCTTCACCGCTTGGTCACGAAGCACCGGCCATAATTCATCCTCGACCCACTTCAAAATCGTCTTGCCCCATTCCGCAAGCATTTCCCCGAATATCGCCCACCCTGAACCGTCGGCTTGGGCGTGCACACGCCGAGGCGGGACCAGAAAACCAAGGGTCGATCCCACAACCGTACATATTATTAAAATCAAAATAGTCCGTTTCATAAAATGCCGCTTGAATAAATTTCATCCCACAACCGATAAATGGATCCCATATACTGCACCGCAAGGTATCCTTTTAAAGGATCGGATTGGTATTGCCCAAGCGCAGTGTAGATAGCGGCAGAATTGGAAAAATACAATAAATTCTTTTTATGGAATTCAAGCGCATTCTTGGGAACCGGAATGTCCAGTAAAGCGCCGTATGTCTCCCGATGTGCGTTCACAATCGCGTTCAGTCCAGAGACATCCCCTTGATCCATAAAGGATTGCAGTACTCCGGCTGCATCTTGCGAAGAAACAAGCAGCTGCACATCGGTTACCGCAAGCAAGTAACGCTTTTTATACGCTTCCACATCATTCTTCGGATCTGACTTTATTTCATCGTCCGAAATCTCGTTACGAATACCGATAAGCTCGGGAGTTAACTGCTGCGCAAACGTATCGGGATCGACATTCGCAAAGCTAAGACTTTCCGCGTTTCCCGCTTTAATTTGCGCGAATAGATCTTCACGCCCTTGCGCGTCGAGACCTTCAACTTTGGTATAAAAATCCTCACTTATATCGCTCACGAGCGCCTGCGTAAGATTTACATTGGAAACACTTCCTGCCGATATTGATTCGGCGAACTTCGGAGTCGTTCCACTACTGAAAATTTTTGAGATAGGAGCATCCTTGTCGTTATTTCGCGAAAAAAAGAGAGATTGCGAAACATAATAGGATACAAAAAGTATCACTATGCCTAAAAACACGGAAAAGTATGTCCGCGAGCGATTCACCCCGTTAGAAGCCTGTCCTTATAGAGCCCATGCTCATTTCGGGTGACTTGATTATCCATAGCACAACTCCCCGCTCGCGCCCCGCAGAAAATTTCGTTAAAAATTTTCAGCCAAGGGCTTCTAGCGGGGTTCATACAATATAAGTATACTACTAGTGGAGGTCTTTATACAAACGAAAAATGTGCATAAAATCCCCCTCACCAACCGCCCCCTCTACCTGCCCTCGCTTATGGACGATCGTTCATAAGTGAAGGCAGGGACACGTATAGCTTGAACTTTCGCAGACACGACTTATACTTAAAGCAACATGAAAAAAGCCCCGCTTCTACCAACTCTTATTGCGGCCGGAATCCTGCTGTCCACATCCTTTGCATATGCAGATATGATCGTTGGCATGTCTCCAACTATCATAGAAGCATTCGGAAATGTGTTCGTTCTCTTTGCTGTGGTGGTTATATCCGAAGCAATCACGCTCATTATCGCTTCAAAGTTCATATACAAAAAATGGCTTGCGGTAAAACACATTCTATTCATTATCATTCTTGGGAATTTCGTAACATCCATCCTCGGATTTTTTGCGACTTCTATTATCGCCCGACCCGACAAGCAATCTATATACATTCTCTTCCCAATATTCTTTATATTCACCGTATTTTTCGAACTCGCATTCTTCACAAAAAAGATCAAAGAAAAATATAATTTCACGCAAAATCAAGCCCTCGTGCTTATGACGATCATAAACGTTGTCAGCTACGTGATTATTATCGCTTCAATCTGGGAAAGTATTCCGGGTGTATATTGCAAATCAACCGCAAGCACCGCACGCGCAAAAGCGGATATACAAAAAATAGAGGCTCTTCAGGTACTGTATTTTACAAAATTCGGAGTATACGCGAATAACCTGATGGAGCTAGAAAAAAAATTGGACACTTTTCCGGTGCCAAAACCCGCCGAATACACGGGCTCGCAAAGATATGTGTATACGACAAACAAAAACGAATCATGTATTACGGCAAAAGAGAAAAACGATCCCTGCGCCATCTCCCCAAATCCCTATTGTATCTACCGCTAAATGGCGGCTGATACTACATTATAACCAAATTTAAAAATGAAGAACGCATATCAAAAGATCAGCGGAGTTATAACCGGCATTGCCATTTTTGCTGCTGTATTGGGTTTGTTTCGCCTTTCAGGAATTCTCGGACTCGGATCAGTCGGGGCAAATCTGTCGCTTCTATTCTTAATCGCTTTCATTTCTGTGCCCATAATCCTCATATCAAAATCCAGAAAAAATGGAAATAACTTCTTAAAATGGACGGGAATAGGAACGCTTGCCGCATATGGATGTCTGCTTATCTACTTTCTATACGAAACCGTCATAGAATTATTTTTTACCTGTCATGAGCTTGCGGACGGAGTCATACGTTGCGGCCTATTTCCTTTCTAGCCGCCCTGACTCTTTTAAATTCTCTTCCCGCCACTCTCCCTGCCCTCACTTATGAACGATCGTTCTTAAGTGGGGGCAGAACATCTGACAATCGCCTAACTGGGGGTTGATTTTATATACAGAGGGAGTGATAATAGGAGCACGAATAGTGCTCGGCTGTTATGGCAAAAAATATATATAGAAACTCTCGCTCGCATCTTATATTGAAATACCTTGCAATCGGCACGGGAATTGCCGTTGTCTCACTTACCAATCCAGCTGGCGGCGCGCGTATCCTCTCGGAACTGGCAAAAATCTATTATCGAAAAAGGTGTTTTGAAAAAGATAAATTCATGCGGGATCTGCGCGTCCTCCAGAAACGAGAGATGGTTGATTACAAAGAACTCGCGGATGGCAACATAGAGATAAAAATACTGAAAACCGGAAAAGAAAAAGTTTTGCAATTTGATATTGAACACATAGAGCTGAAGACGGCGGGACGATGGGACAAAAAATGGCGAATTGTTTCATTCGACGTTCCTGAAAAATACAAAACCGCGCGGAATGCTCTACGAAGGCATCTTTATCGAATGGGTTTTTATTTCCTCCAAAGGAGCGTGGCTATTATTCCGTACTCGTGCGAAGACGAAATAGATTTCATCGCGTCGTTTTACGCAATTCGAGATCACATACTTATTGCGTATGTGGATCATTTTGAAGGAGAAGATAAACTTAAATATCACTTTGGAATTTAGTTCCTCACTTAAGGACGATCGTCCTTAAGTGAGGGCAATGTTTTATATAATTCTAAAATTTTCTCAAATGAGAGTCTTTCGGGACGAATATTCGCACTAATATCCAATGCAGTAAAGGTGACCAACACGGCCTTCTTTTTATACAATGCGAGGAGATTCGATAGCGCTGTTTTGCGTGGATGCGCGAATAAAACTTTCACGAATTTCATATAATCAGCGTGGTCACGGAGCTGCCTCGTTCCACCCTTTATGAAAGCTGGCTTTGTTTTCAGTAAGATTACGGCGGAATCAATCTTCGGCGGAGGATTGAACATTTTTCGCGGAATTGTGGTAATGTATGCCGCGTCAGCCCACCACAAAATGGAAGCCGCTAATATATTCATGCCAACCTCCTCGGTTTTACATATTCGCTCAGCAACTTCCTTTTGAATCGTAAAAACTGTCCGCACCGGCTTGTGCTCAATATCTCCTATCATTCGCAACAAATACCCCGTCAGATAGTAAGGGATATTTCCTGCAAGAAAGTAGGGTTTCTTTTCTAAAGATTTCACAACAACCGAAAGCTTTTCTCGCACATCGCCGTACACCATCTCGAGGTGGTCGAGACCCGGCCTTGACCACAACAATACATCCTTTTCAATAGCAATCACACGTGCGCCCGCGGCAAGAAGTTTTTCAGTAAGTTCGCCTCTACCGGGGCCAATCTCGATTATCACATCCCCTTTTTGTATCTCAAGAGCGTCTGCAATCTTTTGTAGCTTAGCTCCATTCTGTAAAAAATGCTGACCGAGTCGTTTGTTAGTCATATTCTATATACCGTTCTTCATCCTCAAGTGATTTTTCTCCATGGAACACAATCTTATTACCCGGAAGTTCAAATAGGAATCGCGAAGGCGTGTGATAGAAATTCAAATACAACTGCTCTTTGGCCCGCGTCATCGCCACATACATCAGCCGCCGTTCTTCCTCCAATTCGTCCATCGAATAATACGACCGGCTATGCGGCAGCGTTCCCTCATTGACCCCCGCCACCAGAACCACATCGAATTCAAGCCCTTTTGCGAGGTGTATAGTCATTAAATCGATGGTCGGTCCCTGTTCATGCCGAGACTTCTTTTTCCTTCGCCCCGAATCAAAAGCATCCACCAACGCTATTTTTTCCAAAAACGCCCCAAGAGAATCGAATTGCTCGGCAAAATTTAAAAGCTCCTGCACGTTTTCCAACCGCTCAGTAAAATTTGAAAATTCCGACTGCAGATACGCGGGATACGAAACCGCGTCCATAAAATACGAAATAACCTTCGTCGGAGAAACTCCATGCGCTCTTTGCGGCAGCTCGTCACGTAGCAAGACAAAATGCTTTTTGTACAGGTTCTTTTTCAGCCGATCAAGCGCGACTTCATCGGCGGGATTGTGCGCGTACCGCAGCGCCGCTACCAC
>Ga0209541_10013300_pt1 | contig 12601 bp, 16 predicted proteins | sample RifCSPlowO2_01_FD_184027 | JGI IMG/M metagenome (GOLD analysis project Ga0209541, IMG submission 184027) | Groundwater microbial communities from Rifle, Colorado - Rifle CSP2_plank lowO2_0.1 (SPAdes) (version 2) | ecosystem: Environmental > Aquatic > Deep subsurface > Groundwater | place...
CGGCTACCGTTACTCACGTTTATCGCGCTTTTTCGGATTAAGAAAAGAAATCCCCATGGCGGGAGTAAGTATCTTTTCTACCTCATCGAGTAATACCGTTAGAAAATGTGTGTACCAGAGATTGCCGAAACCGAAATTTTATTTGGTTCAAATGGGTCGAGAAGCTAAAATTAAGACCCTGACCCTCATAGAGTTGCTACGCAACCACCGGATACCATTGCATCACTTCATCGGCAAAGATAAAATTACTACGCAACTTTCAAACGCTGAGAATTTGCGCGTACCCTATCTTATAATCATTGGCCAAAAGGAAGCGCTCGACGATACTGCGACCATCCGAAATACAATCACGCGAGCGCAAGATACGATCAAAATAGTAGATCTGCCGCGCTATCTCAAAAACATTACGCTCTAGCCCTCGATTTGAGATACTTAAGCATGGTTCCGGCGTCGCTTATCTTAAATGGATCGGTGGGGCAATTATTTCTAAGTTCCGGTTTAAAAAATCCCGGTTCGATAAACATTTTTTTAATCTCACCGTCTTCAACGTACATACTATAGCGCCAGGAGCGTTTGCCAAAGCCGAGATTATCTTTCTTGACGAGCATACCCATTTTTTCAGTAAATAAACCAGAGCCGTCGGGCAAGAGCTTCACATTTTTGATTCCCTGCGCCTTACTCCACTGAAACATAACGAACGCATCATTGACAGACAAACAAATAACTTCGTCAATACCGAGTTTTTTGAATTGACCATACGCTTTTTCATACCCCGGAAGATGCACAGATGAGCAAGTGGGTGTAAACGCGCCCGGAAGCGCAAATAAAACAATTTTCTTACCATCAAAGATTTCGTCACTTGTGACATCCTGCCAACGAAAAGGATTAGGACCCTTGACTTTGGCATCTCTGACGCGAGTCTTAAAAACAACTTTGGGTACTAATTTGGGTATTTTCATGTTTGGCATTATAAACCATGGTGTGCTAGAGTGGCAACCGCAATGCAGACCATGGTCAACATAGAGGTGGTAAAGGGGGCAAACGAAAATAATCTGAGCGCGCTTCGCCGCTTTACTAAACGTGTCCAATCGTCCGGAGTTCTGCCGCAGGTTCGTTCGAAACGCTATGCTCAACATCTTCCTTCCCGCAATGTTCGACACGTCAAATATCTCAACTACCTCAAGAAGAAAGAAGCTATTGCCGAGCTGATTAAGCTGGGTAAATTAAGTGAGATAAGCAAATTTACCCGTCGCCGCTAAGAAGTGAGCCAGGAATCGCAATATTCAATACCCTTCACTCGTCTGAAGAATCTCGTCTTAGGACGCGACTTCGAACTCTCTTTGGTATTTATTGATAACAAGCTTTCGCGTCGCCTTAATGTAATTTATCGGAGAAAAAATTCACCCACCAACGTTTTGAGTTTCCTCCTTTCTAGAAAAACCGGTGAAATTTTTATTGATCTTATTACGGTTAAAAGAGAAACAAAAAAATTTGGTATGTCGTTTGAAACACTTGTCACTTATCTATTTATCCACGGCCTGCTACATTTGAAAGGAATGAGACACGGGGATACAATGGAGCAGACAGAAAAAAAATTATTAAATGGCACGCCCAATCGTAGTCGGTATTGACATAGGCACATCTCTAACCAAGGTAATCATCGCCGAGGAGCTCGTTGAACATGGACATTTGGTGCCTAAAATTATTGGCACCGGTTCAAACGAAACCAAAGGTGTGATCCGCGGTTACATTGCTGATTCGGCCGAAGCGGCAAAAAGCATTGAAGTGGCCGTCCGTCGGGCTGAAAAGATGGCCGGTCTTAAAGTTAAACGCGCTTATGTTTCCTTCGGCGGGATTGGTCTTGGCAGCGTAACGGCTAACGGTTCAGTGGTGATATCTCGAGCAGATCGCGAGATCACCGACAGAGACATCTCTTTGGCCCTTGAGGCCGCCGAGGCGGCTATTCCACCCGCCCTTTCTATCAATAAGAAGATTATAAACACGGTTCCTATCGAATATAAAATCGACGGTCAAACGGTCTGGGGACAGGCTCTTGGTCTCAAGGCGGAGAAACTTGAAGTGAAAGCTCTGTTTATCACCTGCTTGGAACATCACCTGAATAGTTTAATAAGCACGATTGAAATGATCGGCCTGGAAGTGGTGGATGTAGTGGCTTCATCAGTAGCGTTGAGTTTTGTTACTCTTTCGAAAAAACAAAAAAGGGTGGGCTGTCTCCTGGTCGATCTTGGCGCCGAAACTTTATCTATGGTTGTCTTTGAGAACAATAATTTAATTTCATTGGCGGTTTTTCCAGTCGGCAGCGATGATATTACCAATGACATTGCTCTGGGATTGAAAATCTCACCCGAAGAGGCAGAGAACGTTAAGCTTGGTTCGGATAGAAGACTGACATATTCAAAAAAGAAACTGGACGAGATAGTCAAGGCGAGACTTAGTGATTGTTTTGAACTAATTGAAATACATCTTAAATCAATCGGCAGAAACGGTCTTCTGCCGGCAGGTGTCATCATTGCCGGTGGAGGAGCCGCCGCGTCTGAGATAAAAAGTATGGCCGAAAATTCTCTGAAGCTTCCGGCTCAACTGGCCGAAGTGTATCTGGGAAACACAACGGAAGGAAAGATCAAGGATCGTACTTGGGCTGTCGCCTGCGGTCTTTTGATCGTCGGGTTCAACACTGACGGCGCGGGGCATTCACTTGGTATCCGAAATGGTTTTCTCATAAAAGAGAACGGCAGACGTTGGGGCAAAATCGTATCGCACTGGATTTCCCAGTTTTTACCATAACACTTATTGATATTTGTCAACGGCTTTTCTTTTTTTCTCGCTTTGATAAGATAGGCGCATCTAAAAATTAATTTAAGAGCATGCCACAAATCAAACCAGAAGTAGAATCTTTCGCCCGGATTAAAGTCATTGGAGTAGGCGGTTCAGGCAAAAATACCGTTAACCACATGATTAATTGTAAAGTTAGGGGCGTTGACTTCATAGCCACTAATACCGACGTTCAAGATCTCCATCACTCGCTAGCCAAGAAGAAGATTCACATCGGTAAGAACCTTACTCGTGGCCTCGGTACTGGCATGAATCCGGACCTTGGTAAACGCGCCGTTGAAGAAACCAAGGAAGAAATCCAGGAGGCTATCAAGGGCGCGGATATGGTCTTTATCGCCGGTGGTATGGGCGGAGGCACAGCTTCCGGCGCCGCGCCGGTCATTGCTCGTACGGCCAAAGAGAATGGCTGTTTAACCGTGGCGGTTGTGACTAAACCTTTCTTTTTCGAAGGACAACAAAGAATGAAGATTGCCGAAGTGGCCATAGAAGAACTCAAGCAAGCCGTTGACGCTCTCATTATTATCCCGAATGATCGCTTACTCCAAACCGTAGAAAAAGATATCACCGCCAAAAATGCTTTTGCCATCTGCGACAACATTTTAAGAGAAGCAGTCGAAGGCATTTCAGATTTGATCACTACTCCGGGTATTATCAATATCGACTTCGCAGATATTCGTTCGATAATGGAAAATGCCGGAGCAGCACTTATGGGTATCGGTTCCGCCTCTGGAGACAATCGCGCCGTGGAAGCGGCCAGATCAGCTATTTCCTCTCCTCTTCTTGAGCTTTCAATAAACGGCGCCAAGGGCGTACTCTTCTCAATAGCCGGCGGTGACGATGTCACCATGTTTGAGATTCAAGATGCGGCCAAGGTCATTACCGAATCGGTTGATCCTAATGCCAAGATTATTTTTGGCACAGTCCGAGATGACAAACTCAAGAAAGGCGAATTGAAAATTACTGTTATTGCCTCAAATTTTTCTGATAGCTATTCAAGAAAGGCGGCTTCTCTTTTCCAAACTTTTGGCCACAATGAAAATCAGATTAATAAGGGTTTATTGGCTACCTCTCCGCACACAGGACAAGTTGGCAAAGTTTTCAACACTGTCACGCCTTCATTTCATAAAGAAGCCCACAAACCAATAGTGGAAGATAAAAAAACAGAAACCGGCAAACAAACCGCGCCACCGATAGAGGATAACGATGACTGGAGCGCGGTACCGGCATTTCTCAGACGCTCGAAGTTGAAGTAGAATAGAAAAATGTTTGATTTAATTATTATTGGCGGAGGTCCCGCTGGCGCGGCGGCGGGTGTTTACGCGGCACGGAAAAGATTAAAAACTCTTTTAATCACTGAATCTTTCGGTGGACAAAGTACTGACTCCATGAATATTGAAAACTGGATCGGGACTAAAAGCATTCCCGGTCCAGACTTCGGCAAGGCGCTTGAAGAACACCTGCGCTTGTATGCCGGAGATTTTGTAGAAATAAAAACGGGGAAAAAGGTTACTGGTATTTCCAAATTAGATAATAACTTTCAGATAGAGGCGGAAAGTGAGTCATATCTGGCAAGAACGGTGCTTGTCACCACCGGTAGCACAAGGAGAAAACTTGAGATTCCAGGCGCTCAAGAGTTTGAAGGCAAGGGTATCGTTTATTGCGCTTCGTGTGACGGTCCACTTTTCGCCGACCAAGATGTGGCCGTTATCGGCGGTGGTAATGCCGCGTTTGAAACAGCCGCTCAACTTCTCTCTTACGTCAAATCGGTTACTCTTCTAATTCGGAGCGATAAATTCAGAGCGGATGAAGTCACGGTGCAAAAAGTACTTTCCCATCTGAATATGAAAGTGATTAAAAATGCAATACCTAAAGAAATTAAAGGGGGTAAATTTGTCAGCTCATTGATTTATGAAGAAATTGGCGTAAAGAAAGAGATTCCAGTGACCGGCATATTCGTCGAAATCGGTTTGATACCCACTACTGATTTTGTCAAAAACTTAATTTCTTTAAATAAATACGGTCAGATTCCCGTTGATCCGAGAACTCAAAAGACCAAGGTGGACGGCGTCTGGGCGGCTGGAGATTCTACAGATGGTCTATATCATCAAAACAATATCGCCGCCGGAGATGCAGTCAAAGCCCTTGAGGATATCTATTTATATTTGCGCACTAAGTAATTCAATCTCTTTCTGTCAAATCTTAGTACGCGGTAGAGGACTTGAACCTCTGACCCTCCCCACGTCAAGGGGATGCTCTACCAACTGAGCTAACCGCGCATAAACACACTTTTAGAAACACTATTATATCAAAACCTGTTACACTGTTCTATGTCTAAAATGGATCAAGAAACTCAAAATACCGAGTCAACGGAACAAATGAATTTAACCGGCATCGGACTCACCATACTCGTGATAGTAATCCTCGCCTTTTTCATTGATATAGGTTCTCTTAGGGTTTGGGTTGAGAAAGTTGGTATATGGGGACCAATAGTATTTATTCTTCTTAAAATTTCTACAGTAGTTATCGCTCCCCTGTCCGGCTCCCCTCTCTACCCCTTGGCGGGACTTATTTTCGGCTTCTGGCCCGGCATTCTCTATATAGCGATCGGAGATTTTATTGCTCATACATCCACATTTTATATCAGCAGAATATTCGGACAAAAAATTGTACTGAAGCTCCTTTCCGGCAAAGAAGAAAGCATTCTTGCTCGTATTGTGAATCACATAAGTGACACCCGAGGGTTCTTGCATGCTTGTCTAACCTTTTTTGCTTTACCGGAAGTACTTTCTTACGGCGCGGGGTTAAGTCGTCTCTCTTACCTAAAATTTATAGGAATACTTATGCCCCTACTCATAATAGTCGCCTCTATTCTGGTATTTTTCGGTTCGATTCTTCAACCTAATAGCGAATCTATTTTCGTCGCTCTTATCATTCCAGTTCTGGGAGCGTTGGCTGTAATTATCGGCGGAACACTTTTTATGAAAAGTGTTAGAAAAAAGAAAGCTGAGTAAATTGGCGGAAGAGGTGGGATTTGGACCCACGGTGCAGTTTCCCGCACGCTGGTTTTCGAAACCAGTACCTTAAACCACTCAGTCACTCTTCCTTCGGCTTGCCATGGCTTAAGCGAAGGCAGCCAGAGTTTGAACTATAACATTTTTTGTCTTTTCGACCAAAAATGTTAATATAATTTATGTTTAGGGCCCTATCGTCTATCGGTTAGGACACAAGCTTTTCAAGCTTGGAAGCCGGGTTCGACTCCCGGTAGGGTCACAAATTGACAAATAGGTATAGGGGGTATAGGGTATAGGTATGTTGAATCAAAAGTTAAAAAAGAAAGCCACTCATCGGGCGAAAATTATTCGTGGCCAGCTCGATGGTCTGGTCAAGGCGATAGATGGAGAAAAATATTGTGTTGATCTGATAACCCAGTCCCGGGCGATTCAGCTTTCGCTGAAAAGTCTTGACCGAATGCTCTTGGAGAATCATCTAAGAGGTCATGTTAAACACATGCTTAGAGATACTCGCCAGGAAAATAAGGCCATCAAAGAATTGGTAGATTTGTACGCTTTATCAAATAAATAAAAAAAATATGGAAAGATTATCATTAAAATCGTACGGTTGGAAATGTGTCCTTGGGGCTGAAATTGTGTATACCCTCTGTGTTCTCGGTGGATTCCTAACGCTTCGAAGTGCCGCGGGGATCGAACTTCACCACAAGTTATTCGAGACATTGCCCGGCCTTACGTGGATTAGTTTCGGTAGCTTCATCCTTGGTGCAATCTATATGTTCGTCTTTGCTTGGATTTTCGCTTCCTATTTCGTATGGATGCACAATTCAAGCATTATTAAAAATTAGTATGCATAATCACGATGAAAAAGATGGCAAGAACGATAAAACCCACTCTGGTCACGGGTGCTGCCATTAATTGAGAGCTAAACAATATGGAACACAATCACAAAGCAGAACAGAAAAATGATGGGGTTGTTTACACCTGCCCCATGCATCCAGAGATCAAGCAGGACCGACCAGGCATGTGTCCAGAGTGTGGTATGCAACTTGTGCCTGCAAAAAAGAAGAAGGCAGACATGGATCACGGTACACATGATAAGCATGCCGGTCATAGTACGGCGATGTTTCTCCGAAAATTCTGGGTAAGTTTCATTTTCACGATTCCCGTCGTGCTCTACGCTGATGTTTTGAAGACTATCTTTAAATGGTCTTTACCTGCATTCCCGGGGCTTGAATATATGCCGTTAGTGCTTGGTTCTATCGTGTTTTTCTATGGTGGTTGGGTTTTTCTTGCCGGCGCATGGAGAGAAATTAAAGGGCGCTTGCCCGGCATGATGACATTAATCGGCATTGCCATCTCGGCAGCGTATATTTGGAGTGTGTATGCCGTATTTGCCAGTGATGAAGCATTGTTTTGGGAACTGACCACACTAATTACTATTATGCTTCTCGGTCATTGGCTTGAAATGCGAGCGGTAAGTGGAGCACAAGGCGCGTTAAAAGAACTGTCAAGGCTCCTTCCGGATATGGCTGACGTTATCAGGGATGGTAAGACGGAAACCGTCCCACTTTCCAAACTTCGGGAAAACGATTTTGTCCTCGTGCGGCCGGGAGCCAAAATTCCTGCTGATGGAAAAATTATTGACGGAGATTCCGATGTAAATGAATCAATGATGACCGGTGAGTCAAAACCGGTTTCCAAAAAAGAAGGAGACCGAGTGATTGCCGGAGCGATAAACGGAGACGGCGCTTTGAAAGTTAGAGTTGCGAACATCGGAGAGAAAACCTTTCTTGCCGGCGTTATGCGCTTGGTCGCCGAGGCTCAGGCTTCTAAATCTCGACTTCAAATTCTTTCTGATCGTGCCGCGTTCTATTTGACCATTGTCGCTGTTGGCGGAGGTATAATTACTCTCATATCATGGCTTCTGGCTGGCGCGGATATCGCATTTGCCGTAGCGCGTCTTGTGGCTGTTCTCGTCATTGCCTGCCCGCACGCATTAGGGCTCGCTGTTCCTCTAGTCGCATCCATATCCACTACCAAAGCGGCACATAACGGTTTCTTGGTAAAACAGAGGATCGCCTTGGAGGCAGCAAGAACTATTGATATAGTACTATTTGATAAAACCGGGACATTGACGGAAGGCGCGTTTGGCGTTATATCTTATTCATCTGATGAGGCGCTTCAACTCGCGGCATCGGTTGATGCGCACTCTGAACATCCTATCGCTCTCGGCATTGTTGCGGAAGCCAAGAAGCGCAATCTCTCTATTCGTGAATCAAAGAATTTCAAGCGGATTCCCGGTATCGGCGGCGAAGCGGAAGTAGAGAGTCAAAAAGTCTTTGTGGGCCATCGGGGCAAGGATCTTATCCAAGTAGAAGTTGATGGCAAAACGATAGGTACTTTGAAAGTCGAAGATAAAATTCGACCAGAGGCGAAACAAGCCTTAGCAGCGCTTAAAGAAGCTGGTTTGAGACTAGTTATGATTACGGGAGACTCTGAGGAGGTAGCGGAGAGTGTTAGCCAAGAATTGAGTATTGATGAATATTTTGCCCGCGTATTGCCGCATCAGAAATCAGAAAAAGTAAAAGAGCTTCAGAAGCGCAACATGAAGGTCGCCATGGTTGGTGATGGCATCAACGACGCTCCGGCGCTCACTCAAGCCGATCTCGGTATCGCTATTGGGGCCGGGACAAACGTAGCGATCGAATCGGCCGGAATTATTCTAGTCAGAAATGACCCTCGGGATATTATGAAAATCATCAATCTCTCCAAGATGACATACTCAAAAATGATTCAGAATCTCTGGTGGGCGGCTGGTTACAATATCGTCGCGTTGCCTCTGGCGGCTGGTGTGCTCGCATTCAAAGGCATATTGCTTGATCCGGCAATCGCGGCCGTGCTTATGTCGGTTAGTACTGTCGTTGTGGCGATTAATGCTGCACTCTTGCGTAGGCAAAAAATATAGAAATATGCTAGCATGCACTTAAACACAAAAACAGACATGAAAACCATTATCTCACCAATCCTTATAGCAAGTATTCTCTTTGTTGTTATTTTTGGCTTAACGGCATTGGAGCACAGTATGAGCCACCAGCAGTCAAACTGTGTGATCTCGGTGATGTCAAACGCTCCGTGCCCCACAAACATTAAGAGCATCGTGGAGCATCACATTTCAGTTATTCAAACTTTCTTTAATGTTCCCGTAAGCACTTTTGTTATTTCAATAATTCTATTAATTGCCGTTTCCTTAATTAGTTTTGCTTATCTTTTCCGATATTTGCTTTTACATAATCAATTTATCGCCCAGAGAGCTAGAGAACATAGACGTGAATTTAATTTTGCTAAACATAGGATTACTGCCTGGTTGTCACTTTTTGAACATAGCCCCTCATTCTAGTAGGTGCCTCTGAAAGCCTCACTTTCTTTCGTGTTATATCAGCTCTTGTTCAGGTTCATTATTTAAGCTATTAACTAACAGAATCAAATGAAAAATAAGACAATTATTAGCATCATCATCGTTATTCTCGGAATAGCAGGGCTCTTCTGGTGGGGTCGTGTTGCCCAGAGACCCGCCTCGGCAAATCCGAGTCCGAATTCGAATCTCTCGGTCAATGCTCTGACAGCGCTAGAAACCTCTTATGATTTCGGCAAAATCAGTATGGCTCAAGGCTTAGTGGAGAAAACATTTGAGATCAGTAATTCCACGAACCAGGACATAACTGTTGAGAGGATTACCACTTCTTGTATGTGTACATCATCTTACATTTCAACATCTGAAGGTAAAGAAAAGGGGCCCTTCGGCATGGTTGGACATGGTAGTACGGTACCGAAAGCAAATGAAGTTATTAAGGCAGGTGAATCAAGACAGTTGAGAGTGGTCTTCGATCCTAACGCCCATGGACCAGCGGGTGTAGGAATCATTAACCGAGTTGTTACGCTAGAAGATAATACCGGCCAAAAACTCGAGTTCGAGATAAGGGCGGTAGTTACTCCCTAAATATGAAAAGAGTAATAACTATACTATCGATAATTGTTGTAGCTGTGCTTGGTATTACTTTACTAAAACAAAGCACTTTGGTATCAGAGCTTTTGTGGAGTGCCAGTGGCCAGGGTAGCTGGCTCATGCCTCTTGTGCTTATAGCCGCAATTCTCGACAGCGTTCATCCTTGTTCGTTCTCGATTCTCCTTATTACTATTGCTTTTCTCTTTGGGTTACAACTGACTCGTAAGAAAATCATTCAGATTGGAGGGACTTACATAGCCGGCATCTTTATCGCCTATCTTCTCATTGGTCTGGGCATTCTGAAGATACTACACATCTTCAACACACCACACTTCATGGGTAAGCTTGGAGCCGGCCTTCTGATTACATTTGGCGTATTGAATCTCCTCAATAGATTCTTCCCGAATTTTCCCATCAAGCTCAAGATACCAACGGTCTCACATATTTGGATGGGAAAGCTTATGGAGAAAGCATCGCTACTAGCCGCATTTGGGTTAGGATTATTAGTAGGACTCTGCCAATTCCCTTGTATGGGCGGTCCGTATCTCATGGTGATCGGTCTCTTGAGAGATCAGGTAACGTATCTCTCGGGTTTCGGATACCTTTTCCTCTATAATCTAATTCTAATCATACCGCTTGCCGTTGTCCTTTGGATTACGTCTGACAGATTGGTGGTAGACAGGATGCAAGAATGGAAAAGAACTAAAATCCAAAGTGTTAGGCTTTGGGCGGGCATTGCTATGGTCATTCTCGGTCTCCTCATATTATTCTTATAATTCTTCTACTACATGAAAACCAAACTAAGCATAAAATTGGGCGACATCATCGCGAAGTTTACAAAAGTTCTGCATCTTCCGCATTGTAAAAAGTGCGAGCGGCGACGGCTGATACTTAATGAGATTAGCGAATCCGGATTGAGAGAAACCATGAGAAAACTTAAACACTGTTGCGACTAAAATGGAAAAAGAAAATAATCCCCTTCTTTTACCGGCGGCTATAATTATGGCCGGAGTAATTATTGCTCTGGGTATTGTCTATCAGCCTCAAAGTTCGGTAAGAGTCGTCAAAGAAGCACCACTCAAAGAAAAGTTTGAACTTCCGGTTATCTGGAATAATCTCGGCAGACAACTTGTTGAAGCAGGAGTAATCGACGGAGAAAGATTTAAAAAACTTTATATCGGAGAAGAAGAGTATGACAAACTGCTTAATAGCGATAATCTCGGGAAATTAGAAATTACCAGAGAAAATGCTGGGCTCTTGTTAAACTTATTCTGGGCTTTGGGTCTCGCTAATAAGAATGAAATTCTGGAAAAAGGGGAGATGGCAAATCCAAAATATGGAGGCGCCGGAAACTTTGCCTCGACAGGCGGTTGGACGATCGCGCAAGGCAATGCTATGGAGCACTACAGTCGCCATAAATTCTTCGACTTGACGCCTGAACAGCAGACTCTTGTGGACAAAGTATCCAAGGGTATCTACAGACCATGTTGTGGCAATTCAACTCACTTTCCTGATTGCAATCATGGGATGGCGATGCTTGGGCTCCTTGAACTCATGGCCTCGCAAGGCGTAAGCGAACAAGACATGTGGAAAACGGCTCTGACGGTGAATTCTTACTGGTTTCCCGACACTTATCTCACAATTGCTTCCTATATGAAAAACAAAGGCGTTGAATGGAAAAACGTAAATCCACAAGAAATACTGGGCGTCAATTATTCAAGCGCGCAGGGATATGCAAGAATCGCTGCCGAGGTCACCCAACCACAACAACAAAGAGGTGGGAGTAGTTGCGGAGTATGATTACTTCACTTTCAAGAAATAAGGTGGTATGTTGGTGGTAGAATCCGAACACAATTTTATTTAGTCTATAGGAGGAAACCGTGAAATCTTTTCTCATATTCACCCTGTTTGGCTTCATTACTTTCATTGCTGTCGTTATTGACAGCGCGTCGCATCACAAATGGATACCGATGGCTGTTGCGACAATGGCTGGAGTCTGTTGGGTGGTAGTTACGATCCTCACCTACAAGACTCGGAAGCGACTGGACAACTAATGTGTGTCCCTAGCAGAACATGTACAGAATACATCTCTGCTAGGGACTTTTGCTTTTTTCTCTGTTAGTATCTTTCTATGAAAATTTTAGCGATTGAAACTTCGTGCGACGAAACCGCTGTTGCCCTGCTTGATATAAACGGTGCCTTAGGAAAACCGGATATAAAAGTGCTGGGTAATACCCTCTTATCTCAAGTGGCGCTCCATGCTCAATACGGTGGCGTTTATCCTAATCTGGCCAAGAGAGAACACCAAAAAAATCTACCACTCCTTTTGGAACAAACACTTAAAGAAGCGGGGTACGATATGTCCAAGGCTCGGCTTAGGACAATCGACAACAATATTGACTATGTCGCAGTTACGAATGGTCCGGGTCTGGAACCGGCGCTCTGGGTCGGCATCAATTTTGCAGTAGAACTCGGCAAGAAATGGAATAAACCGGTTATATCCGTAAACCATATGGAGGGACATCTCGTCTCGGTTCTATTCCGAGACGAGAATGCAAAAATCAAAAATCAAAATGAAAAATTAGAATTACCAGCACTCGGACTCTTGGTTTCAGGGGGACACACTGAACTGGTGCATATTAGGGACTTTGGAAACTATGAAATTATCGGCCGGACGCGTGATGACGCCGTTGGTGAAGCATTTGATAAGACAGCGCGAATGCTTGGACTTCCC
>Ga0209541_10013304_pt1 | contig 12598 bp, 12 predicted proteins | sample RifCSPlowO2_01_FD_184027 | JGI IMG/M metagenome (GOLD analysis project Ga0209541, IMG submission 184027) | Groundwater microbial communities from Rifle, Colorado - Rifle CSP2_plank lowO2_0.1 (SPAdes) (version 2) | ecosystem: Environmental > Aquatic > Deep subsurface > Groundwater | place...
CCACCTTCACGCTGAACTCTCACATGGTCAAGTTTAGCTTCACGTTGCAGTTCTATACTCGTTACAACATTATGGAAATACTCGCCTCCATGTGTCGAGACATAAGTTTCTACAACTTCAGCCCGTGCGCCTTCCTCTAAAATAATAAAGTTTTTAAGATACAGCGATTTCTCTTTGCTTTTCTCGGAAGCTATATAAAGAAGGTGTACAGGTTTTTGCACAACACAGTTTTTGGGTACGTAAATAAACGCACCCTCATGTGCAAAAGCAGCTGCGTTATTTTTCCAGTATTTTTTAACAAGATCCGGTCTCTCTTCAAAAGCGCGAGACAAACTTTGAATATAACAACCGTCACCTAAGGAATAAACTTTCGATAAGTTGCCGTTCCACTCACCGTCTACAAAAACAAGCGTTTGAAAATCACTACCCGGATAAGTAAATGGATCAATATCTGCCTGTTCTAAAACACTGTGAGAAGAGGTAACAAAAGGAGGAAAGTTTTTTTTTAAATCTTCATATTGATTGCGGTATTCACTCATAACAACCTCACACGTTGTCCGAGGGACCAACAGATTCGCCTAGCCAATCATAGCCTTTTTCTTCAAGTTTCAGCGCAAGCTTTTTATCACCCGACTTCACTATTTTTCCATTATAGAGAACATGAACATAATCAGGCACAATATAATCTAAAAGTCTTTGATAGTGCGTAATCACCAGGATGGCTCGATCCTTGCTCTTAAGAGAGTTAACGCCTTCGGCAACAATTTTAATAGCATCAATATCGAGACCTGAGTCTGTTTCATCTAAAACAGCCATTCGTGGCTCTAAAACAGCCATTTGAAAAATTTCATTTCTCTTTTTTTCGCCACCAGAAAACCCGTCATTCACGGCACGACTCATAAAACTCTCATCCATTTTAAGAAGATTTAATTTTTCTTTTACAAGTTTAATAAAATCCATCGTGTCAATTTCACTCTGTCCCCTGTATTTCCTTACAGAATTAACAGCCGCCTTAAGAAAGTTTGTAATACTCACACCGGGAATCGCCACGGGGTACTGAAAGCTTAAGAAAACCCCCTCGCAGGCCCGCTCTTCTGGTGTCATTTCAAGTAAATTTCTCTTGTTGTAAAGAATCTCACCTTTTAAAATTTCATAGTCGTCTCGACCCGCAAGAATATGAGCCAGTGTGCTTTTACCAGAACCATTAGGCCCCATAATGGCGTGAACCTCGCCAGGATTTACTTCCAAATTAACACCTTTTAATATTTTTTTGCCTTCAACTTGCGCGTGTAAATTTTTTATAATAAGCATGTTTAACCAACTGCTCCTTCAAGGCTTACATCCATTAATTTTTGTGCCTCGACAGCAAACTCCATAGGAAGTTTTCTAAAAACTTCCTTACAAAAACCATTCACAATTAAAGACACGGCAGTTTCGGGAGAAACCCCTCGTTGTCTACAGTAAAACAATTGATCCTCGGAAATTTTAGATGTTGTGGCTTCGTGTTCGATCTGAGCCGTGTTGTTTTGTGATTCAATATAAGGGAAAGTATGCGCTCCACAATGATTTCCTAAAAGCAGGGAGTCGCATTGAGAATAGTTACGAGCATTGTGTGCTCCCTTTTGAACACGAACAAGTCCACGATAAGTATTTTGACCAAAACCAGCAGCAATACCTTTTGAAATAATAGTACTTTTTGTATTCTTACCAATATGAATCATTTTAGTACCCGTATCAGCTTGTTGATAATTATTAGTCAAAGCAACGGAGTAAAATTCACCGACAGAATTATCCCCTACTAGCAAGCAGCTTGGATATTTCCACGTAATGGCGGAGCCTGTTTCAATTTGTGTCCAAGAAATTTTAGAGTTTTGCCCAGCACATTTACCCCGTTTTGTTACAAAATTGTAAATACCACCTTTTCCGTTTTTATCCCCGGGGTACCAGTTTTGAACCGTAGCATATTTAATTTGAGCATTATCTTGTGCCACAAGTTCAACAACAGCAGCATGCAATTGGTTTTTATCTCGCATGGGAGCGGTACACCCTTCTAAGTAACTGACGTAACTACCTTCTTCAGCCACAACAAGAGTTCTTTCAAACTGTCCTGTGTTGGCAGCATTAATTCGAAAATAAGTTGAAAGCTCCATCGGGCATTTCACACCTTTTGGGATGTAGCAAAAGGAGCCATCAGAAAAAACTGCAGAATTCAAAGCTGCAAAATAATTATCATTATAGGGAACAACAGAGCCTAAATATTGTTTAATGAGTTCTGGGTGTTCTTGTACTGCTTCTGAAAATGAACAGAAAATAACACCGAGCTCAGAGAGTTTTTTCTTAAACGTTGTTGCCACAGAGACACTATCCACAACAGCATCTACAGCAATACCAGAGAGTTTTTTTTGCTCTTCTAGAGAAATACCCAGCTTATTAAACATCTCTCGAACTTCTGGATCAACCTCATCAAGGCTTTTTGGAGCATCACTTTTTGATTTTGGAGCTGAGTAGTAAATATAACTTTGATAATCAATAGGAGGATATTTTACGTGCTGCCATTGTGGCTCTTCCATCGTCTTCCAATAGCGAAAAGCCTTAAGTCTCCAATCGAGAAGAAACTGTGGCTCTTTTTTCTTTTGAGAAATAAGTCGAACAATACCCTCGCTAAGCCCCGGAGGAACTTGATCAGAACATAAATTGGTTTCAAAGCCGTATTTATATTCTTTTTCAGCTATTTCGCGAACCAATGTATTGTTTACTTGTGTCATCTTCAATCACCCCTTAACTGATGATTATCATTAAAGTATCTTCTAGTGGTCCTTAATTACTACATTTTTGTCAAGTTTCACTCAAAAATTTTTATGCTGCGTTATTTCGTTTTGATTCGTCTAAAATACCAGATACTTGTAACTGCACTTTTTTTTCGTCTTTCAACAACTGTTCAAGAGTAATTTTCTCCATCACAGAATTCATGTGTTCGTACAACGTGCCCCACACAGACCTCACGGAACAGTTTTCTTCATGAACACAAATCTGACTGACACCTGTGTGCTCTCCGCAAAAACCACTATCAAACATAGGATGCCCTAGAACTTGCGAAATTTTTGCTAGCGTGGTTTTGTGAGGTGCCTCCGACAGTCTATAGCCACCCTTAACACCACGGGTTGATTCAATAAGCCCTTTACTTCTTAAAAGCGCTGTGAGCTTTGAAACATATTGTACAGAAAGCCCTTCTTTTTTTGCTATTTCGCTAATGGATATATCGCTATTCCACACGCGTGCGACCTGGAGCAAACAGCGCAAGCCGTATTCTTCAAGAGCCGTAATTTTCATGTATTTTCAACCCCTTAACTCAAGTATAGCTAATATTTACTTTTTTGTAAACATTACTTAATATATTGATATTAGTAGATAATTTTTGACATAGATATCACTCATAAGATAGTTTTGCAACTTCAGATGAGCGTACATAATCCATCAAAAATTCTCGTCATTACAGGTTGTCCAGGCATTGGCGACATGGTTATTCGCCTGCCTGTTTTAGAAGCTATTAAGCAAAAATATCCAAAAGCCTATTTAGCAGTCATGATACGAAATCGACCAGAGCTTTATGAAATAATTCAGCATCTCCCCTTCATTGACGAAATCATCACCCACGACAGACCCTATAAAAAGACACATCTCTTTAAAACACTAAAATGTGCTTTTGATATAAGACGAAAAAAATTTGATACCGTGATTGTATGGGGACGAGCGCGCTTACGAGAGCCCTTCTTAGCCTATTTTTCAGGGGCTAAAATAAGAATTGGCTACGACACCAAAAAGGGATTGGGTGAAAAACTTTATACTTATATCGCCCACTCTCTCCCTCTCCAACATGAAAGCCTCAATATTTTTAAAACACTTACTCCGCTTAACATTCCGAAGCCTTCCGAAATTAAATTTAATTTTCCTATTGAGAATAAAGCTACAGAAAGTATAAAGAAACTTCTTAAAGAAAAAAATATAGATCCCGATCAAGACACAATCGTGACACTACACACATGTGCCCATTTCTGGGGACGTCGATGGCAAATAGAAAAATGGGGAGAGCTTATCGATGATATAAACCACAAATCGAAAGCAAAAATTATCCTAACGGGCTCAGAAGAAGATCAAAAATATATAAATGACATTATTTCTTTAAGTAAAACACCCTGTCTTAGCCTTGCAGGACAAATAAATATCAGTGAACTAGCTGCTCTATTTAAACTAGCTAAACATCATATTGGAATTGATAGTGGCCCCACTCACCTCGCTGCTGCTGTGGGTACATCATGCACAGTGCTTTATGGCCCTTCACGCCCAGAAAGATGGCACCCACTAAATAATAATTATGTGAGCTTAAGCCAACACCTTCCCTGCTCACCCTGCAATGAAAAATGCATTTATAAAACTAATATTTGTCTTGAAAAAATAGAGGTATCAGAAGTGCCAGCCGCTTTGCTAAATAATTTAGCTTATAGCCTCCCATAAAACGCCTTTTTTTTCTGTAGCATCGATTTGATCATTTGATTTTTGGCATATAAACACAAAACTCCAAGACAAAGTAAAAGGACACAATCTATTAATAGCACTCCAATAAATAAACTTTCTAATAGAACGTAGCTTAAATCTTTTTGAAAACAGTTTGGCAGGTTTATTATAACGATAAACATCTAAAATTTTAAATCCGCGTGAAGAAATCCATTCCTTCCATTGCTGTAGACTTGCTACTTTTTCAACAGGCTGGAAACATGGAGTCTCATCCTTTCCCAAAAAAGCGATCTGAAAAATATCCCCAAACCAAAAACGATTGGGCACAACGATACAGGCTTTTCCATTAACAGTTAAAACACGATGTATTTCTTGTAGGGCTAATTCAGAATTTACCATATTTTCTATACTTCCCAAACATGCTACATAATCAAAAGTAGAGCTAGGATAGGAAAGTTTTTCTGCATTGCCACTGATAACATAACTTGTGGGTGCAATTTGTTTCGCCTTTTTACAAGCTATCTGTGATATGTCTATTCCGTGGGCTTCTAAGTTCCGCTGTATCGACTCCCGCAATAGAATTCCATGACCACAAGCCACATCCAATATTTTTTTATTTTTTTGAACTTGTAAAAGATCTAAAATCCATCGATAAAAAGAGTCCTCGTCTCGAATTCCATGACTTTGGTATATCTGATCATAATAGACTTTATGAACATTATTTTTTTCGTCGGTATTCATTGGTGGTGGCTTTAACTTCATGATTGACTAGCGTCAATAAAATACTCAAAAAGTGGAGGTGACAGGCTTCGGTCCCAACTCCTCGCGCTATTCGCGCTCGGGTCGTCAGCCACGCCTCGTGAGCCACCCAAGGGGTACCCGGCTCACTCCGGCATTCTCATCCTGTCATCCGTTGCACTTGCTCTTATTCATCGCAATTGCTCATTAAAAGCTCCAATTCTCTCTAAAAAAGAGAATTGGAGGTGACAGGCTTCGAACCTGCGACATCCAGCTTGCAAAGCTGGCGCTCTCCCAACTGAGCTACACCCCCACGGCATATCCGTAACAAAACTGTCTGAAGATTAGCAAAATATGAAATGATATCAAGGAAATTTTATACGAGGGCCAAGTCCTTGGAAACCAGATTTGGAGTGAATATAAGCATTGAAATCACCCCACCCAGGCGCTTCTTTGGACCAAAAATCATCCATTCTATAAATCTTTGATTGATGGAAAATATCCTTTTTTTCTTTATATTCTTCGTTACTTGCAGGTAGCCACACCGCCAGCCCTCGTGTTGCACCAAAAATTTTCGGTTCATAATAATAGTCAGAGGCAGCAAAAGCCGGTGCAACATAAGTTATGGCATCTTGTAAAGCCATGACTGCTTGTTTCAATTTTACCTCTCCCGGTGTTCTCTCATCTTCCTTATTTTTACTCACAAGCTGATTGATAAGAATAGAAAAATAATAAAGATCTTGTGAGAGACCGGAGTAGGTGAAAGTTTGACCGATAAGATAGCGAACAGCATCGTAGCGTTTTCCTTCTAGGGCTGGATCCTCTTTTAAATATTCCATAAGTGCTCGTCCAAATTCTGTGAGCTGACTTATAAAATATCTTTTAAAATCATGAGCAAAAATAACTGTCATAATGGCTCGCTTATCATAACCCTGAGAACTATCCTCAGAAGCATAACTATCTCGATACAAACGTGGAATCTCTCTTACCCACAGCTGTGCTGTGTCAGCTTGATCATCGGTTTTATATTTTTGAATGGTGTTATCTAGGTGGGAGAAAATATCACGATAAGGCCATCCCATTTTTCCTTCCATATTAGCTGATCCTACAATGTAGCGAACTTGCTTTTTAAATTCATAGGCTACTTCAACCATCTGCATAAGACATGCATCGGATCCATAAACATCAATGGGCTCACCATTTAAGTAAAAAGCTGCCATGTGCGAAAGCACACTTCTTAATTCTGGAATCAAAAGATGTGCTTGTGGATCCTCTGTTGATTCGTCAAATGAAATACCTCCACGGTATCTACTTTTATCTCGACGTTTTTTTTCTAACTCTTCATCTGACAAGGGTTTTTCAACTCCACTCAAATCCAAGTGTGTTGGTACAGCCTTAAACTCTTCTGAAACTTGAGCATCCCAACCCATACCGTGACTCCAAATAATAACCGCATAATGTTTGGCGGGATATTTTTGAAAGGAAAAATTTAAAAAATCTTCTAAAGCCCCTTTCGTTCCACTATTTATTTCTGGTAACAACTCAATCACAGGTGAGAATATTTTTGATTCATCAAAATCTTCAACATCTTTAACGTTCCACTGCTCGTAAGGCCTTGGATCGTGTGCTATGTGAAGTCTCTTAGAGCCTGTATTCTGTGCCGTGTCGAGTTGCACTATAACATCCATATCCAATGTCGAACCTAAAGATTCCATTTCGTGGAGATCCAAATAAGAGTAATCGGATAAATCGTTATCTGCGTTCATAAAAATAAAAACAGACCATTCTTTGACACAATTATTTCTATCTAAACGATTATAGAAAGTTTCGTAGTCTCGGCCATCACGTTCTGGGCTATAAAGAGTATCTTGAGATGTTATTTTTTTTTCTTCCCATACATCTCGACAAGATTGTGAGGGTTTTAGAAATTGGACGGGAGAAACCACCTTCAATTCCCCCTCTCCCTGCCCTCTCCCACGAGGGGAGAGGAGATTATTTGAACACTGCGACAATGTTAGGAAAAAAATAAATACTAGTAGGATGTTGAAAAAAAAATACCTCATATCTGATTCATACAAAATGGGGTGCCGCGTACGCGGCACCTCATTTTGTAAAAGCTTTACTTCGAAGCAGTACTTAAAAGATATTCCAGAACAGTAGCAAGTGGAGACTGGTCACCATATGGATTTTTCTGTGAACGAGGCAATGAAGACAACTCTGCTACATTCAAAGTCTTTCCATCATCCGTCTCGACTCCAAGTGATAAGACTCTCTTCAAGCTTTCAATAGATCCATCATACTTATATTGATTTTCTTTAGTTTTATTGAGTTGTGATAAGTATTGATCTATAGCATTTTCTGGCCATACACCAAAATCGCTTGAGGGATCCCAAATAAAGTCTGGATGTTTATTTTGGTACCACTCACCACCTACAATATTACCCTTTTTATCCAGCTCCAAATCATAATAATATTGAGCCGTAACAATGGCATTTTCACGAGAAGTACCATGTTTTGGTTGCGTTTCAACAACATAGGAGAAAGCCATGGCTACGCCAACGATAGCAGCGGGTCTAAAACGTTTTCCACTTTCAGTGTTTGCACGTTTCCAATTTTTCTCTCGTAAGCTATGAAATTTATCCCCTTCAAAACCATAAGGCACAATAGCATCCTTCAAATTTTCAGCAGCCTCCATAGTTTTTGGGTTAAAATAGACAAGTCTATAAGAAACAGCTGGCTGGTTCCAAACTTCATAATCATATGTTGCATCTACAACAAAACTTTCACCTTTTGAGAGCTTATTTGTTGCTATCAAATGCCAGGTACCTGGATTTGTATCAAAACAGTCATCATCTATAACAGCACCTGTTTCTTCATCCTTCTCAACTTCAGTGTCTTTAACGTTACAACGCCCACCCACAAATCGAGATTCAGACCTCGAGTTTGCCCACTTCTGCACGGCTAAACCCTTTAAATCATCCTCATGAAACGTTACTTTATCGCCATTAACACCTGTTACTTCTATAGATTTTGTGGGTCGGGAAATCTTATAGGCAGCTCCTGCCCAGCCATGACAAATTCCCATCCAATGCTCAACTTCTTTCTCAACGGAGACAACAATGTCCTCCCCGTGTTCATTTTTACCCCATTTTGGATTGGCATAGTCTGCACCAACTAATTTTAAACCATTTGTAAGCGTAAAGTTCTTATCCCCTACTAAAATATCGTATTTTTCTGCGGGAGAATAAAAATCAACTGTGCTCGAAGTTGCAATAGGTCTCTTAAGATTCAAAAATTCTCTGGGTTGCTGAAAAGAATTGAAAAAATCTAACCACGAATTAAAACGCTGCTCACTGCCTTCTCGATCCATATACCTTGCAGCTACGGCTCCAGATTTCAAAGGCCAGTAGTCAGATGACCAGGGTACTTCCTTAGCTTGTCCTTCTGTGGGCAAATCAGCAAGGCGCTTAACATAATCATCCGTTCCCAAAAGATCTTCCGGTAAATCATTTCCCTTCCATGGACGCCTTCCTTCTTCTGGCAGCTCAACTGTGCCATCTAGATCATCATTGTAAGCTACAATTTTTTCACGTGTCCAATTACTTGCTGTATGAGCATTTACTTGCAACCACGTCCATACTTCACCCAATTCTGTTTTAAAATCTTCCAAAGCTTCTGCTCGTGAATAATCCTTTGTGGGTAGTAGATCGATAACAGATTTTGGATTTTCTTTAAATTTCTGTAAGAATTCACTTACTGTGAGTTTCTTGGGCGGGGTTGGTGTTTCTTCACTTGCCTCTTGCGACATAACAAGAGCACCGACACAAAAAACAGCAACAAAACTTAAAATTCTAAACCACTTCATGACTGCCTCCCTATTAACGGTCTCCCTCCTTAATCTTCCTCTCTCGCTTGAAGCGGAGAGGATTCGAGGAGAGGGTGAAAAGTTTATAGTGGCATTTATATAGAGAGGCAATCTCTTGTGGTCAAGTAATAACTCAGTTGGTCGGGGGAGGAGTTTTTTTCTGTATGGGATAAGAATCTTTAGCAAAATGATAAACAAGATCTTCCTTTTTAAAAGCGGAAAATTCGTATTCTTTTGTCATGGTCAGGCAGTGCGTCGGGCACGGATCGGTACACAAACCGCACCAGCAACACAGATTGAAATCAATATCAAATTGTGGAATCCAAAAACGAATTGGTTTTTCACCAGACTCAACAGAAGTCCGCGGGGTCGGTTCATCTTTTTCACGCTTCACAATATCAATTCGTATACAATCTGTTGGGCATGCTTTGGCACAGAGAAGACAGCCAATGCAATCTTCAATAACATTAAAAAGTCGCCCCCTGGTTCGTTCTGGCAGACTTTTTTTAACATCAGGATATTCAAGCGTGCACTTAGGTTGCATAGCGATTTTTAAGGTCATCATCATGCCCTTAAAAATCGTTGAAAAAGTTTGAGTGACCTGGTGAACGCTAGCTCGCATTACCTATCTACCTCGCCCAAAACAATATCAATACTTCCTAAAATAGCCACGGCATCAGCCATAGGATTGCCTGGAATAATTTCTGACAAAACAGACACAGCCGAAAAACAGGGAGATCTCCCCTTCACCCGAAATGGTTTCGGAGAACCATCACTTATAATGTAAAAACCTAATTCTCCCCGTGGGGCTTCTCCCCTCACATAAACTTCCCCCACAGGTGGCTTTAAGACCCGTGGTAAATCAGCACGAAAAATCCCCTCTGGTATGGAATTCACGGCCTGTTTTATAATTTTTAAACTCTCTCGCATCTCTTGCACTCTCACCCAATACCGATCCCAACAATCGCCCACACTACCCTGCACTCCCGTTCCAACGGGTACATCAAATTCAAAGCGATCATAGATGGAGTAGGTTTCGTCTTTTCTAAGATCCCATTTTTTTCCAGAGCCTCGAAGATTAGGACCTGTTAAAGCATATTGAACAGCGGTATCAAGTGGAATCACACCCACATTCGCTGTGCGATCAATAAAAATTTGATTATAAGTTAAAACTGTATCAAGTTCATCAATTTTGGGACCGAGATAATCACAGAATTCTTTAATTTTTTCGATCATGCCGATAGTTAAATCTTTTGAAACGCCGCCTATATACATATAATTATAGAGAAGCCGAGCCCCACACACCATTTCAAAAATATCTAAAATTTTTTCCCGGTCTCGAAAGCACCACATGAAGGGAGTAAAAGTACCCACATCAAGACCATACGTGCCCACAGCCAAAAGATGGCTTGCAATACGTTGAAGCTCACCCATAATGACTCGAATATATTGTGCCCGCTCGGGTACTTGAATCTCCATTAATTTTTCAACAGCCATGGCATAAATAAAATCATTGTACATACTTGCCACATAATCCATGCGGTCCACAAAGGGCATGACACCCATGTAATCAACATTCTCGGCGTGTTTTTCAAAACAGCGATGGAGATATCCAATATGAGTGCGCACAAAAGAAATTACTTCTCCATCGGTCGTAACTTCAAGACGGAGCACACCGTGGGTACTCGGGTGTTGAGGACCCATATTAATAATAAGTTCTTCAGTTTTTAGCGCTGACATTTTTCCTCACATCGGAACACGCATGTGCTTATACATTTCTTGCGTGACATAATCTTTCTTGAGTGGCCAACCCTCCCAATCATCTGGACAAAGAATACGACGAAGATCAGAGTTGCCAATAAACTTAATGCCGAACATGTCGTATGTTTCTCGCTCAAGCCATTGAGCTCCCTTCCATATTTTTTCAACAGATTGAATTTTGGGATCATCGAGAGAAACCACAGCCTTCATCGTCAATTTATGTTTGTGAGAGTAAGAAAAAAAATGATAAACAATTTCAAAAAGTGGTTTTTCTACAACCACTCCATTGGCGCGTTTGTGTGTTGGCAAATAATGAACTCCACTTAAACAAACAAGCGAATCAAAAAGAAGTTCTGAATCTTCATGAAGATATTTACAAATATCAAAAATTTTATCCGCCGAAACTTCAATATAAGGATCCGCCTTTACTTCTTCAAGTGCAATAATGGCGCTACCAAATTTTTTTTCTAATCGCGAATGAATTTGATTAGTATCCATAATCTGTGTGTTACGCCTTTTGAGCTTTAGAGTATTTTTGTGTAACCCATCTTTCTTGACTCATTTTTTTCTGCAGCAACATAATACCTTCAATCAAAGCCTCGGGTCTTGGAGGGCAACCCGGAACATAAACATCAACAGGTATAACCCGATCTACTCCTTTTAAAACATGATAACCATGTTGCCAGTAGGGACCACCATTAGTGGCGCAGGCACCCATTGAAATAACATACTTTGGTTCGGGCATTTGAGCGAAAAGTCTTTCAATACGAGTCGCCATTTTAATGGTAACGGTACCAGCAACAATCATAAGATCAGCCTGACGTGGCGTTGCACGAAAAACTCCTGCTCCAAAACGATCAAGATCAAATTTGGGAGCACCCGTTGCCATCATTTCAATAGCGCAACAAGCAAGACCAAATGTAAAGGGCCACACACTTCCACTCCTGGCCCAATTAAGAAGTTTATCTAATGTAGTGAGGAGAATATTTTGATCCTCAATATGTTCCCCGTAGGGCGCATTGGGGTCGTCAATCATTTTTTTCATTATTTGAGGCATATCAATGACTTAAACTACTTGAATATAGCATTTTATGTCAATAGCGCAGCCCTACTATGTTCTTGAAAACATGAAATATTATTTTTTTTCTAATTTTTTTTAAACAAGCGGCCGATAGCAAATCAGAAACAAATACACCTAAATTAAGGAGGAAGAAAAATGAAGGAACTCAAGTACGAAGAATTGGTTACCATGATTGAACCAGGAAGAAAGCACCCTATTTTGATTAACGCTTTACCCAAAGAAGACTTTCTTCAAACGCACATTCCAGGTTCTATTAACTTGCCAGTAGATCAAATTGAAAAGCAAGCTAATGGTCTGTTTGCAAAACATGACTGGATTGTTGTGTACTGTGCTAATACGCAATGTAATGTGAGCCATGTAGCTTGTGAAAAACTACAAAAACTTGGTTTCACAAATGTTTACCGTTTTACGGGTGGTGTTGAAGAGTGGAAAAAACACAGTCAATACACCTGCTGCGAAACAAAACAACCAAAAGGCACAAGAATAGCAGCGTAAGGCGTTACTGAATAACAAAAAAGGGCTCCTATAAAATGGAGCCCTTCTTATTTGGTCCTTGAAACAGAGGTAAAAATCGAATATCTATGAATCCTATGCGACTTACGAAAAGAACACACAATTTTAATTTACCAAAGAATAAAAAA
>Ga0209541_10013306_pt1 | contig 12597 bp, 6 predicted proteins | sample RifCSPlowO2_01_FD_184027 | JGI IMG/M metagenome (GOLD analysis project Ga0209541, IMG submission 184027) | Groundwater microbial communities from Rifle, Colorado - Rifle CSP2_plank lowO2_0.1 (SPAdes) (version 2) | ecosystem: Environmental > Aquatic > Deep subsurface > Groundwater | place: Rifle...
GGTGGTGGTCCCTGACGCGGCGATGGCTTTGCGGTATTTAGAATGGAGTTTAAAATTGCAGGAGTTGGCTGATAAATATTGGTTTATTCGGCGAAGTCCGCCTAAGGCGGACGAAGTCGAACCGGGGGCGCTGACAGTGGTTGGGAAAGCTCTGTCATTGCGAGGAGTAGCCGAAGCGACGACGAAGCAATCCACGTTGTTTCGCCGATTGCTGGATTGCTTCGTCGCGCGAGCTCCTCGCAATGACAGTTTGGCCCCAGGCGTTGTGGCGTCGGATGGCACGGTTGCTTTTCGCGTTACCAGTCATCCGATTGCCGCGCGATTGAGCCGCGAATTGGACGCGCCATTGGTTTCCACTTCAGCAAACATTTCTGGAGAGGAACAGCCATATAGCGTTGAAGCGGTTCAGCGATATTTCGCCAGTCAATCAGACCAACCGGACATTATCATTGATGCCGGCGAGTTGCCGCGCCGCGCGCCGTCAACGATTGTTAGGGTGATTGGAGACAGAGTGGAGGTGTTGAGACAGGGAGAGGTGGTGGTGATTAATTTTTAATTGTGGATTGATAATCTCCCCTCTCGGAGAGGGGCAGGGGGTGTGTTCTCCGCGACACGCCAACACCTCCCCCGCCCTCCTCCGAGGAGGGAGTTTGTGAAATTCTAATCTCATGTTGGAAATAAATAAAACGTCAGCATTGAAAAAACTCTGCGAGCAATACAGACTTCATCCCGCGAAAGACTACGGTCAGAATTTTTTGATTACCGACGCGCCGATTAAAAAAATGCTTGAGGCCGCGGAATTAAAAGCGAGCGATATAGTGGTGGAGATCGGGCCGGGTTTTGGCATCTTAACTTTCGCGTTGGCGGAGAGAGTGAAAAAAGTGATAGCGTTTGAAATAGAAAAAAGATTGCAGCCTTATTGGGATGATTTGGAGATAAGAGATAGAGGAGGTAGAGGAGATAGGGAGATAAATAGAGATAAAGAGATAAGAGATAGGGAGATAAGAGATAGGGTGGAAATAAAGTGGGGTAATGCTTTGGCGCAATTATCTCCTATCTCATATCTCCTATCTCATTATAAAGTTGTCGCGAACCTTCCGTACCAAATTACCTCCCAAACACTTCGCGCCATTTTAGAATTACCGAACAAACCGGAGTTAATCGTCATTATGGTGCAAAAAGAAGTGGCCGAGCGCATTTGTTCTAAACCAGGTGAGATGAGTTTGCTTTCTGTAGCGGTGCAGTATTATGGCGAGCCGAAGATTGTGGCGAAAGTTCCGGCCGGGAGTTTTTGGCCGAGGCCGAAAGTGGAGAGCGCAATTGTGCGAGTCACTATATCACCTCATCACCGCATCACTTCATCACTTGATCACCACGAGAGAGATAAAAAATTTTTCAAAGTGGTGAGGGTGGGGTTCGCGCGGAAGAGAAAGATGTTGTGGAGCAATTTGGCGAAGGGATTAAAATTAGACGGCGGCAAAGTTAAGGCGGTTTTGCGCGAGGTGGTTGGAAACGAAAAAGTGAGGGCGGAGGATGTGGGGGTGGAGGAATGGAGGGTGATCACTGCATCACTTCATCACATCATCACCACATCACACCGACACGGCATCACTACATCACCACATCACATCATCACTTGACGATAAAAACAATATGTTAGAAAAGACAATGACGCCGTTTCAAAACAGACTGAAAAAATTGATGCATCAGTTTGTTAAATATACGTATAAAGTAAGCAAACAGTTTCCAAAAGAGGAATTATATTCATCGGTTTCGCAGGCCAGAAGAGCGGCGTTGTCGGTGGTTTTGAATTATGTAGAGGGTTATTGTCGGCGGCGTTTTAAAGTAAAATTGAATTTTTACGAGATAGCTTATGGTTCGTTGGGCGAGACGAGATACCTGTATTATTTTGCGCTTGACGAAGGGTGGATAACAAAAGAGGGGTATACAGAAGCCGTAAAACTGGCAGACGAAATCGGCGCTATGTTATGGTCAGAAATTGAATCAGTTGAAGACAAAGCTGATAGAGAAAAATGATAAGGTTTCTTCATCTTCAATCGGTGATGCAGTGATGGTGTGATGGGGTGATGAAGTGAAAACTTCGGTTATCCCCACCCACCGTTTTTTTATTGTGAAGCCCTTCCTTTTCTGCTATAATATAGTGGAACTAATCAAGGGCATGGAAAGAGACGATTTTTCCAAAAAAAGTCTTACCAAAGAGCAAAAGACAGGTTTTGTCTTGTTGCTTATTTTTGGCATTTTGGCAGTTGGATTGGGACTCTTACAAATACGCAATACGATTTATGGCCCATTTGTGATTCGGTTGAGCGACAAGGCGGATACAGCGAAAGAAGAAGCGAGTTTGTTAAACGACGAAGCTAGATTGCAGAGCATTGACACCGACCGCGACGGGTTGAATGATTTTGAGGAATTGAATTTTTATGAAACCTCGCCGTATCTGCCGGACACCGATTCCGACGGATTAAACGATAAAGTAGAAATAGAAAAAGGAAGCAATCCGCTGTGTCCGGAAGGCGAGAGCTGTGAAATGAACGAGTCGGAGGCAATCATCGCGACCACGACTTTGGAAATTATTTTGCCGCAGATTAACACCGATCGGTTAGGCGCGGAAAGCAATGTTGGTTTGCAAGAGTTGGCGGATTTGCAAAAAGTTTTAAACGATCCGCAGCAGATTAGGCAGTTATTTTTATCAACCGGAAAAATTTCGGCCGATGATTTGAGCAAAATCAGCGACGCGGAGTTGATGAAGATGGTTGATGAGATTGTGGCGGAGCAGGGCGGGGTGCCGCTATAATACTAATATACCAATACAGTACTAATGATACTAATGGATACGAATATGACAAAAGGAGGGGAGTTGATATATCCGGAGTTATCATACACGCTAAATGGAATTTTATTTTCTGTACATAACGAGATTGGGCAGTATGCTCGTGAAAAACAATATAGCGACGCGATAGAAGTAAAACTAAAAGAAAAAAGTTTGCCCTATAAACGGGAATTAAGAGTATCGGACAGCGGAAACATTATTGATTTCGTTATTGACAATAAAGTATTACTTGAATTAAAGGCTAAACGGATGCTGGTAAAAGAAGATTTTAATCAAACCCAGCGGTATTTGCAGGAAACACAACTAAGATTGGGATTACTCGTAAATTTCAGCGCAAAAATTAGTATACATTAGTATCATTAGTACTCTATTCGTATATTGGTATTTATGAGTAAGGCTGGAAAAAAATTATTGGTAGTATTAATTTCAATTTTGATCTTTATTGAATTTTTTGGTTTGGCATTATTACCAGCACCAGCTAACGCAGCAGTTCCTGTCACGGGAGGTCCGGTGACAACTGTAGTGACAGCAGACTTGCCTAGGGACAAAGCGGAAGTAAAGCAGACAGTCGGCGCGCAGTTGTTGGGGAGCGCGCTCGGAGCGCTGGTGCACGGTTTTTCGTATTTTATGCGCAAACTTGCCTACGATTCAGCCATGTATGTGGCGAATGGCGGCAAAGGGCAGGGCGCGCTGGCTTTTAAACAGGGGTTTGGCGCGTATTTGGAAACAGTCGCATTAGATTCCGCGGCTGACGCTATCGGCGAGCTTGGCAAGCCGTTCGGCCTTAATCTTTGCAAGCCGCCGGATTTGAATTTTCAAGTATTTTTGCAAATTGGTTTGCGTGGACTGTATTTTGGCGACGCGGCCGGCGGACCCCAACCGAATTGTAAATGGCAAGACATGAAAGGCGCGTGGGAAAATGTTGATGAGCAATATTTTGGCGAAAATGGCCAACTTACGTCGGAAAAAATGTTTAGCAATGCTTTGCGTTTTGAAAATACCGACTTCGGCGTCGCGGTGGGAGCGGTGGAACGAGTTGATCGCATTCAATCCAAACAAGTGGCCGGAGCGTCGGCTCAAAGAGCGGAGGGCGAAGGATTTAAGGCGGCGACAGACTTGATCACCGGCAATGTTAAAACTCCGGCGCAGATTATAAAAGAAGAAACCTATTCAGCAACTAACAAACATCAGTCAACCTTGACCGCGAGCCAAGTGGGTGGCATTTACGGCAGCGGCGCTTTGCAAGTGATTCCTTTGGCCGGGTCGGTTTTTCTTAATACTTTGGCGACCGAAGGCATAAAAAATTTGCAAAAATATTTTCTTTCTTTATTTGACGATAGCGGCGGCAGTGATGACGCGTCAAGCGCGATGAGTTTTGAATCAGCCGGTTTTCAAATGAATTTGAAAAAAGCCAAAGAAATTTTTTCCAGCTTTTTGGCGGTCAAGATTGAGCAAAGAGAAAATTATGATTTGCTGACCGAGTTCACCACTTGTCCGGACACGGCGCCGACGATTCCGGGATTGAATAACTGCGTTATGGATGATGGCTTGCGCGAGGCAGTGCGCCGGGCCGACACCGGCGAGCCGATGACTATCAGGGAAGCGCTGAAAGAAGGATTATTGAAAGGCGATTGGATTTTGGCTTCCCCGCGCCGCGTGGCAGACAACACCAGTTACGGCTGTTACAAAAACGCTTATTGTTATTCCAATATTCAGAAATTGCGCCGGAGCAGGATTTTACCGTTAGGTTTTGAAATCGCGGCCTTGCTGGCCGACCCGGACCATCCGCAGGAAAAGTGGACGCTTGAATATGTCGTGAATCATTTTGATGATTGCCGGGATGATAACAAAGACGGCGCGATAGAGCCGGACCAGACTGAATATCCGTATTGTCATTTGATTGATCCGAATTGGGTGATTAAGTCGCCGGATACGCGATGCAACGGCATGGTTTACAGTTCAAATTTAATTGACCAGACCAGCGGTTTGCGCGCGCAGGAGTGCGTTGACGCGCAAACCTGCATCAAAGAAAAAGCCGACGGCAGTTGCGACTTCTTCGGCTATTGCGCGCGGGAGAAAAAAGTTTGGCGTTTGCCGGGCGAGGCTTGCGAATCATATTATAATACTTGCACCACCTACACTTCCGGCGACGGGGCGTTTGTTTCCTATTTGGCGAAAACCGTGGATTATGGCGAGTGTAATTTTGACAGCGTCGGTTGCTTGTCTTACAGCGCTGAAAAAGATGGGGACGATTGGATAGCCAGCATTGACGCGAAAGATATTGATTACAAAAAATACGGTCGCAATCAGGCGCTGTATTTTAACGAGAGAATAAAAAATTACAGCTGTTCCGCGTCGGATAACGGTTGCAGCGGATTTTACCTCGGCACATTGAAAAGCGAAACGACGGACGAGTATATAAATAATTATGACAAGCCAACATTTATCAAAAAAGCGCCGGACTATTTGGGTTGTTATGATATAAACAAGAATCCGGATTCACCGGAGATTAATTGGCCGCAGACCAAACCGGAATTAGGCCAAGTAAGCCAAGATAAAAAATGCGCTGACTTCGCGCAGGTTTGTTTGCCGGAAGAAGTGGGCTGTGATTCTTACACGCCAAAGAAGGGTTCGTATTCTACGCCGATTCCGGGTATTGCCGGCGAAGAAAATAAATGCGACGCGAGCTGTGTCGGTTATGACACTTTCAAGCAAAGTGAAACTGAATTCGCGCCAGCCGAGTTCCCTCTGTATTTTATTCCGACAGACGGTGATTCTTGCCCGGCGCAATTCGCGGGTTGCGATGAGTTTACCAATATTGACGAATTAGCCAAAGGCGGTGAAGGTTTAGAATATTATACTGATATTAAATATTGTGAACTGCCTACGGAAAAAAACCAAAAAGTATTTTATTCTTGGTATGGTTCAATGAGCGAAGGCTATGTTTTGAAATTGCACAAACTGCGGCCAATTACGCAGAAAGACAATGATTATTTAACTTCATTAGTCTTGGATTTGGCAAACGAGAGCGTTGACGAATTTTATCAGGTTGGTTCGCCGGCTTACGCGACTGATAATCCGGATGAGTTAAATGAACTTTACGCAAAGTGCAACGCGACCGGTTACAATAAACTGATCAATGGCTGGGTGTCTGAAATTGACGGCGCCGCGAGTTTGGATTGCCGCGCTTTGTATGATAAAGACGGCAAGGTTTATTACCGCATTCTGGATAGCACCATCACGGTTTCTGAAGAATGCCATCCTTTGCGCAAGACTACCGCGTATTTTTACGATGACGCGGCGTTAAAAACACAGACGACTTGCGAAGAACGAAGCGGTTATTGGAATAACAGCGTTTGTCAGCGCTGTACCAACGGCGGTATTTACAAAGACGGCGCTTGCGTTTATTGGGCGATCGCCAAGCCCGGCGAGTCAAATTCCTGCAATGGGCCGAGTAACAATAAAGACGCGTACAACGGCTGCCGCGAATATATTGGCAATGCCGGCGGCGATGTGGAAATTGTTGACCCGTTCCCATTGAGTTTTGAGCCGATTAACAATGATTTGAACGCGGCCAAGGCGGGGTGGTGGTCGCTGACCAGCGAGTTGTCCGTTGTGTCTGAATCAATCCAGGTTGGTTTGCACTCTTTGCAAATAAAAGATAATAATAAAGGAAATAGCGCCAGCTATTTGATTGCTTCCAGCACTTTGGAAAAAGACGGGTGGTACGAATTATCGTTTTGGAGTCGCGGCAAGGTTCAACAGACCGGCGTTTATCTTGCCCAGCTTAATGGCACTAATCAAGCAGTTGTAGGCAGTTTCACTAGCGCTGATTTTAAATTAAGTATTGGTGACGATTGGAAAGAGTACAAGCTCGGTCCGGTTCAGTTTACCGGCGATCCGCTGAAAGATACTTATTTAGTATTAGCAAGTTCGGCCAGCCAGCCAATCTTGTATTTTATTGATAATATTGAATTGCGCGCGGTGGTTGACACTTACGCGATCATCAAAGATTCTTGGAAAAAGAAATTTCCATACAATGGACAATCAGTAAGCGCGGATGTTCCTTTGGCTTGCGACAGTAATCCGACTGATCCGTTCCCGGGCGACGCGCTGGGTTGCCGCGCTTACGCGGAAGAAAGCACTGGTAGTACGGTGAATGTAACCGGTTTTGAAAAATTGTGCCGAGTTGAGGCAGTCGGTTGCCGCGCGGTGTTTGATTCTTACAACACCAAAGAAACTGACATGACTGCGTTTAATGTTTGGTGCGCGGGGAAGATTGGCGATGCGTCTTGCGAGCTTACGCTCGGGACAAACAAATCAGAGTGCAAGATAGAGCAGGGCAAAGACGGATGTTATATTGATAAAGTAAGCGTGCCGGATAGCGCGAGTTTGCCGGATAACGCGGTTACCAAATCTACAATCATAATTCCCGCTGATACTTCAGTTGACGCGCCGGTGTATTTGACCGTGCGGCCGGAATTCAGCTGTTTGGAAAAAGCGAAAGGCTGCCAGGAAGTTGGCGCGGAAGAGCAGGTTTTGCCTGATAAAGACTCACCAGCTTCTTATGAGCATAACGCGACATATTTAATCAACGATCCGGCGCAATATGTGGGCGCTAACCGCACATTATGCCGCACGGATTTGGTCGGGTGCGAGGATTTCAAAGCCGGCAGTGATATTTTCTATTTCAAGAATCCGATTAAGACCGGCAATAGTTTTTGCGAATACAAAGCCAAGGTTGAAAACGATGGTGTGGAATATAAAGGCTGGTTTTTGAAAGATGTCGGCGTTTGCTATAATTCGGCCGGCGAGAAGACTCAAAATATTTGCGGCAAAGATTCTGACTGCGGCGAAACCGAAACCTGCCAAGACAAAGGCAATGTTCCGTGCTACGAAAATTATCTGCAAGCAGGCGGATTTTACGATATTTGGTCAAACAACACTACGCAGTATAAAGGAAATGTCGGCGTTTGCCCGAGCGAAAAAAACGGCTGCCGCGAATTGATTGACCCGGCCGACACTTCTGACTTAAACCCCGATGGCCAGCCGTATTACGCGATTTTTGACAACCGCGTTACCGGAAAAGCGGGCGAGTGCGAAAGCAAAGTGAGCCAAGTGGAAGGCTGTGTTTTGTTCAACAAAACCGATGAACCGAATCTGCTCTATGATTCAGTAAAAACTTATAAAAACAGCGAGGATAAAAAATTCGCGCCGGTTTCACCGGTTACAGATACAAATAATAAAGATTCAAATTTATTATTAAAAGTAATCCGCGACCGGCAATGCGCCGAGTGGCTGGCTTGCCAAGGATCTTTGCCGGTTCCGGACACTCAATCCGGCACCGGCGAACGGTGGAGCTGTTACGCGCTTCAGCCTTGCGCTGACGGGAGCGGTTTGGAATGCACCGCCCCGTCAACCTTGACTAATGAAGGCGACAGCCGTTTGCTTTACGGAGAATATGTGACCCGCGACGTGAGTTGGTCCGGAGCCCGCGAGTATTCCGGCTATTCGCTGTTTGAAAAATCGCCGCCAGCCAATTTGGAATTTATCACGGTTAAAAAAGATGTTACCGGCCTTGAGCAGGACGCGATTTTTGTCGGTTATATCAACAAGAACGCCGTATCCGCGTGTTCAGCCGGCGCGGGTGATAACGGCAAAAAATGCGGTGGCGGGAGCAAGGGTATTTGCTATGAAAAAAAATGCGTTGTCTCGCCGGATGATTCATATCCCGCGGAATTGTTTGGCGTTAACGCCGCGGCCGCGGCTCAAAAAGAATTTTATAAATATCTATACAAAGTAGAATGCCGCGGTTATCCGGAACAGGCCAGTCCGTTCAAAGGAAAATTAGACGATGTGTCGCAATTCACACAGTCATTTTTAACCAATGCCAGTTTTTGCGCCGAGGGAGAAAATTGCGACTGCAATTATATTAAAGTTGAATATGGCAGTAATAATTCCGCGGAAGAAACGAAATATTACGAGCTTGGCGGCGTATTGCATCAGGATTTGCAAAAAGGCGGCATTTGCCAAGACGGCCCGAATGACGGCAAGTCGTGCAGTTCAAATAAAGATTGCGCTGATAAAGATGATGAAGTGAATAGCGGCGCTTGCATTCGCCAGATAAAACGCAACACGCGCATCGGCTGGAACGGCTACTGTTTAGAGCGCGACTTAAGCCGTCACATCAACGGCCGGATTGACGACGCGCCGGACGCTTTCGCCTGTCTGACTTGGCTGCCTCTGGATTATGTTCCGGGTTTGTTTGATATTTATTACAGCGATCCATCAATCGGTTATGTTCCGCCGACCGGCAAGGGCAGTCCGGGACGGGCGTATTGCACCGAGATGCTGGGGGTGGGAGGATTGAGTCCGGATTTGGAGTTTGATTGCGATTTAACGAAGAAATGGTCAAGTAATGACAAGTTGGGTTACAATCTGTGCGATAATGGAAATTTCAGCGGAGGCGGTGTTTATAATTTATCACCAGAATCTTTTGGTTTTGAAAAAATTCAACAAAGTGCCTGGCAGATGATAGGATTATTATCCGGCAGTCTTAATGGTTTTACTACCGATGGATTTAATTCCGTAGGGACATACCATTACATAAGTCGTGTGGATGTGGCAGTAACGCCGGCCAAGGATAACGGCTATGGCACTATTCCGGATAATAGCGGCTGGAGTTACCTTCCTGATTCAGCTGAAAATGATTGGATGTGGGATAGGGCGGGCGGCAAATGGGACGATAATTACGGTTATGAGGATAACACCTTAGGGCAATTGTTAAAGAAAAATTCCATCTATTTTGCCACCGCAATGGCGACAGGCGGCTATAGTCCGAAAGAGCCTGAAAAAACAAAACCATACGCCGCTTTATTTCCTGATGTGGAGTGGCCGCCGGGTAACAATGATTATTTTACGCCATCTAAAGCGGTGGTGTATCAAAATAACGATGGGTTTAAGATTGAGACCGTGGCTGTGGAGGACCATGATAGCGGAATTTTACGTCACGGGCCAAACAAAGCAGAAACACTTTTAACAAAAGACATGATTTACGCGGTTTCTTTTGTGCCGCTGTGGTTGAGTGAAAACGGTGATGATGGTGTGGACGATCCGGTGGTGCCCGGCATGGGCATGCCGCTGACGATTTATTTAGACAAGGATTACCCGAATGTTTTGGGCGAATCAGTTAACCTTGATATGAAAAAAAGCGCGGCAATGGGAAATTGCAGTTTTTGCAAATATTGGACGATGAAGACGGAGCACAAAACCGATAAATTGAATAATAATAACCCAGTAGAAGGATACCTCTTACAATGGATGGCTATGGATCCGTTGTATGGCGAGGATCCGACAACCGGAGACTCGTCTGCCATAGAAGAATATGTGAACGCGAACACTTATTTAGTTGATCCATTGGCAAGCAAGAGTGGGAAATCAGATGTTGATTGTAAGACAGGCAAAGAAGATGATAATCATTTTATCGCGGTGGAAATTTTATTTGATAAAGAGACGGGAAAATTTATCGGTTACCGTTCACGTAATTGCGAAGAGCTGGATGCTGATGATGGCGATGAGTTCGGTTATGCAATGGCGGTTATTTTCACTCTTAAGCCGATGTGCGTGGAAGCGGTAAAAGTTGTTGATTTGGATGGTAAAAATAAAGCTTACACGGATAATGTCTGGCCGTACGGAAAATTCGCGGCAAAACAAAAAGTGAATAATGTTGATTATGGCGCCGATGCCGCTCCGTTTGGCTCTGCACGATTTAATAATCTTGACAATTGCGATGCGGACAATCCATGGTGTTATTTATATCCCAATCCAACCAACGACATTTTGCATGCCGGCACGCCATGGCAGTGCTTGCAATCATTTGAGTCAACAGCCAAAGTCAAGTTTAATGGTTGGTGTACCTTAAGTGAGGATTGGTTAGGTAAAAGTTCCGGTTATAATCGAGATGAAGAAGTACAGGACGATTGGACTGAAGATAATTCGCCTGAAATTATTGAACCCAAACATGATATCTTGAATTGGCTGTTTGCTACTATATACGAACGGGCATACAGGATGCTCACCAGCGCTAAAACGTATAATCCTTATGGGTGGGGTATTGCTCAAGAGCCGTTTACCAAGAACGCTGAAAATCAAATGTTATTTGGCGATTATGCTTCAGTCAATGGCACCCCACCCAAAATTTATCCGGCGGTTGATTGTGTTGGACAAAAATGTAAATTAGATAGCAAAGAACAGGGATTTTCCGTAAATGGCATCATCAAGAACAAAGTTGATGACAAACTATTCGGCATTAAGACAAAAATGGCGCAAGTCCAATTCTTCGCCTGGGCCGACCACAACCAAATGCCTTTGCGCCGGATTATGGTTGATTGGCAAGAGAAAGGCTACGGCAAGCCGGATAACACAATCTCCGGCATTTCGCAGGGTTATTACACAAATTACAAACCGTATTGCGGTGACAATAGTGGAAAGGCAAAAGAGTGTGTGAATTACTATAAAGATGGCACGGCTTTGGAGATTTATCCAGGTCAAACATGTAATAATGAGAATGAATGTCCGTCATCAAAAATTAATTTAGACAATTTTGTTGAATGGTACGAATGTGAAGACGTCGGCCCCAAATTCGGCAACCAACCCAACAAAACCTGCAAAGATTCTCCGGTCATTCGCATATTTAATTATACTTGCGATGTTGACAATGGCCAGGCAGTGGCAGTTAAAGATTTCAAAACAGTCACTAATAACTCCATAAACCTTGCCGGCATATCCATAGACGAAAGTTTAGGTAAGAAATGGTACAACTTCTTAATTGACAAAGGCTACGAAAATGATGATTTGGTCTGCGTCTTTCAGCCTCGTGTTCAGGTGTTGGATAATTGGGGGTGGTGTACGGGAGAGTGTGATAAGACGTATAAGGATTTGCAGTTACCGTCTGTAAGCAAAAAGTCCACTGGGTGTTATAATGAGTATCCGTGGAATACAACAGATTTATCAGAAACAAATGATCAGTGTGCTTTGGAAAATAAACAAGTAGGAATTTATCAATGGGTAAATTTTGATAATATTATTGTGGTGGCACCAGGAGATTGAGAGATAAATGGAAATGGGGGATAAAAAACAAAAAACTACCTCAATAAATGGTAGTTTTTTGTCTTAAAGAATTTTGTTTTTACAAAATTCTTTTGAGATGCCTGCTGGAAGATGGAGCGCAGGCTACTCGTTGGTTGGCTCGGGGATGCCGCATTTGGCCGGCACCCAGGCGGTGGGAATGCCTGTGATGATCATGGAGTCAGGCGGGAAGTCAGGCGGTTCGCCACAGTCCCATTCGTTAGGTTCGTCTGGGGGTGCCTTGGTGAGTACACACCCAATGTTGGGACAAGGTTCCCCTGTGTAGTCCGGGGCGGGCGGGGGAGCGGGTTGCTCGATGTCGGGCTGGGAGCCCTCCTGTTCCGTGTCCGTGGAGGACACGATATCCTTGCTCGAGTTGAGCGAGTAAGGACAGGACGCCGGGTCCTGACAGGTGGGGTCGGGCGCGATAACGCCCTCGGAATCGCAGGACGCGAGGAGAGTTGCGCCGAGAATGGCGCACGCAAGAGCGGCGAGCAGCCAGTTGAAACGCACCATGGCGCACCTCCTTTGTCCCGAAATGGGACGCGACCCGCGTGCGGACTAACTTAGTCTGCGGCGGGGAGTAGAGTTTTTTCTTTTAGTGTGATAACACTCGTTGA
>Ga0209541_10013307_pt1 | contig 12596 bp, 14 predicted proteins | sample RifCSPlowO2_01_FD_184027 | JGI IMG/M metagenome (GOLD analysis project Ga0209541, IMG submission 184027) | Groundwater microbial communities from Rifle, Colorado - Rifle CSP2_plank lowO2_0.1 (SPAdes) (version 2) | ecosystem: Environmental > Aquatic > Deep subsurface > Groundwater | place...
GGTATTTTTTGCTTTAGGTTAACTTCTTTCATAAGAAAATGAAACGAGAATATTAAACTACGCCACCGGTCACGCTTTGCTCAAGACCGGTGGAAAACCCATTATAATGACCACTGTTGAGTAATGATTATGGGAAGATTTAAATATTAGTTCTATTTCAAAGGTTAAAATGGGCTTATTTGGTAGAACTGGAAAAAGAACAAATGGAACCACCCCTGATGATGGATCCGAAGCAGTATTAGCCCAACGCTTTTTAGAAGAAGCAAGGGCAGGATCGCTTACCGCGGCTGTAGAAAAGCTTGGAGAATATCAGAAGTTAGTAAAAAACTCTCCCAATAGAAGAAACTATGATCCTGACGCAGTTCAAAACATATTGGGAGGGCATGTTGCAAATTATATTTCCCAAAATTCTCCAGAGAGTTTCCAGCCTAAATTTCCCGCAGGCATGGGTATTACTCCCATAACCACCAAACCACTCGAAACTTTAGTAGATGATGCTATTTTCATTATAGGGGAAATTGCCAATGGTTTAATGGATGTAAGAAAAACTAAAAAAAGAGCATTAGGAGTGTGCAGAACTATTCTAGGCCAAAGATATCAACAAGTATTACAAGATGTTGCTGCAACAGCCTTAACTAAAGAAAGAGACACTTCTTATCCTTTTGAAAAATTAGTAAACATCTATGAAGAATTGTGTTCTAATTATCAGAGAGACGTAGGATCAGTTACCATTCCCACTATTAGATTCAAAGAAAGAGGAGAAGTTGTGGAAAGGAATACAACTCGAGTAGTGTATAGGGGAGCAATAAATCATTTCCTTACCAATTTAGAATCGGCACTTTCCCAAGATGACCAAGATGTGGCGTCGGATTATGTTGCAAATTTAATTGAAACTGCTCCAGCTAAAATTGATAGTTATGCTCAGAGTGCAGAATTGTCAATAGAAGATAAAACCAATCTTAGTAATAACTGGGAAAGATTAAATAAAAAAAGAGAGGGGGTTGTGGCCAGAGTATCGAAAAGTATTTGTGATATGCAAGATAAATTATATGCCGCAGTTGAAACACAAGCGGCCACGGGTAATTATGATGCTGCAGTTAGTGCCGTAGAAGAATTAGCCAATTACACTGCCCTTTACACCAGAATACTTGAAGAAACCGCAGAAGAGGTCACCACTAAGGCACGTAATAATATTTTAAAAGAATATTTCGAATTAGAATAAAATTAATCTTCTTTCTTTAACTCATCCATGGCCTGCTTAATCTCAGACTGCCCTTCCAATTCTTTCTGTTCCAACTCTAAAAGACGTTCCACTTCATCTGCTTCTTTACTTACCTGTTCTGCTTCCTGCAGTACTTGTGAGGGTACTTGTTTCAAGAAAGCTTGTTTGGCATCCTCACTAGGAAGATCGAAATATTCAAAGAATTTCTGAGTTAATTTCAATTTATAAGTTCTTCCGAACTTCTCTTTGGCAATAAAATTTTGTTGTTCTAATTCCCGCATGTGATCATACGCGCTAGAACCACGAAGTTTAATGACGTCAGATTGTATGATGGGATATCTCCAAGCTATAACGGCTAGAGTTTCCATCATGGACCCATTCATTTCGGTAGAGGTAACAATATTGCTGACAAGAGGAATAAATTCGTCTCTTACTGTTAACTTCCAACCATTTTCTTTCTTAACAATTTTTAAAGAATGATCTCGTTGATCGTACTCAGTTGTGAGTTTCTGCATTATAGTATCAACTTCTTCTATCGGAATTGAACATAAACTAGAAATACGTTCGGAAGTTATCTCCTTGCCTACAGCAAAAATGACTGCTTCCACCTTCTTTTCATTACTTTCCATTTTCAATCAAGAAGTATTCATCGCCTTTTAAATCTACCTTGCCTTCGTCAATGAGGACATCTAAATAATCTTCCAATTTATCTTTTTCTACACCAGTTAAACCACTCAATTGCTCTGAAGTGAGAGGTTTTCGGGCTAAAAGAACGCTGATATAATTTTTCATCAAAGCTCGCATATTAATTTTCATGAAATCATTTTCTAATTTTACTTGCTTAGCGATAGCATCTACTTGATGTAAACGTGCTTGTAAATCGTTCAAAAATTGGGTAAATTGTACATCTTTTAAAGTTACTGAAGCAGGCTCAATAATTTCAATGATAGAAGGCATATAATGAAAACAGAACGCAGTAAGCCATTCAGGCTTGTCGGTCTTAGCCTCAATCTCAGCAAAAGTAGACCAGGCACTTTGTTCTTCATGCACTTTAAGATCAGCAAATTCGACGCTTAAAACTTGATAATTACTATCTTTTTTTAGCTGTTCAATATGGATCTTCATGGACTTTTCTACATGTTCTTTGGGTTTACCTAATACTTCAATTACCGCCCTGAATTGGATATCTACCATATGTGGCTAAAATGATAATGTATTTTTAAGTGTTTCGAAGGAAATAGGGGCCGGAAGAGGGAGACTAAAATTAATCACCAAAGGGTAGTATTTGTTGGAACGTTTTATAAATTATCCCCAAAAATATCAAAGTATGGATAACATACTAGAACACTTAGCTGTGTACACAGGAATGGCCCTAACGGGATATACTTTAGCATTAGCTGGAGCACAACTAGTAGGAAATTTAGTTTCAGAAAAAATTTGTTCCCAAGCGCACTTAGATCAAGTAGTTGAAGAAGAAGCTAGAAAAATAGGAGTAAATCAAAGAACACTAGTGGCTAATTTTTATGTCAGAAATGGTCCAAATTATAATAATATTCGTGGAGCAAGAAGTAAAGTAGATGATTTTGTATTTGAAGGAAGAACCATCCCTATGAAAGTACTGGAAATAAAAGAAGGATGGGGTGCCAGTAGAGCAGCAGTGAGACATGAATTGTATCATCTCAAAAAACATCTCCCTAGAAAAAAGAATAGGCTTAAATCATTTTTTTATGAAGAACCAACGGCAACAGTGTATGAGTTAACTGGGATAAAATTATGATGATACTGCCATTTTAGAAACAATTAATCTAATTCATTTCTGCTTCAAAAAAAAACATAGCTTCTATTTCTTCTTAACCAATCTAACCGTCCCTTTATTGGTATCCACTTCAATCAAATCTCCATCTTTAAAAACAGTAGTGGCATTATTAGTTCCTACAATACAAGGAATACCAAATTCACGAGACATTACCGCAGCATGGGAAGTTATTCCTCCTTCATCTGTCACTAGTGCTGCTGCCCGGCTCATTAATGGGACAAAGTCAGGAGTAGTCATAGGCGTTACTAAAATATCTCCTTTTTGAAAATCAGTTATTCCGCTAGAGGTTAACAAAATTCTGGCTCTTCCTCTTGCAACCCCTTTGTTGGTGCCTTTTCCTTTAATTTCTATAACCCCGCTGGATTCAACTTCGAGAGTTATACCTAATTTCCGTAATTGTTCTTTAGCTTCATTTCCAGAGTAGAAAGTGGAACCATGATCAGAGTTGAGAAATATGAATAAATTCATTCTTGCAGCAAGTTCTTTATGAAGTGATGCTCGATTTTTGTCTTTCAAAAATTGGCGTAATAGACTAGTTTCAACATACTTTATTTTTTCATTATCCGTTCCAAGCTTTTGGGCCAAACTTTTTGCAATAACACCATTGATATAATAACATGCTTGAGTATTACATTTTTTGCGATCATCCTGCATTAAAGTAACTAATTGTAATATTTCAAATAGGTGGATTAGTTTGGGAGGCAAAGAGAATTGTTTAATACACGCTTTTTGCTTTTTGGATAAGTCGGGATCTTGTTTTCTGGTATCTTCTTTTTTCAAACTTTGTTGTACCCTTTTTGTTACAGTTTCAACATCCCAAATATCCGGGCCGACATATTCATAAGGAAACCAAAAGTATTTTTTTGAAAATGTTTCAATAGCTGATTTCGTTTTTATTCCATTTACACCATATTTTTTTGCTATTTTCATTAATTTTTCAAAATGGTGCTCTTCGATTTGACTATAAGATAAAATGGTGGGAGTTGACATCAAGCCAAATATTTCTGATGCTTCCTTTTCTGAATAATGAGTTAAATATGGTTTTATTTTCTCCTCTAACAATTCCCCCGTAAATAACCAATAGACCATACTTTTTTCTATAAATAGATTATATAACTTTTTTAATTGTTCATAAAATAGGATAAAATTTTCTATTTTCTTATTCTTCACTCGTGCCGCGAAACGCTGGCAATGCCGTACTACTGCTATTCCCGATTTAATCCCTTCCTTACGGATTTTATCTTTCTGATTAATATTAACCAGCAGGTATTTTAAAGCATAATGCGCTAATTCTTCTTTGCTTCTTTTTTCCCAAATCGCAGAATACCAACCTTTATCCCAAATATTAACGGTTAAGTCTCGTTTAATGTTTAATTTTTTCCCAACCTCCCCGGAGAAATAATCTATAATAGGTACAATTGCAGGAATGTACCTTTTTCTGAATATTTGCCACCTGGGATCCATTTTGAACCACAATTAAAAATAACTCATTATTTAATAAACTTACCTATCCGATTGCCCAATAGTGAAATATCAACACCTATTTTCTTTAATCAAACCATAAAAAATAATATCAAATAATATCATTTCTGCTTCCACACTACCATTAAACATAATAAAGCCAAAGAAATCACCAGGAAAGTAGGTATAAATTTCTTACTCTTTTGAGCATTAGATTCATAGATTACTACTCCCTTAGATTCATTAGACACTTTAGTACGGACCATAAAATCAGAAGTGATTAAATCCTCTTCCGTTTCAGCATTATCAGCCGCACCTACCTCTAACGATTGAGAAACATTCTGTTTCATATTTTTTACATAAATGGTCTTGATTAAAGCATGAGACGTTTTCTGCTGATCTTTTCGTACTTCTACTTTTAAATTGTATTCCCCATCATCCATCTTCGGATCAAGTTTGACAAAGAGTTCTACATCATTGGATTCAGCAGAGACTAAAGTTATAGTTTGTTCATTGGCATTCCGATCTTGAGTAGAATAAACACATGAATAACATTTACTTCCGCGATAGACATAACTCCATACAGTAAATTTATGTGGTTTTTCCTCATTTTGAAAATTGACCGTTAAAGGAAAAACATCCCCCGAAGAAACTATGGCAGGAGATTCGGAAATGAGGTATTGAAGTTTGGTTGCCTCTTCTTCAATTTGATCTATGTAATCTAAATAGTCTTTACAGACATCTTCATTCACACCACTTACTTCGAACTCTTTTTCCGTACGAGTATCCAAACCTTGAACAATCAAAATAGCTTTACCATTAGAAATATCATTGTTACAATTAGGAAATAATTGAATAGGAATAGTGAGAGGATACAATTTGTATGGATCATATAAATTTAATTTGGTTCTTTCGCTAATAGTTTCTCCCCCTTTTTGGGCGTACGCCTCCACTACCTCTTTAGTAGTGTCCCCTTTGTAAATATTAACTTTAGCTTGTAGTTGGTCGCCCCATTTAGTAGAATTATGGCTGCCAACAGTAATAGAAGTTATTTCAATAGTGGAGGTGGTTTTTTGATAAGTTGGATTGATGGCAATGACCCTGCTAACTTGATTATCTATCGAATCAACTTCATCACAAGTTAAATTATCTATCCAAAAATTTATTTGATATAACCCTTCTTTTAAGTTAGGAGAATACCGTTTAGTAGAAATAGAAGTGATGGAAGCATCGCTCCAGGGAGAATATGTTTCAACTACCTCGCCATTGCTGTCTTCTATTTTCCCTCTGACTGTTATATTGGGTGTATTTCCAAAAACGCGCATGGCTGATATTTCAAATGCAAACCGTTCCGGTTGAAAAATAGAATTATTCAAATCTAATAATAATAACCAATCACAATCTCCGGTTGCTTTATTCTCTTCTTCGGGGGTAGGCAGAGCCTGATACCAATTACCATCTACTTTACTCCAAGACATACCCTCTTGAGTGTCGGAATAACTAACCAAATCGATAGTTTGATTGTTATAAATTAAAGAAATTTCTTCATAGCCATAATCATTCATAGTGAAATCAGAATCACCATCACGATAAATAAGGATATATTTTCCTGGTTTAAGGTACAAACCATTAGAATCATCCATTATTTTGGTATCGTCAACATATAATTTGTGTCCATCCTGATCTTCAAAAAACAAACCGCCCAAATAAATTTCAGTACTTCCGGTATTATGTAATTCGATCCATTCCCCATTTGGTTTTAGTTCATCATCACCATTGAAAGTGTTGGGAAGAAATTCAGAGAGTTCTAAATCTAATAAATGTTGGGTGGCATTCCAAATACTATTTTGTTTTCCCGGAGTTCCACCTAATGCCCTGCTTTCACCCCAAGACCCATCTTGACGACGTTCGAGAGAATAATTATTATTTTGGGCACCTTGATCGCTGATGTAATACACAGAATCTATCTTGGTGTTGTTGGGAAAATACAAAGAAATAGTATCTTCATCATTCAAATCATTGCCAATAGTACTTCCCACCCCGTAGATAGAAGCATTAATTCCTGAATAATTGAACCCATCTTCTACTATTAAAGAATAATAAGAATTAGGAACAAAAAATAAAGGACGAAGAGTATCATTAGAAGAATTATCATCAATAATAAAATTACTAAAATTGAATATTTTGGTGGAATATAGTTCTACATATTCACGATTGTTATCCGTGCCCACGGGATTGTACATGATTTCGCCAATAAAAGTGCCGAAAGAGTTATTGAATGCGGTGTTGGCAGAAGCACTTACTAAATTTATTGAAAAAAATGAGAGTAAAAATAGTGTTATTATCAGAAAACGACTCGAACTCGTTAGTAATACCATAAATGACCTTTAAAACGGTCAAGAACTTAAATAATTTCGTCCTCACCTTCCAGTTACTATTCTATAATACTAAACAAAGTTTTTAAACGCCTTCACCCTGAGGAAAGGTATGAGCTGGTTATTTGGAAAGAAGAAAGTGCCGAAAGTGCCTCTGCCGCAACCGAGGCCTTTTGATGAAGGAGCTTTGAGGTTCCCTAGTAGAATGAGTACTGAAATGACCATAGGACCAGAACAGCTCAAAGAAGCTGCAGGAGTTAGTCACCCTTTAACCTTTCCGGAAGAGGACCTGCCTAGTATGCCTGAACCAATGGAACACGAACCATTCAGTAACAAGCCGATAGCTCCCAAATTAGACTTATCACTCCCCCAAAAACTTCCAAGAACTCCCCTTTTCAATTCACAAAAAGAACCTTTATTCATCCAAGTGGAAGTGTATCGATCCATTCTTGGCGCCGGCGATGGTTTAAAACATGATTTGTTAGAATTAAGTGAAACCAATAAATTATTGGAAAGTTCAGAGTATAATGAAGACAACAGATTCTCTAGGTTGCGTAAAGAAATCAAAGGAATTCACGATCGTTTATTACATATGGATAAAATATTATTCAAATCGTAGGTGAACAAAATGGAGAAAATGCCAGTATTTGTAAAAGTTGACGAGTACAATGAAGTGTTGGACATAGTGAAAATAGTTCGCAAAAAATTAGAAGACACAAAAGAAACTTTATTGAAAATTAACGACTTGAAGAATGAAGAAGATCATCAGTTAGAAATGTGGCAGAACACCTTAGCCGAGATTGAAAAGAAAATTGATTTCATCGACCACTCTTTAAATGAGCCAGAAAGCTTTTGAACATGACCATTAAAAAGAAATCCAAACAGGTACATCGATTGGGAGTATTAGAGACGCGAATTCATGAACCAGAATATATGGTTCAACTTAATGACCCCGCTTCTATGAGACGAGATATTTTGGAATCTTTGAGAGAAGTTATTCTATTCATGCAAGGTTATGAGAAGTTCAGAAAATTACAGGAAGAAAAAATAACCATTTTTAATCAATTAAAGAGTGATGTTAAAGAATTAAACCAGATGATTGATTCTCGTTTAAGAAAATATTTCCCTAAAGGAAAATTAAGAGCAATAACGGTGAAAGAAGGGGAAGAGGAAAAGGAAGTAGAATATACTGAACAAAAAAAATCCAAAGTGGAAGTGGTGCCCATGGTTCAAACTAGGGAAAGATTTACTCCCGCCCCTGCCGCTTCAGAATTAGATGAGTTAGAATCACAATTGAAAGAAATTGAAAGTCAACTGCAGAATATTAAGTAAGGTTAATTTCTTTAAAATATTATCTGCATTCGATGTAAAGTAAATCCTACCCAAATTAATAACCCTAAATAGAATAATCCAAAAAATCTGTTTAATGGAAAATGGGCAGAAATCCAGTGATATTCTTTATGATGAAACGTATTTTGGGTCCAAGCCATAACATTGTAAACAATGGCATCCGCTGCAAGAATATACCATAAAATGGCTTCATTGTAAATACTCATAACTAGTTGATTTTAGTTGAAAGATTATAAAGATTGTGGATGACAAGTTAGAAATATTTAGGCGAAGATTTAAATAAAAACTGGCTCCAGACTTTAATATGGATAAAGACCTATTGCTTAAAGCGGAAGAAGTTTACGGACAAAACTTTCCTAATGAAACTACCTTTGAAAGAGCCGTTTTCTTTAGCTGGGGATGTGTCATTGGTGATTGCGCTTTCTGTTACATGAGTACTCAACCTAAAGACAAAAAACCTAAAGAAACTAAACGATCCATGGAATCTATTTTTGCTGAATTTATCTTAGCTAAAGAATTAAAATGGGATATTGGATTTTTTACGGGAGGAATTGGCGTTTTTACTCCAGATGACATTGAAATCATGCTTAAAGTTGCACATCAAATAATAGGGGAGAAAATATGGTTATCTGTTGGCCCAACCTCCGCTGATTTGTTGAAACGCTACATCCCCCACATCAAAGGAATAGTGGGGAGCATTGAAACTATCAATCCCCAACTACATAAAAAAGTGTGCCCTTCTAAACCAATAGAACCATATGAAAAAATGTTTGAGGAAGCAAAAAAACTGGGATTACAAAAAGCCATGACATTTATTGTGGGTATGGGTGAGACAAAAGAAGATATTAAATTATTAATAAAATTCATAGAAAAATATGAAATTAATAAAATTCATGTGTACGGATTAATTCCGGAAAAGAAAACTATGTTTGAAAATTATCCCGCACCCAGCGCCGAAGACCAAGCCTGGTGGATTGCCCAATTGAGAATTAATTTTCCCAAATTAGACATCCAAGCCGGAATTTGGGACGATAGGTTAGAGAGAATTCCCACTTTATTGAACGCTGGAGCTAATTCTTTGTCTAAATTCCAAGCATTAAAATTATTTGGAACGAAAGTTGCTTTCAAATTAGAAAAACAAGTTAATTTATCTGGAAGAAAATTTAAGAGTAACTTAACTATACTTCCCCATATAGATTGGAAGAAGGAAGTAGACAAATTAGAAGTTACTGAAGAAATGAAAGTCAAGATTTGGGAGAAGTTGATGAAATATGTGGCCCAGATGGAGAAGAATATGAAGTTAAATAAAAATTCTAACTTACTTTAATACAATAATATTAGTCATGCCCCGACGTTTTCTTTCCAAGACCTTTTTGCCTTCCATTTTATCTAATATCCTAGTAATGTAGACTTTAGAAAAACCAGTTTCTTTGATCAAATCACTCTGATACATTGATCCATCTTTTTCTTTGATTAGACCATAAATCTTTTGTTCTTCGGAATCTAATTTGGATAAATCTATTTCCAAAGTGGACTCTTTTTCAGCCAAATTTATGCTCTTTTTTCCAGCGGTTAAAAAAATGTATACACCACTAGCAAGAGTCACAAAAGCTACTCCAAAAGCAACGATGAGAAGAGATTGTAAATTACCGGTATGAACAGGACAATCCTCCATTTTTAAAGCAGGACTGTTACTCACCGCTTCACACAAAAAAACACCCTGTTCATCTATTTCCTGCTTAGCCAGAAATAAGATTATAATAAGTAACAGCGAAATAACGATAAGTATAATTCCCACATTTTTACTAAAAGGCAAGTTCATAATACTTTTAATCATAGTTTATTTAAAAAACTTATCGTATTTGATATGTATCCGGGAGAATATAGGAATAAGAAGAAAACCAAAGACGTATTAATGAGGAAACTACTCTCCAACACCAAACAACCACCCCCTAAAACAGAGAAAAAAATTAATCATTATCTACTCGAGGAGCTAGAATGAAACTTAACAATAAAATATCCGTAACTTTGTATTCTAGTTTCATAGGATAATCGGTGTTAAAGCTTAGAGTTACACTATCACTTAATTTACCACCAGCAATCATTTTCTTAAGATATTCTAAAGAATACTTAGCTTTACATTTATCAGAACCGTCTGCTTTGATACTAGTACCTTCGCTCGGTCTTATCTCAATTAAAGCTTTGGATAAATCTCCCTCTGCTTTAACTAAAAGTAATTCTTTTTCACCTAGGAAAGTCACACTTTCAGCTACCACACTTACATCCTCAATTGACTCAGTAAAAATCTGAGAGCTAGTTTGCACACTAATTGGAAAAGATAACTCCGGAACTCTCTGTTCTTTGTCATCTAAATCTAACAAAGGAATAGAGAAAGAACGAGTAGTATCACTTTTTAATTGAATTGTTAATTTGTTTTCTTCGCTGGTTTCTAAAGTGAGCATGTCGTTGGGTTTAGCTCGACGTAAAATCTGTTTAAGATTGTTTAAGTTGATAGATAATTCTTGCTCCTGCTTAACTTCATATTTGGTGAAAGCACTGCTAAAAAGCTTAAATATCACCATAGCTACGTTAGCGGGATCCATAGCTACTAATTCTAAGCGATCTTTGAGTACTTTTATCTTTACTTCGCTGACTATATCAGAAATGATACTCATGCTGTCTTTGAAGTATTTTGGTTCGGCTAACGCTAATTTCATGGTTCCCCCTTACTGATTGTTCAGGAAAGGTTTCTTTATAAAATTTGTTGTTGTGGAGTAGTATGTAGGGCTAAATGGTTATTAGAATGAACTAAGGTATGGCAAAGAACTACAACTTGATCCTCTTCCCATCTTCCATAACGTGGGTATGCTTAAAACCAAGACTGGAGGCTAATTTTTTAATCATTTCTCCTTTAGCCGGTTCAGCATGGATGGGCATGATGTGATCTGGTCTGATCATTTCAATCAATTCCCGATGATCTTCCAAGAAAGCGTGCCCAGAGACGTGAACATCACGAAATATTCTTACTCCCGATGCTTCCAATACATGTTCTAATTTTTCACGATTATATTTGTTTATCTCTACAGGGATAATATGACAACTAAATATAATTAAATCACCAGATTTGAATTTGAAGTCTAATTCACCTTTAGCTATACTATTTAAAATTGCTCGTGGTTCGCCTTGATGACCAGTACAAACAATGAGATATTTGTCGCGACCTTCTTTTTCTATTTTACGTAGAATTTTTTGAATTTGATCTTTATAACGAATAATTGTTACATCTTTTTCAAAATTAACTAAATTGATGCGTTGTCCAGCTAAAACATACTTTTCCAATGAACGGCCAATAAACACAATCTTACGATTTAGTTTCTTACCCATTTCTATGATGCTGGTAAGTCTAGCCAAGTGGGAAGAGAAAGTAGTTACTACCATGGCTCTGCCCTCACTGGGAGTTCCTAGCATGACATCTTTGAGTTTTTCTCGAGCTACTGATTCTGAGGGGCATTTACTATGTTCATGAGCATAGAGACAATTCATAATCAATAATTTTATTCCTTCTTTACTCAATTCTTGCAAACGTTCAAAATCAGGTTTTTTTCCTAGAACAGGTTGACAATCAAATTTAAAGTCATTAGCATACATAACTTTACCATAAGGAGTATGTAAGACTACAATGGCAGTATGGGGAACGGAATGGGTAATATTCACAAATTCAACGGTAATTTTATCAGATATTTTCAAAGAATTTCCTAAATTGACAGTAATTAAACTATGAGGAATATCAATATGTTCATCATAGAGAATACTCTTAATTACTTCAATGGTGTAAGGAGTTGATATTATGGGAACAGAGGGAAAAAGAGGCGCAGCAAAGGGTATGGCCCCGATATGATCCAAATGAGCGTGACTGGGAATGATAGCAATAACTTTCTTCTTCCAATCTTCAATATAATTATAATTCGGAACGGCATTGGCTTTTAGCAGTTCTTTATAATTTTTGACGCTGACATCTTCGCGATCTTCAGTAAAACGAATGTAACTTTCCATGGCTAGGCCCATGTCCAGAATAACTACTTCATCATCAACTTTGATGGCCACACTATTCCCCTCAGTTTTACTAAAACCGCTGATGGAACAAACTTCAATAGGCATATGAGAAAGAATTTAGAAGGGTTTAAAAAAGTTTGGAGGAAGAATAGGGATAGGAGTAAAGAACTAAGGACTTAGAACGGTGCTGGTTTTCCGGTGAGTGCAGTATAATCCTTTTTCATTAAGTCTAAATCACATCCAACAGTTGTGGTACAATCTGCTCGTAATTTGCTCGAATCGCCAGATCCATCAGGAGGGAGATCATAGGAAATACAAC
>Ga0209541_10013308_pt1 | contig 12595 bp, 13 predicted proteins | sample RifCSPlowO2_01_FD_184027 | JGI IMG/M metagenome (GOLD analysis project Ga0209541, IMG submission 184027) | Groundwater microbial communities from Rifle, Colorado - Rifle CSP2_plank lowO2_0.1 (SPAdes) (version 2) | ecosystem: Environmental > Aquatic > Deep subsurface > Groundwater | place...
TCGCTGGTGCCTCCCTCCTTTAAAATATACTTGGCATATTCCCGGAGGTTAACTTCTTTTTTTGCTTTTAACATATTTTCCTTTTGGTCCAGCCCGAAGATGTTATTGGCGACGCAGGCGAGATTTGTTTCCGAGCCGAGGAGCCAAAAAGGGTTGAAACCCTTTCTTTTTAAATTTGTGGTATCGTTCAATCTCCTGCTCCAGCTTATGCCTCATGCCGGAAAAAAACAATAAATTACAATCATACTTTAATGGAGTTTAAAAAATTGACGCAAAAAAATAAGGCCCGTTTGGCCTGCCTTTGATTTTACTCATTCAAAAAAATGCCAGATCATTTATATTCGCCCATCTTAAACAGCCGCCAAAATATCTTTCTCAACCAAAAACACGCCGTCAGTCTTCGCTGTCTTTATCATTTCCTCCGTAAAGCCGCTCTTGCTGAATAAAATATAATATTCTTTCCGGTTGTTTTTATTCCAGTCCACTTTGGCCGCTTTCTTTTTCAGCTCTTCGTAAATATTCGTCCCCGCCGGTTTTTCCGACCATTTGCACTCGCCAAAAATTATTTTCTTTTCCGAAGAGCTAAACCCCACCGCGTCAATTTCTTGATTGCTATCCCAATAACGTCCCACCCGTTCAAACGCGAAAATTTTATCCTGCCAGGCGGCCAGCAATTCAATGGCGACGCGCTCATATACTTGCGCGGCGATAATTTTAAAACCGGAATTCACATTATCGTTATATCGCAAGCCGCTAAACATTTTTTCCAGCACATAATCATAATTGTCCATTTCCAAATAGCTTTTGTAAGGGAAAATATATTGAAACCAAAAAACGAAAAAATTATCAGATATTTTATACAAACCTCGGCGCGATTTATCCGGCTTATCTTCGGTAATCGGCACCTCGCGCTCCACCAAGCGCAAATTAATAAGCACGGAAAGATATTTGTTCGCGGTGGCCTTATCCAGCCCGACTTCGTTGACGATTTCACTTAACTTTCTTTTACCAAGCGCGATGGCGCGCAAAATCGCCAAATAATTTTTGGTTTCGCGCAGCTCTTCTTTGAGGGTGAATTCCACTTCGTTGTGTAAAAAAGCGGTTTTATTAAAAATCTTTTTTTTGATTTCTTCGGATAATTCACCGCCATCCTCAAACTGTTTGAGATACGCGGGCATGCCGCCGGTGATGGCGTAAATATTCAAAAAATCAGAAAAATTCTTTTCCGGAAAAAATTTGCGCGATTGAGAAAAATTTAACGGCTCAACCAAAATCTGGCCGGTGCGGCGGCCAAACAGGGGCGCGCTTTGATTCAACGTTTCCGATTCCATCATGGCGACGCTTGATCCGGACAATATTAAAAATATTTTGGTATTTTTCAAATACTCATCCCAGCCCTTTTGAAAAAGAGAGCTAGTGGATTCATCATTCTCGGTAAGATACGGATATTCGTCTATCGCTAAAACCAGGGGTTTGGCAGCTGTTTTTGTTTTTAAATATGAAAATACTTCCAGCCAATCGCCAAAGCCGTTCTTGATTAAAATTTCATCTTTAAAGCGGCTGCCGACTATTTGACCCAACTCGCGCAGTTGATCCGCGGCCGTGCGCTTGTCGGCCAAAAAATATATTGCCGGTTTGTCTTTGATGAATTGCTTAATTAGTTCGGTTTTACCAACGCGGCGTTTGCCGTAAATAATAAAAAGCTGGGCAATATTGGATTGCCATTTTTCATTTAGCGCCTTTAATTCTTGTTCGCGGTTGATAAAAGGCATTTTGTAGTGTTTAGTTAGTATACTTATAAGTAGTATACCTTATGAGTATACTATTTGTCAACAGCGCCTTTTTTGTGATACATTAGCCAAAAAGTCAACTTCTAATTTTATACACAACCCCTCTCCCATCATCCTATTTTTCCAACTCCAGCGTCAACTTCTTCTCCGCCAAAATCAACCTGCTTTTCAGGCAGGACATCAATTCCCTCTTTTCGCTGGTACTTCCCTCTTTTAAAATATACTTGGCGTATTCCCTAAGATTGACTTCCTTTTTTGATTTAAAGTCATTTTCCTTTTGGTCCAGCCCGAATATGTTATTTTTGAATTTATGGTAGCGCTCAATTTCCTGCTCCAGCTTATGCCTCATCCCGATTTCATTCAAACTAAGCTTATCAACCATTTCAACCAGCTGGGTAATTAGTTCTTCTTCCCGGATATACCCGCTCTTGCAAGTTATATCCTTGCTTCGGGTGCAACCGTAATAGACGTAGCGATTTACAGTGCCGTCTTTCAGATTCTTGAATTTTTCGCTCGCCGTGATGCCGGAGCCGCACAGACCGCACTTCATTAGCTTAGTAAAAGCGAATTCCCGGTCAATCAGCTTGATATCCCTTTCCTGATTCACAAAAACGCTTAATTAAGCCAATATTTCAAAATTCTAAATATTTTTCTACATATTTTACTTGACATCATGTTTCATATATGATACACTAATGTCATAGTTATGAAAAGCAAAAAAAACCTTTTAGCACAACTAAAACCACTGCCTCATTTCAATAAAAGCACTGTATATCAGCTTGGCAAACAGCTGGGGCTTAAAGACTCTACGGTTAATACTTATATCAGCCGATTTTTGAAATACAGGGAAATTTTACGGCTTAAAAAGGGATTATACGTGTCCGCGGACTTTTTTGAAAAAAACAGAACGGATATTTCATACTCGTTTTACCTCGCCAACATTATCCGCGCGCCGTCATACGTAAGCTCTTGGACCGCTCTGCAGTATTATGATCTTGCCACCGAATCTATTCATTCCGTGACTTCAGTTACTCCTAAAGTTACGAGGGATTATCAGACAAAGGCCGGCCGCTTCGCGTATCAGTCAATTAAAAAAAATCTTTTCGCGGACTTTTTTTTAGTTAAAGGAAAATTTAATTTTTATATCGCGTCGCCGTCTAAAGCGTTATTTGACTTGTTATATTTTAGAACCCGCCAGTTTCGCGGAATTAAAATGGAGAACGCCAAAGCGCTGATAGAAGATTTAAGGATAGATATTGACGAAATGGACAAGAAGGAACGGAAAAAATTTTATTCAATGATCGAAAAAATCCTATGAGTCCCGTTAGAGAAAACAAAATGCAATATATTTATCTCCTGCAAAGCAAGAAAGATAAGCGATGGTATACTGGTTGTACTAATAATTTACGGAAACGCTTTAAGGAGCATAACGAAGGATTAGTATCATCAACAAAAGGTCGAGGTCCGTTTTGTGTTATTTATTATGAAGCTTGTATTAATAAGGATGATGCTTTTGCGCGAGAAAAATATCTAAAGTCAGGAATGGGTAAAAGATATTTGAAGAATCGTTTAAAGCGCTTCCTTTCTCTAACGGGATGAGCGAACAAATTTTAACAATCCTGAAAAGAAAGCTTGATGATCTCGCCTCTTTCGGCGGAATTGACGCCGAAACGCGCCGCAACGCCCTTAAAGAAGAGCTGCAGTTTTATGTTCTTAATTTTATTTATCATCATCCGGAATATAATAAATGGATTATGTACGGCGGTTCCGCCCTGCGCGTAATCCACGGACTTGATCGCATGTCGGTTGATTTGGATTTTGAAGTTTCCCGCGAAGTGACGGAGAAATTTTTGGCAGAACTGAAAAAGGAAATTGAAGATTATTTCACCGATAATTATAATGCCGGGGCTGATTTTTTGACAATAAAAATAACGGCCAGCCGGGGATTGCTTTTAAAGTTTCGCGTCGGCGAAGAGTTGAGTCTCGGCCATCCGTCAAATCAGGTGCATGTAAAAATTGATTTAAATAATTTCATCGCCCCAAAAACCGTAATTGAACGCCGGCCGATAAATCGCGATCAGTTTTCTTTCGTTATTTTGACCTACAACATGGGCGCGCTTATGGCCAGCAAGCTGGCTGCCATTTTTCTGCGCGGCGCCCGCGGCGTGGGCGGCGCGGTTTACGAAGAAAAGGGGCGCGATATTTATGATTTGCTTTGGTATATGGGCAAAAAAATCGTACCCGATTTTGACTATTTAACCGCCAAAAATATCAGCGTTAAAGATCCGCGCGCTCTTTTTGACAAGCTTACGCTGCAGATGAATAAAGTAAGCGACGAGAATCTTAAAAACGACCTGTCGCCTCTGTTTACGGATCAGGCCTTTATCGCGAATTGGCTTAAAAATTGGCGGGAGAGTTATTTGAGGCTTTTAGATGAATACGAAATTAACTCCGTAACAGCTTTAGAAAGCATCGCCGTTAGTCAAAATTTTGATACTGGCAACATTCTTTTTGTTTATTATTATAATACGGATAAGGGGGAGGCGGTAGATGTTACATACAAGCTCAGTGACTACTGGCTTCGTTCTCGAGAGGGAGAACTTTCAATGATAGTGGAAGAAATAGTGGAAAAAAAAATTGAATTTATTGATATTAATCGGAATTCCGGCCTAAAGTCTAAGGATAAGCTGAAGCAGTATGCCGCTCTTTTTTATAAAAAAACTGAAGATTATTTTAAAAAAACCAACCGCGTGATGCTCGGGGATAATATTATTACCAAAGTTATCAGAATGACCGCGGATAACTTAAATCAAAAAGAGCAGATTGTGCTTAATAAGTCAGCCTTGCTCTCGTGCGAGCTTGATGATTTATTGAAATAAAAATATGGCAAAGAAAATCGCCGATAAAATTACGACTTTGCTTTTTAAAAAAGATTATAAAACGATTTATAAATAAAACGGGTATAGTATTCGGATTGACTTTTTCTATAATTTATAATACACTACATTTATTCCAGTTAACCAAATAAGACATAAAAACACCGGCTTAAGGAATGCCGCATTTGTCGCATTTGCCCTTGCCTGCTAGTAAAATAGGCCAACCGAGAGGGCTCAAAGGCAGCCCTTATTAATTGCCGAAAAAGCCCTCAACCGTCCCTTGAACGAAGTTGAAAGGCGGTTCCAGACCGGGTTGGGGCATTTTGATTTTTTGGGCCCGTAGCTCAATTGGTAGAGCGCCGCATTCGCATTGCGGAGGTCAGGGGTTCGACTCCCCTCGGGTCCACCAAAAAGGAATTTGCAAGTTTTGAAGGTTCGCCTCGCGGAGTTTATCCCGCTTTTGGCGGGACTCGGCGACTAATTCGTATTCAATTTTGGGGGTAAAAACGAATTCACGATTTCGCATTTTGGGGGAAGAAAATTTTTTAATCATACTATGCAATCCAATCTTTATGAAATTTATGAATCCTCGCTTTTTCAAAAAACTCTCAAAAAATTTCTTGGTAACGGGGATACTGAAGTAATTACAAGGCCAGCTTGTTTTTTTGTTCGACTAAAAAGCGAGGACACAAAATTTGTAAAGAGAATTATTATCTTTCCCCCAAACGGCTTTACTGGCGACGAAATTGCTTTGTTGAACCCTCACCCAGAAGCGAGAAGAGCGAAGGTAAAAATTATTGGTAAAATCAACCCCACAAAGAAAGGTTTTAAGCCACTCATAAGAGAAATAAAATTCAGTTTTTCCCTCACTCGCAGTGTTCCTACCGAGAAAACATCGGCTTATGCTAAATTTTCTGGAAAATACTGCAAAAGCCAGCTTAAATCTTGGAAAAACTGGTTTTATGTCGTTAAAGAAAATGGTTGGGGTAATTTTCATAGTTTAATAAATTTTTCTAATGAGTGGGTTGTGGCACTTTTAGAAAAAGAGTTAGTTGATCAAAAAACAATAGATATAAAATCTTATATTGAGAAACTATCCCAACCGGAAGCAAAAAAATTAAAGGTTGCTTTACAAAAAGTTGAGCGTATCGGAGATAAAATTTTTGATGATGCAAAATTTGTTTCAGAACTTTTAAAATTCTCGCCAAAAATTTTAGTGCCGATTTTGATTCAAATGTTGAATGTGCAAGAAACTGGAAAACATGAAAACTGCACTTTCTTTGCACTTCTGTTAAAAATCGCAAAGAAAAACAAAAGACAAGTTTTGGAAGAGGTAAGACGAGCAATTGAATTAAAATCGGCACCATATTATTATTTAGAAGATTTGGATAGGAAATTAAGTAAATCATGATTTTAATGCCGCCAAAGAAAAACTTGAAATTGTCAAAGTTCAGAATTTAGGTTCGGAGTTTTTGGCCAGACCCCCGCCGCCGCAGGCGGCGAAATGCGTCCGAACTATTTCAAGAATAGCCCGCTAAAATAATAAATAACTTTTAAACCTATGAAAAAAACTCTCTTTTTCGGCTGGCTGGTTTCCTTAATCGTCCTGGCCTTCCCCGCTCTTTCTTCGGCGCAATTCCAAAGCGCTTTGACGGTTTCCGGAGAAGAAAATACCGTGGAAATGATCGTTGTTTGCCCGGACGGCTCGGTTTTAACCGCCGACGGCCAAGATTGCGTAAGCACGGAACCGGCCCCGGCGCCGGAACCGGCGCCGGCCGAAGAGCCGGCTAATGCCGCCACGCCGACGGTTTTAGGAACGGAAACTGCCGTCACGGCCGAACCGGCAATAAATACCGCCGTCAAAACCAATACCCAGCCGGCCGATACTGCGGTTATCGCCCCGCTTGAAGACACCAAAGAAATCACTGGTGTTTCTTTTCTGCTTGAACCGGTAAACGGCGCCTGCCCGGAAAATCAGCTTTTAAGCGATGACGGCAAAATCTGCGTCAAATTGGCGCCGAAAGTTATTACTGCTCCCCAAGAAAGTACTGAAAAGCTGGCTGATTTTTCTGCTTTCGCGCCTGAACCGGAAAACGGCCAATGCCCCGGGGAATATGTTTTAAGCCAAGACGGCCAAGCTTGCGAAAAAAACATTCCCCAAATTATCATCGAGTCCGAAGAATCCTTTAAAGAAGTGGCTATGGAAACAAGCGGCAAAGTCATGATTAAAGACAAGCGGGCCAAAAAAGAAGCGGCCCTGACGGCCAAAAAAGGCCTGCAAGTCGTCGCCTCAATCCAGTCTCCCGCGGAAAAACCGGATAAAAAAATAATCATTGAATCAAACGCCGCCTCGGGCGAAATCGCCATCAGCGCCGGGCCGGCCTCGGCCAAAACCAAAGAGGCCGTCTCCGTCAATGGAAACAAACTGTTCTTAAATAAAAAAGAAGTTAAGATTATGCCGGACGCCGCTTCCCAAACCGCTTTGGAAAAGCTTGGCGCCATCGGCTTTAAAATTGAGCTCAAGGATACGGGCAAGCCCCAAACCGCGCCGGTCTATGAAGCCAGCCTGAAAAAAGACGTAAAGATTCTCGGCTTGTTTAAGGCGCAAATGACCATAAAAACCAAAATTGACTCGCAAACCGGAGAAGCCGGCAAAGTCATTAAGCCCTGGTGGAGCTTTTTGGCCGTATAAAAAATCCAATTAACGCCAAAAAACACCCGCTTCCGCGGGTGTTTTTTTGCTTGGCTATTTTTCAATCTAACTGTTTTTAACCGGCAAGAAAGCGAGTTTGGCTTTAGCCGCCAAAACTTTAACCGCTTCATAAGCGCCGAAGAAAACTCCGGCGTAAAATAAATCGCCCAAAAGCGTGTTGCGGAAAAACGGCAAGGCCGCGGCGTAAGAGGCCATCAGGCCTTCAAAAGTTTTCGCATACCAGGGCGAGAATTGCCAGACCGCCCAGTTGGTGGCGAGAAAAAACAAAAACGAGCCGGCTAAGCTGGCCAAAACCACGTTAGCGGCGCTTTTCTTCTTAATCAATGTTCCGATCAGGCCGGTTAAAATAAAACAGCCGTAAACCGTAATTAAAAGCGGCCATTCGTAAAAGCCGAGGAATAAATCGCCCAAAAGCATGGCGGCTACCGGCACGACAATGGCGTAACGCCGGCCCAGGTAAGCGCCGGCAAACAAGGCCGCGCCGGCAATCGGCGCGAAATTCCAAAGATGAGGCAAGAGCCGGAAAGCCGCGCCCAAGGCGATTAAGATCGCCGCGATGATGATTTTTTCTTTTTTGGTCATAGTTTTGATTAATAATCTTTATTAATTATTTAATGATAAATTCCAAATCTCTTTGGATAGCGTTTTGAATTTGTGATTTGAGATTTGAGATTTGTTTGTGATTTGTAATTTGGAATTTGTAATTTTAATATATAAATTTATAAACATCAATCAATTTGTCCCTTAATATACTTCCACTCCGCCTTATCCCCGTCTTTTAACTTGTAGCTGCTCGCGCCGACTTGGGAATATTGACCGTTGATCCAGAACTGCCAGAACGTGTCGCCGGCCAAAGCATTTTTTATATTATCAATGCTATTGATGAATACGCCCATTTTTCCGCCATAATCCTTATAATCCAAAGCTAAATTATTTTCCGCCGCCGCTTTCTTTAGTAAGTCAAAAACCGAAGAACCCTCAGGCATTGCGATTTGATTATAATTCTGAATCCGCCCGCCGCCGAAGTCAATGGCCAAGTCGGTTTTAATTTCTCCAGCATTCTGATTGGTCAAAACCGGCTGGCCGTCAGCCGGCGCCAAAGCCACCTGCCAGCCGAAAAGAAACCCGGCCGCGAAGATGAGAATGATGATGATGATTTTGATTGGTAGTTTCATATTTTTTTAGCAAGATAAGCGAGATAAGCAAGATAAGAGTTAAACTTTGTTCTTATCTTGCTTATCTTGCTGAAAACTTATCTTGCTTACCTTTGCTCAATATCCATTTTACCCCAAAACCAATCAGCAAGCAAATAATAATCAGCAAAATAACACCCGCAAAATACGCCCAAAGCGGCCAACCGCTAACTTCAATCATTAGGGGCAGTTTCACGCCCGAGGCCAAAGTCAGTCCGCCGGCGCCCAGGGGCCGGGCAATCACGGAAATATTTGTCTGGTAACGCCCCGGCTCGGAAATTTTCACTTTAACTTTTACCAATTGGCTGGCGTTAGGTTCAAGCTGAAAATCCGCCGGTTCCAGTTTTATCTCGTTTAACAGAGCATCGGGGCTGATTTGATAAATCGCGGGCTCGGCCTCAATATTAACCACTAAAAATTCCGCTTCCGCTTCGGTTCTGGCCGGCGCCGAAATATTTATTTCCGTCGGTTTAATTATCAAACCCACTGCCTGCACTGAATTTAAGCCAAACAAGCCCCAAAAAACAAACAATAAGACTACTGCCGCTTTAAACTTTAAACTTTTAACTTTGAACTTTGAACTTTGAACTTTGAACTTCATCATATTACTGCGCGACGGCCCAAAAAATCAATTCCCCTGTCTTCACGCCGGATCCAAGGTAATTGGCCGGCACGTTCAGCGAAACGGCGGCTGTTTTGTTTTCCCCGGCCGCCAAGGCGGAAGCATAAGCGCTAAAAACCGCGCTGTTTATTTTAAGGCCGGTTAAAAACAAGCTGTCGCCGGTAACGTTGGCGCCGGCAATCAGCGCCACCGTGCCGACGTTGCTTAAAGTCACATTCTGGCTGTTGCTTTGGCCGGGCGCCAGTTTGCCGAAATTCAATTGCGCCGGCGTCACGGTCAGGCCGATTGATTCGCCGCTAACTATGCCGCTTTGATCAATTTCCGCGGTCAGGCCGATGGTCTGGCTGACGGTTGATCCGACCTTAAGCGTCAGCTGGGCGCTGCGGACATAACCGGCCATCTCAATATAAACCGGATAAATGCCGTTTTCGGCAATGGTTAAAGGCAAATGCCCGGTGGCATCCGCGACTCGGGTTTCGCCGTTAAACTTAATCGGCGCGTTGGGCAGGGGCAGCCAGTCCGTGCCGTTAAAATATTCCGCGGTTAAATTAATCGTCTGATTGGCGTCAACTTCCAAATCATCGGCCGTTAAGCGGCTTGGCGCCCAGCCCCAGTCGCCGTAATACCAAATAACTTCTTCGCCGGCTTTAAGAATATAATCATTGGCCCCGACCGGCGGGGAAACATAATTGACGAAATAAAGCCAGCCAGTCATCCCCGCGGCGGCGTCTGAAGCGATCTGCCGCAGATACGGGCCGAATGATTCCTGGGTAATGATATAAGAATAATCACAGGCCGCCGCGCCTTTTTCCACGATCTCCAAAGCCGTGGCCGCGTTTACGTAAGCGTCACAGAGAGTCGCGGTTGAACCTTCAATCCTTAAATGATAAGTCCCGGCCGCGGGCTGATAATAGCCGACCGGATAGCTTTTTTGCGCCAAAGCAACAGCGGCAAAAGCCGTCATGGCTTTATTGTTGAATTCCGAAGCGCCGGGCGCCACCCACCAAAAGCCGCCGTCAGTGTCTTGCAGAGTTTGCATATGAGAAAGAGGATTATTGCCGCTTTTGTCCCAGGCGGCGGGTGTTTGGCCGACTTTATAGATTGCCGAGATCACCCAGGCATCCGAGCCGGAATCAGAAGCATAGCCCGGCTGGTAACCGATGCCGCCGTCGGCATTCTGCGCCGTCTTTAAATAATTGACCGCGCTGGTGATTTTTGCATCGCTTGAGCTGACCCCGGCTTCCACTAAAGCGATAATCGCCGCGGCCGTGTCATTGGTATCGCTGTCGCCGCCGACCGCATAACCCCAGCCTCCGTCAACATTCTGATTGGCAATAATAAAATTCTTGGCCGCGGCCGCTTCGGTTGAAGTTTTCTGGCCGACTGACGATAAAGCCAAAAGCGACCAAAAATCGTCATTTAAAAGAGCGGCGCTCCCCATCTGGTTATCAACATAAAAAGTTTTTAATTTGGCGACATAATCAATACTGCCAAAAGTCGCGGGATTTTGATTAACCGCGGCCAAAGCCAAAATCGCTTTGGCGTAATCCGTGGCCAAAGTGCCGGAAACCGAGGTTAAGTGGCTGGTACTGATTGAAGTTTCGCCGGCCGCGGCCAGGGCCATGGTAATCCAGGCATCTTGAGTCTGAGCTTTTAGATAAGTGACCGCTTGGCCGGTGTCAGCCGCGGCAAAAACCGGCGGCAAAACCAAAGCTAAAGCCGCCAGTAATAATCCGATTGTTTTAATCTTTTTTCCCATAAAAAATCTCCCTTTTTCGAGGGAGTCGGTTTAAATCCGCTAAAGCGAATTTCACCAACTCTTGATCTCGAAGAGTTAAGTGTTATGGCTTTGTTTTTCGCGACCTGACTTATTCGAGCAAAGCGAGAATAAGCCCCGAGCTTGTCGAGGGGCTAAATTTCCCTCAAAAAAAACTTGGGCTTTTTTCTCACTAGCGATTATATCACCCCTCGACTCCCCCTCGCCCTCACTTCGTTCGGGCTCGGGGTCGCTCGGGGTGATGTCTCGCTTCGCTCGACATCACAGTTGCGGATCAGCGGGAGCGTCTCACTCCCTTCGGAAAAACAAAGCAGTTTGTTAAGGTAATTTCATTTTAGCTTAAGTGTTTTTGGCTGTCAAGAGCGGCGGAATAAACTTCCCGATTTTTTTTACCCCGTTAAAAAGCAGCGATAAAAGTTTGAACTTTAAAATTTGGATAAAAAAAACTTCCCAATTTTAGAAAACCGGGAAGCGAAAAACAAGGAACAATTTGCTTTAATCGCGGTTAAAGCGATTCAATCTCCAGACCGCCAGCCCGGAAATCGCGCCGGCGCCGGCTAAAACCGCGCCTAGTCTCAAAGGCAGGCCCGGCGACTCGGGGTCTGACGGCGGATTGGCGCCGGTTTGGGTCGGCCAGGCCTGTTCGGCCAAAGCCACTAAAGCGTAAGCCGTGGTTGTCGCCCGAAACGTTGACTGGCCGTCTTGGTCAGCCTGGAAATTAAAGGAGCCATCCAAAGCCTGCAAGCTGATTAAATGGCTGATCGCGTCGCCATTCAAGCCCAGGCCCAGCCGGTTCAAAGCGGCAATCGCCCAGGCATCCGAACAGGCATCAGCCTCTAAATCAGGCGCTAGGGCAAAACCGCCGCCGGGAGTCTGATACGAATACAGCGCCACCGCTCCATTCTGAATCGCTAAAGCGTCGGTTGTAAGCCCTAAATCCGCCAAAGCAATTAAAGCCGCGGCCGTGTCATTGCTGTTGGGCAAGGCCGGATCAGCGCCCCAGCCGAGGTTTTCATCCTGGTTGCCAAGCAAGCGATCGCGGCAATCAATCAACGTCGGATGATTAACCGGCATGCCGGCCGCCCGCAACGCGACAATGCCCCAGGCATAGGCGTTTTGCGGCAAACTCGGACTGGCCAAAAGCGCCATCAGCTCCGACACTAAATTGCGGCCCGAAAGATTGGCCGGATCCAATCCTTTGGCCAAAGCCGCCAAAATCGCCCTAGCCCAATTGGAAGCTTCAATCAAGGGAATCTCCAACCAAGGCGGGCTTGAACTTACGCCGTTAACCTGAAACGCGCCAAAACACCAGGGGCTGAAATTGCCGGGCAAAGACAGATAGTTAAGCGCCGCCCAAATCCTGGCTCTCAACTCTTGAGCTTTGGCTGTCTTGCTCGCCAATAATCCGGCGCCAGCCGCGGCCAAAAATCCGCGCCGATTCAACTTTTTCATCTTTCACGCTCCTTTTTTGTTTGATCTCAACAGTTTTTCACCATTTAACATTTTTTTTACCCCGTTAGAAGCAGTAATAAATAAAGCATTAATGATTTCAAAAATTAAAAAATTTTATAATGATTCATTAATTGCTTAAAACGCCAACTTCTAACGGGGTAAAAAAAACAAA
>Ga0209541_10013312_pt1 | contig 12592 bp, 10 predicted proteins | sample RifCSPlowO2_01_FD_184027 | JGI IMG/M metagenome (GOLD analysis project Ga0209541, IMG submission 184027) | Groundwater microbial communities from Rifle, Colorado - Rifle CSP2_plank lowO2_0.1 (SPAdes) (version 2) | ecosystem: Environmental > Aquatic > Deep subsurface > Groundwater | place...
GAACATTTGTGGGAAACACACCTGCAACAGGAATAGTTTACTGGATATCAACACCAGACATTGTAGGCAAGCTAATCAGAGGAAGCTTAACAAGCACAGACTTAATACATGCAGCAATATTCCTGACATTTTTAATCTGCGGCGCAGTATTATTCTCATGGTTCTGGGTGCAAACAAGCGGAATGGACGCAAAAACACAAGCAAAAAACATAATGTCATCAGGGCTTCAAGTGCCAGGATTCAGAAGAGATGAAAGAGTACTTGAAAGACTGCTTCAAAGATACATCACACCATTAACAATAATGGGCGCGATAACTGTAGGACTTTTATCAGGACTAGCAGACATTTCAGGAGCATTAACAAACGGGACAGGGCTATTATTAACAGTCATGATAGTTTACAAATTATACGAAGACATATCAAGACAACACATGATGGACATGAATCCACTTCTCAAAAAATTTATGGGAGGATAAAAAATGTTTGAATTTTTAAACATACCATTTGACTATGCATTTGGGCCACTACTTGCACTGCCAACAATATGGGCAGTAATAATTTTAAGCATTCTAATATCATTAATCACAACACTAATTTACAAATGGACAACAAACCAACAATTAATGAAAGATCTAAAAGACGAAATAAAAAGGCTGCAAAGTGAAGCAAAAACACTAAAAGACCAACCACAAAAAGCAATGGAAGTGCAAAAACAAGCAATGGAAACAAACATGAAATACATGAGCCACAGCATGAGGCCAACAATAATCACGTTTATACCAATAATACTCATCTTTGGATGGATGACAGCAAACTTTGCATACGAACAAATAATGCCAGAACAAGAGTTCAGCATTTCAATTGCATTTCAAGACGGAATAAAAGGAAACATAACAATACAAACACCAAAAGAAATAAGCTTGACTGGAGAAATGTCAAGAGAAATAACAAATGGAGAATCAATCTTTACAATGAAAGGAACAGCAGGAAAACACAAAATAAAATTCTTAACAAACGGACAAGAATATTTGAAAGAAGCACTAATAACAAATGAACAAAAATATACAGAACCAATAACAACAGTAAATGACAAAATAATCAAGACAATAACAACCAGCAACAAAGAAAAAATAGTGCTAAATTTATTTGGGTGGAAACTAGGCTGGCTAGGAACTTACATTCTAACATCAATAATATCCAGCATAGCACTAAGAAAGTGGATGAAAATATACTAATTAAAAAATATCAAGCAATTCAAACAAAGAAGAAATCTTGTGAGTAGCAACAATCTTTGAAGCATCATACTGCTTTCTGTCCAAAAAAATATCCAACATTCCTGCATTCCTCGCAGCCTCAACATCCTCACCACCATTTCCCACATACACACATTGACTAGGCTGCAAACCTAAATGATACATACAAACCATCAAGCCTTCAGGACTTGGCTTGCGAGACAAACCATTATTAGGATTAGCAGAAACAATTGCGCCAAAGAAATTCACGCCCAACACATCAACAGAAACATCAGCAATATGCTTAGGAGAACCAGTAACTATTCCAAGCACATAATTTCGGCTACGCAATTCCTTCAAAACAACTGTGTCTCGGTATACCTCCACAAAAGGCCTGCGAACTTCAGGCAAGTCCAACTCATTTAACCTATCCCAAAAATCTTGAGGCTCAATGTTATAAACAGACTTAACAATACTATCCCGCTCATTAGTATAACAAATCAAATCAACATCATGAGGACATCTCAAAGATTTTCCAAGAGAAACAAGCGCTTTTTGAACAATAAACGCATTGTATCTAGGAGTATCAACCAACGTGCCATCAAGGTCAAACAAAACAGCCCTAACCATAATAAGAACAAGTGCTTTTTATTTAATAAGTTTCTGTGCAAGAAAATGATTTATTTTTATTGAAAACAAAACACAAATAAAAAAAGGATTATTAATACTTATTTGTTAAATAGGTTAACATAGTTGCTCGTCAAATAAAACAACACATTTAAAAACGACAATTTATAAAGATTTATAAATAACAAAAATTTACAATAGTTATTCACAAGGGGGTTAAAACATGGCTGCAAAAAAACCGCAAAAAAAAGAAAAAGAAGGCAAAAAAGAAATTGAAGTGGTCAACATAGTAGTTTCTGCATCACTAGGACATGACATTCCATTAGAAAAAATGGCTGCTACTTTAAGCAACACAGAATACAATCCAGAACAATTTCCAGGACTCGTAATCAGAATAAAAGAGCCAAAAACAAGCGCGTTAATATTCAGCTCAGGAAAAATAGTCTGCACAGGAGCACGCACAATGGAAAACGTGCATGAAAGCATTCGCAAAATTATCAAATCACTTGAAAAAATAAACGTCAAAATAAAAGAATTTCCAGTAGTAAACATACAAAACATAGTCGCTTCAGGAAGCGTGGGAATGGACTTAAATTTAAATGTCCTCGCCATGAAGCTTGAAAATACAGAATACGAACCAGAACAATTTCCCGGACTAGTTTACAAACTTCCAGACCAAAAAGCAACATTCCTTTTATTTTCTAATGGAAAGATTGTTTGCACAGGAACAAAAAGCGAAGCAGAAGTACACAGAGTATTAGACATACTAATTGATAATTTAAAGAAAGTAAGATAAAAATAAATAATTACTTTTGAAAAAAAAGATAAAAGTGTACTTCGCACAGAGACAATAGATATTTCTTGATCTATAAACATACACTTTTAATTCTAGACAACAGAAATGCATATTAATTCAGTTATATTTTTATACTGCACATAGACAAAAATAGTTTGGGGGTTAATACTACGCGAGCATGGACTCAGAACCTGAAAATACAGGCATAAAAGGACTTACTGCAGGAGAATTAGTAGACAAGTTCAAAGACTTTCTAGAAAAAAATTATTACGCAGAAATATCAGAAAAAACAAGAAAAGGCGAGAAATCATTACTACTTGATTTTTCAGAACTAACCCATTTTGACCCCGGAATAGCAGACTACCTTCTAGACCAGCCAGAAGAATGCCTAAAAGCAGCTGAAGCAGCAATAGCTATGATGGAAACACAAGGAGACGCAAAAGGATTCACAGTACGCGTAAACAAACTGCCAGAATCACACAGGCTAATGATACGAAATGTAAGAAGCATGCATCTAAACAAATTCTTTTTCACAGAAGGAGTAGTAAGACAAAAATCAGATGTAAGACCACAAGTAACAGCAGCCAAATTCGAGTGCCCGAGCTGCGGAAATGCACTGCACGTTCTTCAATTAGACACAAAATTCAAAGAGCCAACAAGATGCAGCTGCGGAAGAAAAGGAAAATTCAGACTGTTAAGCAAAGAATTAGTAGACGCACAAGGACTAACACTAGAAGAAGTGCCAGAACAATTAGAAGGCGGAGAGCAACCAAAAAGAATGAAAGTCTTCCTAAAAAATGATTTAGTAAGCCCACTGTCAGAAAAAAAAACAAATCCTGGAAGCAAAATAGTAGTAACAGGAGTAATAAAAGAAATACCCATAATAACAAGAAGCGGAGTGCAAAGCACAAACTTTGATTTATTGCTAGAAGCAAACAATGTTGAAACAATAGAAGAAGACTTCAACGACATAAAAATATCACCAGAAGAAGAAAAAAAAATTAAAGACTTGTCACAAGACCCTAACTTATTAAAAAAACTAGTCAGCTCAGCAGCACCATCAATATACGGCCATGAAAAAATAAAAGAATCACTCTTAATGCAGCTAGTTGGCGGAGTAAGAAAAAAAAGAGATGATGGAGTAATAACAAGGGGAGACATACATGTATTATTAGTTGGAGACCCTGGAGCTGCAAAAAGCCAGATGCTAAAAAGAATGTTATTAGTCGCGCCAAAAGCAAGATATGTAACAGGAAAAGGCGCGAGTGGAGCAGGGCTGTCAGCAACAGTTGTAAAAGACGAGTTCTTACAAGGCTGGAGCCTTGAAGCAGGGGCGCTAGTACTAGCAAACAAAGGCCTTTGCTGCACAACAGGAGATTCTGAATTCATATTAGAAAATGGAAAAAGAATGACTTTTGAAAAATTATTTAGAAATAAAAAAACAAAAATAATAAAACCAAAGTTCAAAATATTTGCACTAGACAACAACACTTTAAAAATTACGCCACATAAAATAAAACAAGCAATAAAAATAAAAAATAACAAAAAAATATTGCAAATACACACCAGAACAGGACGTGAAATAAATCTAACTGAAGACAATGAAGTTCTCACAATTAAAAACTCAAGAATGTTATGGACACAAATACACCAGTTAAAAATAAATGATTTCATCGCAGTTCCAAAAAAGATAACAATCAACACAAAAGATAATATCAATTCTGACTTTGCGTACATTTCAGGGCTAATAGCCACAGATGGACACATTTCAATTAATGAAAGACACGCGAATACTTTTTTTTATAACACCAATTTACACCTAATTGACACATTTGAAAACAAAATGTCTTCGCTTAATTTTAGTTATAGCTCTACAAAACAAATAAAAGGCAGAAAAAGCATTATTAATGGAAAAGAATGCATCTCAAAAAAAGACATCTTAATAATATACAATTCAAGAAAAGAATTCGCCAAAAAATTAATTGAGTTTGGAATTCCTAGCGGCAATAAATCAATAAAAAACCAGCTTAACAAAAAAATTGTTGAATATTCAGATAAAACACTTTGCGCATTTATGCGCGGAATATTTGACGGAGACGGAAGCATAAGGCAAAATCCTGAGGAAATAACATTGACAACAGGAATCTTGGAAAATGCAAGATTGTTTCAAGAAATTCTTTTACGATTAGGAATAATCTCATCAGTTGAACGCTCAACAAGAAGCTGGCACTGTACAGTTAGAGGAACAACTAATTGCCTGCTTTGGGTTGAAAAAATAGGCACAAATCACCCTGAAAAACAAGATAAATTCCTAAAAATTAATTTAACTCAACAAAAAGACAGAATAGACATTTTGCCAAATTATCAAGAATTTTTCAAAAAAATAATAAATAAAAACAAAGGAAAACTTGGCAAAGATGTTTTCAAATATTTCTGGAACTATTCAAGACCAAACGTAGCACCTTCAAAACACAAATTAAAAGAATTAAACTTGTTTTTAAATGACCTGCATCTTAACAAACATATAGAAAGTGATATTCTTTGGGACAAAATTGTTTCAATCAAATATGCTGATTCAGAATTTGTTTATGATTTTACTATGAAAAAAACAAATAATTTTGTTGCAAATGGAACAATAATGCATAATTGCATTGACGAAATGGACAAAATGGCAAAAGAAGACACATCAGCAATGCACGAAGCCCTAGAACAACAAAGCGTAACAATAAGCAAAGCAAACATACAAGCAACATTACGATGCGAGACAACAGTACTAGCCGCAGCAAACCCAAAATTTGGAAGATTTGACCCATACGAAACAGTAGCAAACCAAATCAACCTTCCACCAACATTAATCAACAGATTTGACTTAATATTCACAATCAAAGACATACCAGACCAAGCAAAAGACGAAAAAATGGCAAAATTTATACTGCAATTACACAAAAACAACACAGAAAACCCAGAGATAGACACAAAACTGTTAAAAAAATATATTGCATACGCAAGACAAAACTGCAAACCAAAATTAACAGATGCAGCAATAGAAGAATTGCAAGAATACTACATTAAAATGAGATCCTCATCAGCAGGAGCAGGAGTGAAATCAGTGCCAATATCAGCAAGACAGTTAGAAGGCCTTGTAAGACTATCAGAAGCATCAGCAAAAATAAGATTGAGCGACAAAGTGCTAAAAAGAGATTCAAAAAAAGCAATTGAACTCATGGATTACTGCCTGCGACAAGTAGCATTTGATGAAAAAACAGGAACAATGGACATAGACAGAATAGCGACAGAAATGCCTGCATCACAAAGAAACAAAATAATAGTTGTCAAAGAAATAATTGCAGACCTTGAAAACAAAATAGGAAAAACAATACCGATAGAAGACATAATAAAAATCGCAAGCGAAAAAGGACTTGGAGAAAGCGAAGTAGATGAAGTAATGCAAAAACTCAAAAAAGCAGGAGACATATTCGAGCCAAGACAAGGATTTATTTCAAGAATTTAATCACTAACTGCCTGTGCTTGAGACAGATAGACACAAGAATTAGCCATGTACCTGTCAGAAATTTTATCACAGCCAGAAAAGTTATTAATCAAAGCAAAACGCATATAACAATCATCACGTGCTTTATCACTTCTAACAGAAGAGCACAAAGAAATGCTGTTTGCATCTTTTGAAATCAAAACAATACACTCATCAACAGGCGAGTCCTCAATTAATGAATTGCACAAAAGCAAAGCTTTAGAAGGATCAGATTTAGCAATGGATTGCGCAGAAGTAAACACTCCTTCTGCAGGTGGACGCTCAACAGCACAATCAGCACCACAAACAGCACTCTCACCAAGCTCACACTTGTCATTACCACAACAAGGCGAAATAGCATCAAACTTGCAAAAACCAGAAATACAAGAACTGCGCACACAAGGATCAACACTAAAACAAGGCTCTTTGCAATCAACAGATGTGTTAGCAATAATTGTACTCACGTCTTGTGTTTCAACAAGAGATATGTCTTGTGGCGTGCCTGAAACAACATTGAAAGGAACATTTTCTGAGACAGAACCGCCTAAATAATACACCGTCAACCTCAAATTATACAACCCAACAGAGACGTCTTTTGGCAAAATAATTCTAGACTGGCTCTTGCTTGCGCCAGAAATCAACAATTTCTCAGATTTTTTGAAAACAACCTGACCAGAACTGGAAACAAGCTCATACAAAACAGAAACACTTGTTTTATCCTCAGAAGCAGTAATAACTTTCTCAATTATCAAAACATCATCATGCAACAGATTAGGAGAAGATAATATCCTTGACTGCAAGGAAACTTCAAGAACAGAATAAAAAAACGCAAAATATACAACTAAAAGCAAAACAAAAATCATGAGTAATGATGTAAAAAACAAAAATAAACCCTTATTTTTTGAAAAAACATTGCCAGAAAACGCAGAATTAATTGCTGCACTTGAATAACCTGAACGAGCCAATTGCGAGCGAATAACACCATCTGAATAACCTTGCCTCTGAAGCTGGAGAACATAATCAGATAATTTCTGCACCATATGTCAAAAACCACCTGCTAAATCTATCAGCATGAAATTATGATAACTAATAGTAAATCTCATAAATAATGGAACAAAAATAATAAGATTTACTATGCTAGCGAATCTCGCAAAAGTTCCATATATTATGAGATTCGCTATAACACAAAAAATAGCGCGTAGTTCTTGACATGCGCGGAAATATTTGCGCACTTCAGACAGGCAAAAACTAATGAATTCCACGCAAATGATTTCTGACATTTAAAACCAAAATAGGCAAAACAGTATATAAAATTAGTGTTTGATAACAAAAAGAGAAAAGAATTAAAAGCAAATGCAAAACAACAAAGAATATGCCTTCACAAAACACAAGCCATGCAGAAAAAATATGGATATCTGAGATACTGAATGGAGATTATTCTTCAGGAGATGACAAAACACCTGCACAAATAACTTGCGGCAAAAAAACATTCTCAAAAGTAAACCTGCTAGGCGTAGTAATAAACAAAACAGTCGACGGTCCACAAGAAGAGATACAAACAATAGAAATAGAAGACACAACAGGCAAAATACCTGCAAGAACTTTTGACTCAAAAAAAGCACAAATAGAAGTGGGCGACTGCATATTTCTGATAGGCAGGCCAAGAATGTATAACCAACAAAAATATTTAATAATAGACATAGCAAAAAAAATAACACAACAAGAATGGATTGAAGTGAGACAAAAAGAACTACCCTTACCAGAAATTACAAAAAAAGAGCAAATACAAGAAATACAAAAAGAAGATGAAGATATAGACACAAATATTGCAAAAATAATAAGTATAATACATGCAAATGACACAGGCATGGGCGCAGATTATGACTTAGTGATAAAACAAAGCAACACAACAAATGCAGAAAATATCATAAACATGCTAATAAAAAAAGGGGAAATATTCAACGTAAGCCCAACAAAAATAAAAGTTCTTGAGTGAAAAATTACTTTTGAATCAAATCCAAATAAAAAGAGCATAAATTACAAATTTTAACGCATATTAGAGGAGATTAATTTTCGTATATTTGTAATTGACAAAAAGTGTAATCTCCTTTACTAATAAATGAATGAGTTATTGAAAACTTATGATTATCAAACTCATTCAATATAACAACAGAATTTTTCAAAGAAAATTTAAGATAAACAAATCAATCATTCTAAATTCTTTCAAGTAAAAAAAATTGGGGTGATAAAAACTTCAACCAAAGCAGCAAAAAACAAAATGAAGACTGAAATTAAAACCATATCAGAAACATCAAGTAAAATCCTTTCAAAATTTTTAGTGCCAAACTCATTGCGCATAATAGAAACAGACAAAATGCCGCCAGCAATGCCTGCAATAAAGTACGCAACAAGCTCAGGAACACCATGAATAGAATATCTCAAAATGCTCAATCCAACAACATAAAAATAAGAACCAACCTTAATAAAACCAACAGCAGAAGCATAGTCTGCCAAATGAGTGCGAATAAAGTTTCCAGCAGCAGCGCCAATAACCGAAGCGTTCCAAGTAAGAATAAACATGGCGCCACTGCCATAAATAAAAGAAAACAAAATGCAAAAAATCAACACTTTAACATTATTCAAAAAAATCTTGCTAATCATACTAACCTGAACAAACCCACCAGTGACCTGCTGGTTAAGATTTGAAATCATGTTGGTCTGTATTTGAAAAATGCTTGAAGACAAAGAAGAAGGGAGGACAACATACCAAAAAGAAAAACCAACAGTCAAGCCGAGAAAAAGAATAGAATAAACCATCACCGCTTTTCCATGCTCCTCCAACAACTTTTTCTCCTCAAAAATCTCAACATCTTTCTCCTCCTCATATGCAAGAAGATGATAAATCAAAGGCAAACAAGCCATGACTGCTAAAAAAACCATAACTAAACCAGCATACTCCTCAAAAATCCACAAAGACAAAAACAATGCAAGCGAGCTGTAAAATACACCTAGAAAAAAAAGCTCCCAAGGCCTTCGCTCAGCCTTCAAAGGATTCATTAAAGATTCAACAACCATGATAAAATGAGCGAAGAGCAAGTTTAAAAAACTTTTGATGAAGATGCAGGCAAAAAGATTTATATATAGACGACGTGTGATTTTGAAATATGGATATTCAAGAAAGAATTAATTTAATAAAAAAGGTTGGAGAAGAAATACTCACAGAAGATGAACTAAAAACACTTCTTGAAACAAAGAAAACACCAATTGCGTATGATGGGTTTGAACCAAGCGGAAGAATACACATCGCCCAAGGAATTCTAAGAGCGCTTAACATCAATAGAATGACAAAAGCAGGCTGCAAATTCAAAATGCTTGTTGCAGATTGGCATGGCTGGGCAAACAACAAAATGGGTGGAGATCTAGAAAAAATACAGACTGTAGGAAAATATTTTATAGAAGTCTGGAAAGTAGCAGGAATAGACAATGACAATGTTGAATTTGTCTGGTGCAGCGATTTCTGCTCAGATGATGAATACTGGAAAAAAGTGCTGCAGATAGGAAGAAACACAACATTACAAAGAATAATACGCACAACACAAATAATGGGTAGAAGTGAAAAAGACACGTTAAGTGCAGCACAAATAATTTATCCATGCATGCAATGCGCAGACATATTTCACTTAAATATAGATATTGCACAATTGGGAATGGACCAAAGAAAAGTGAATATACTAGCGAGAGAATTAGGGCCTAAGTTAGGCCTTTGGAAGCCAATTGCAGTGCATCACCACATGCTAATGGGGCTAATACCCCCTCCAAAAGAAACAGTCAAAGATACAACAGAAAGAACAATTGCACTCAAAATGTCCAAGAGCAATCCTGACTCTGCAATTTTCATGGATGACACAGAAGAAGAAATAAAACGAAAAATTTCAAAAGCGTATTGCCCTCAAAACATAATTGAAGAAAATCCAATAATGGAATATGCAAAATATCTTTTGTTTGACAACATAAAAGAATTTATAGTAAAAAGAGATAAAAAATATGGTGGAGATTTAACATTTACAAAATTTGAAGACTTAGCAAAAACATACAGTGTAGGAGGACTACACCCAACAGACCTAAAAAACACAGTAGCAGAAGAACTAAACAAACTAATAGAACCTGTACGCAAACATTTTGAAAAACCTGCTCCAAAAAAATTATTGGAACAAGTCAAAAGCTTTTCTGTAACAAGATAAATCCACAAAAACATAATTAAAACAGTTGCATAATCTTTATAAAGAATTATGTCCCCTGCATATAAATGACTGTCAATAATCCAAACAACACTTCTAACAAAGTCGACAGCGTCATATATACATATGCAATGAATTTAAACGGCTTAGAAGAAGAAAATAAAATACTAAAAGACAGCTTGGAAAATCTAGAAAAAGAGCTTGAAAAATTTAAAAGAACACCATTAATTGCATGTGAAGTCAGAGATGTTTTAGAAGATAAAGTGTTAATACGGCTTCCAAATGGAAATGAATTTCTAGTTGACTTATCAACAGAATGCAGAGACATAAAACCAGGAGATGGAGTTCTGGCAGAACAAAAAAATTTAACAGTAATAAAAAAAATAAACACATCCAAAAAATTTGATGTAGAAAAATTTGTAATAATAGAAAAACCAGACACTAGCTGGGAATCAATAGGCGGGCTAGCAGAGCAAGAAAAAGAAATAAAAGAAGTAATAGAACTACCACTAAAAAAACCAGAACTATTCAAACAAGTAGGAATAGTGCCACCAAAAGGAATACTGCTTTACGGCCCTCCAGGAACTGGCAAAACTTTGCTTGCAAAAGCAGTAGCTGCATCAACAAACTCAACATTCATACAAGTAGTCGGTTCTGAACTAGTGCAAAAATTCATAGGAGAGGGCGCAAAATTAGTAAAAGAAATCTTCCAGCTAGCAAGAGAAAAATCACCCTCAATCATTTTCATAGACGAACTAGACGCGATAGCTGCAACAAGAATAGATGTTGGAACAAGCGGAGAGAGAGAAGTGCAAAGAACATTCATGCAATTATTAGCCGAAATAGACGGCTTCAAGCATCTAGACAATGTAAAAATAATAGGGTGCACCAACAGAAAAGACATTTTGGATGGCGCAATCACAAGGCCAGGCCGGCTTGACAGGCTAATTTATGTTCAATTACCTAACGATGAGGGAAGAGAAGAAATATTTGCAATCCACACAAAAAAAATGAATTTAGCAAAATTAGACATGGAAAAAATAATAAAAAACACAGAAGGATTTTCAGGCGCTGAAATAAGAGCAGTAGCCACAGAAGCAGGCTATTTTGCAATAAGAGAAGACAGAACAAAAGTAAAAGAAGAAGATTTCTTATCAGCAATAGAAAAAATAAAAACAGACGTTAAACAAGAAAGCCAAGAATACAAAAAAATGTTTGGATAAAATACAAAGAATCTTACGAAAGCAAAAAGCACCATCTTTTTAAGCAACAAAACATACTACAATATTATAAGCACAAAGCGCTATGACGAAGTGAATCCCAATTGAGCTAACGCGATGAAATAAAAAGGAAAACAGAGCGCGTGCGATTAATTAATCAATTTAATATCAACACGAACCCTATAATTTCTAGGCGCGTGCTGACCTGCCTTGAACACACCAAGAATTTTACACTTTTTTTTAAATGAGCTGCAAGTATTCAAAATTTTTTTAGATAACACATTAAACAAAGCTTCATCAGCAAACTGGTATAAATGAATCACGCCGCCTTTCTTGACTGCTTTGAAAGCAACATCAAGAAATTCACTCCCTATTTTTGGCAAAGGCATTATAATTCTATCAAATTTTTGCTTTAAAAGAGGAACTTTTTTTCTAACATCTGACTTGAATAAAATTTTGAGCAGAAATCTTGTTCAACTTCAAATTTTCCAAAGCATATTTGTGCGCAACAGGATTCTTTTCTATACCAACAATTTTCTTTGCAAAACTATGCTTTGCTAAAATCAAAGGATAAGGCGCGATGCCGCTAAACATAACCAAAATATCCTCATTAGGCTGGACTAACTGAGCAACACGCATTCGCTCTGTTGAAAGCCTGGGAGAAAAATAACACGTTTCAACATTCAACTTCATCAAAACACCATTCTCTTTATGAATAGCTTCTTTAGTTTTTTCACCAACTAAAAATTTAGTTTTTTGAGCGCGATACTCACCATAATGCTTTCCAACTTTTTTCAAAACAGTTTTTATTGCAGGATTTTCATCAAGAATAGCTTTTGCAATAAACTTTTCTTTTTTCCTTAATGCATCAGAAATCTCCAAAATAGCAATAGATCCAACACTGTCAAAACTCGCACGAAGATGAGCTAATTCTATTTCACTTAATTTTT
>Ga0209541_10013313_pt1 | contig 12592 bp, 12 predicted proteins | sample RifCSPlowO2_01_FD_184027 | JGI IMG/M metagenome (GOLD analysis project Ga0209541, IMG submission 184027) | Groundwater microbial communities from Rifle, Colorado - Rifle CSP2_plank lowO2_0.1 (SPAdes) (version 2) | ecosystem: Environmental > Aquatic > Deep subsurface > Groundwater | place...
CAGCAAATGGGCGCTTGGAAAGTTTACTTAACACAATAGGAAAAAAAGAAGAGGAAGCAGAAAGAACAACCGTCCTCACATAACTTTACTTTACCACTGAAAATTAAGGTTTAAAGAAAGAAAGCCCAAACAAAAACCTATAAATACTAGTAACGCAGGATAAATGAAGGGTAAAAGGGGAGCGAGTCATGGCAAGTAAAAAAAAGTCTGTTTCTGGTAAAAAGAGCCCTAAAGCAATACAGAAAATAAGGGAAAACAAGACATTCATGCTCCCAAAGCAGCCTGAGGAGGTTCCTGAACTGCCTGAGCTTGAAATGAACTTTCCTGAAGAGAAAAAAGAAGGGCTGCTCAAAGGGCTTTTTAAGTTTGGCAAAAAGGCGCAACCAGAAGAAAGCAAAGAGCTGGACTCTGACGTGGAGTTTGCTAAGCCACTTGAGATACCAGAACCTGAGTTCCTTAAGGAAGTAGACCTTGGACATTCAGGAAAAGTAGAGCCTGAACTCGCGCTTTGGCTGAAAGACGGAATGGTTGTAAAGAACCTTGAAGAGCTAACCAAAGCCCTCAAAACAATGAAAAGCCGCATATTCAACCACCACCTGGAAGAAAGGGACATAGTCCACTGGGTTCGCGACATCATAGGAAACCGGCAACTTGCAGCAGAGCTTGCACTTGCAAAAACCAAAAAGGATGCTGTCAAAATACTTGAAAACAGCAGAAAAGGCAGCGAGAAAAAAGCAAAGAAGGAAGAGAGAGAGCCTGTTGCGAAAAGAGATGAACAACTGGAAATACAAAAGGCAATAGAAGACGTCTCACTCAAAACACGCGAAAAGGCGGCAGAAGACACGCCTCTCGAAGAAAGGGAGAAAGAACTTGAAGAAAAGGAGCGCCTTCTTGAGCTTGAAGAAGAGCACATCAACAAAAAGAGAATTGAGCTTGCAAACAAGCGCTACAAGCTCATAAAAGAAAGGGGGGGGATTGAAAAGGAAAAATTTGAGAAAATGCTGAAAAGCCACGGCACGCCTGAAGAGCCAATAGCGCACGACTACGCAGGAATGCCAAATCTTGAGCTAACGGCCGATTATTCAAAGGACAAAATACGAAGCTTATTAGAAGAAACACGAAAGGCAATCAGCCAGGGACAAACAGAGGAAGCAAAGCGCCTTGTGGAAGAACTGAAGAGAGCGCTTGAATTCACGGAAATCCCTGCAAGGGAAAGCAAGAAGCTGGAATATGATGTTCTTGAGCTTGAAGCAGACCTGAAGTTAGCGACGCTGGTTTAGAACTACTTCTGCACGGAAGATTGCAAAACGCAGACATCTTCTATAGGCAATGGTGCTGCCTTATATAAAATTATTGACTTGCTCGGCAGTGCAAACGAGAGCATCTACTTCATGACATATTTTTTCACCCATCCAAAGATAGCCAACGAGCTGATGCTTAAAAGAGCTGAAGGCATAGATGTTAAAGGCATCATAGAGAAAAGCACAACAGGCAACAAATACTCAAAGCACGAAATGCTGGCTGCAAATGGCGTTGATGTCAAGCTTGAAAGCACCAGCGCACTGCTGCACCATAAGGTGTTCATAATTGACAAGCGAATAGTGATTACAGGCAGCATGAACCCCACAGAATCGGGCATAGGCAGGAATGATGAGAATGTGCTGATAGTCTATAATGAAGATTTTGCAATGAGATACTTGGATGAGTTTGAAGGAGTTCGGAAAATTATAGGATAAGATGGATGCATTAACTTTAAAATGCCTATTAAGTTACAAATTCACTGAAAGTTATATTTTCTTGATGAAAGATTCTCGTAGGAACCGAACCAGAAGCGACATAACTCGAACAGTTAAAATCCCACTTTGTATTGTCTGCTGTAGCTTGACACAAAAACGTGTGGCAAGTTGGTTTATCCATATCTTTACATATAGCGTTGTCGAATGAGAAAGAAGTAACGATGTCAATTAAATGCATAGATGTAGAACTACTATCTTCAATAACAGACGGAAAGTTTAATATTGTTGGTTTGCTGCTAAAATTGTAAGAAAAGCTTCTATGAACAGAAAATTCATCACCAATTATAGATACATTAAGATTACACTTTAGACAAAATGAAGCTTTCATGATGTCGACATCGAAACGCTGCGGATTAGCGACCATCTTTACTTCAAGAGCGTTACCTGTATTCATAAGGTAATATTCAAATTTATTAAGTACCCTCATCCCGAGATATGATTCGTTGTGTCTGCCATATTCAGCAATATGCATTATCGCATCAGGACAGCTTAATTGATGGCTACTTACTAAATTCGCTAACACATCATCTTGTGATAGCAAAAAGTCGGATGTACAATCTGAGCATAAAAAGTCTCTATCGTTTTGCAATTTAAACATTTCTGGTTTGTAAGGAACGTTTAAACCCTCGCATGATAATGTAGAATAGCCTTTAACATTTGATAGTGATTTATAATAGTTGGCTACTTCTATCTGAGCATATTCTTTTCCATTTACAAATTTTATTATTCCTTCTTTAAAATCAATAAGAAACTCCTCCTCCTGAAAAGTACTATTGTCTATCAATTCAAATATGGCTATTATCATTATTGAAGTAGTCGCTAAGAACCCCAAAATAACAAAGAAGTCCCAAATAGGTGTTGGAATCTTTTCTTTTATTCTCGTCAATATGTTCATAACATTGGAAAATATTGTCGATTCTTAAACCTTTTGCAAACAATCCGGTGTTTATTTAGCATGCGGATTCCAACACTAGAAAAGCCTTATTTGTTAGGGGGAGATTATTATAGCAGCAGGACTAAGCAAGTACTTCGAGACGTCTATCTAGAGGTTTTTTATTTTTGTTCTCAGCTCATTTATCTTAGTGTAATCAAGTTTCTCCAGGACCTCTCTGATTGCTATAATGAATTCCGAAAGCTTTTCAAAATCAATATGAACAGGCCTATTTTTGAGATAATACTGGTTATCTATTCTTAATTCCTTGTCACTTTCCAAAATCTTATGCGTTCCAAGTTTAAATGTACCCTCGTGTTCCAACATTTGCGTTAAAGCTATCGTGCAGTCATGTATTTCACACTTAACTCCAAGTTTCATCAAGACAGAGTAAACAGCAAAATATTCTATGTAATACTTTGTAGTTGCCAGCCACATATTCGATTCTGTTTCTTTAATGCTCCTTAATACTTTAAGGCTTTCTTCCGCATTTTCATAATACTCCGCGCTAAGATTATCATTTGGTTCGATAAGTTTAATGCCTTTTTCCTTACCTTTACACCAGTTTATTTTGTTCATATAACTCTCCAAAGAACCTTATTACCTGTTCCGTGTTATTCAGGATAAGATGTTTTTTGTAAATTTCCGTGATTAAGGCTAAAGTTAACGCCTCCATTCTTGTTATCTGTATTTTATGTACCTTTTTGTTGTAAACATTTTCAAAATCTTCCACAGCTTTTGATACGTTTTGCTTTCCTATTGCCAGCAAATCAATGTCAGAGCCTTTTTTAATTTTTTCCACAGCGGAGCCAAAAACAACAAACGTATTCTTTCTGAAAAAAACAGAAAGCTTTTCAAACAAGACTTTTAACAGAGTGTCTTCTTTTAATCTTTCAATCAAGTTCTCCTTCTCAGCAATTGTTAAATAATCGTACGCCTGTTTACCTTTGAGGTTAAGGCCGTATTCCACAATGTTTTTTCGCTCATTTTTTGTCAGAACCGATTCCTTCACCAAGTCACTAACGTAAGGTTTTACCGTTTGGTGCGGCTTTTTAAGCAAATCCGCCAACTCGCGAAGATAATATCGCTTACCATAAGCGTTCAAATACAGCTGCACCAAGGCAATCTTGGTAATTTTTTTTACCATTTGGTAAGTTTATTTACATACGTTTAAATATTTTTCGGTTTTAAAATCGCAATTGCTTTCATTACCTTATTTCCCTCGTCCACCTCAAAGCATTTTCCCAGAAACTTCTCAATAGTGTAGATGTTGGTCAGGCAGTGGGGAGTAATCTCAGAAACTTTTATTGAGCCCGTTGTCAATGCAAGGAAGGGAAGCAGCTGGTCTGCCAAGTGCCTGTCAACAGGGGCTTTGGAGTTAATTTCCTGCAGCAGCTGCAGCGCTGCCTCTTTTCCCACATCTTCTGCACGCTTACCTCTTTCCCCGAGACTGCTGCTGCCAAGGATTATCGGATTAACTTCAGAAGTCTCTTCTGCTTCGGAAAAAACAGCCCATAAGGTAATAACAGAGCCGGTGGAAAGCGATTCTGCATAGCTGCTGCTGATATTCACAGGAACGTTCAGCTTTGCCAAAGCCATCCTCGCCGCCTTTGCCTGCCTCTCCGCAACCTCTGCTTTCTGCAAATCGTTTGAAGCAATTGAAGCACCTTTGATTTGGAGTAGTTTTCCTTGACTTGTAAGATTTATTTTAGTAGCGGCATTATTTCTCAATTCTTTCAGAAACTCGTTAAAGCTGCCATAATTTGACAAAGGAAACTTTGGTTTGACCGCCAACTCGGCCTTTCCTCCGCCTTCGTGGATAAAACCGCGCCTGACAACATTATAGTCTATGCTGTCGCAGAATTTTCTTAATTGAGGCAGCAGAACATTTGCAAAGTAGTCGGAGGGAGGTGAAAATGGAACATCACTGCCGCCGGTTACCTTTATCCTGAACTTTTTGCCGCCGAAAACAACGGGAAGCAGCAGAGACTGAAGCAGCAGCGTGATTGAGCCTGCAGTGCCAATGTCAACTGACAATGTCCCTGATTTGATTTCACGGGGATAAAATTTAACTGAAGTGGAAGAAACCTCTGCGCCCTCAAAGCTGCCATTGCACAGTTCCCCAACAGCCTTGACGCAGGAAAGGTGCTGGTATCTTAACCCTGGTTTTGGCCTGTTTTTCCTGATGCCGGTTATTTCAAAAGGCTGTCCTGTCAGGGCAGAAAATCCCAAAGCAGTGCGAAGTATACTGCCTCCGCCTTCATGGTATGAGCCATCAATGGGTATCATAAGCATCAAATGTATTTCTCAAAATGGATTTTCTCTTCACGATAGCCAAGCCCCCTGCACACCTGCCTGACCTCGTCAACCATTGTGTGCAGCCCGCATACGTAAATGTCCTGGTCTGCTGGTTTGATTAGCTTTTTAAAGGCATCCTGGATATAGCCGCGCTCAAAACCAGGGCTATCAGACCTGCTAAGCACAGGTATGAAATGAAAGCTGCTGTTTTCAGCGGCAAGAGCCTCAAACTCTTTCCTGTAAATTATATCCGCCTCAGCTCTAACGCCAAAAAAAAGCCAGACGTCATGAGAGGTTTTCGTTAATGCTTCCTCAACCATTGACCTGAACGGCGAAATGCCAGCGCCAGCAGCCATAAAGACAAGGTCATTATTAATTTCCCCATGCAAAGTAAAATGGCCAAAAGGGCCTTCAACGCCCAGCTGCTGCCCCGGCTTAAGGGCTGCAAGGTAATTGGAAGCGTAGCCACCCTCAACAACCTTGACGCAAATCTCCAGGTATTTCTTGGAAGAAGGCGGGGAGAAAACAGAGTATGGCTTTCTGATAATTTTGCCTTCTTTTTCAATCAGCACCTGTATAAACTGGCCTGGCCTGAACTCAAAAGGGCTTTCAGTTTTCAGGCGCAAGATTACAATGCCCGGATTTGGTTTAAGCAAATCAGCAACAATAGCTTGGAGCATATTAAAAGCGGAAAACAGGCGGTTTTTAATGTTTTTCGCCCAAGAGCAAAAAAGCAACCTTTAAATATTGCAGAAGAGAGTAAAGTTGCTATGATAAGGCACATGACTTTCATTGCCAGAAAGGTAAAAAAGGGCGACAAGCTCAATTACAAAATCCCGAAAAAGCAACCTTTAAATATTGCAGAAGAGAGTAAAGTTGCTATGATAAGGCACATGACTTTCATTGCCAGAAAGGTAAAAAAGGGCGACAAGCTCAATTACAAAATCCCGAAAAAGGGGGAGTATTTGTTCATATTTCTGACCAGGCCAACCAAGGAAGAAATAAAAAAGCTAACCAGCGATTTCAGGTTTGACCCCGAACCACTGGAAACTTATGTCAAGGAAACGCACTCCAGAAGATACATAACAAAGCCTTTCCAGTTTGTCATTAGAACAGCCTACCTCCAAAACAACACGATTGGCTACACAAACCTGCTTTTCATCATGATGAGCAGGACGCTAATAGTTTCAGCATCAAAACCCTCGGATGTCTATGGCGAAATAATAGAAGACATTTCAGAGAGCTTCCAAACAACAGAAGCAAGAAGCGTTGGCCACATACTTTACAATTTCCTCCAGGAGGACGTTGACGAGAATTATGATGTTCTGGGAAGGCTTGAGCAACAGATAAAGGATGTGGAAGCAAAGGCAACAAGGATAGCCCTAAGGGAAACAAAGGTAAGGGTTGATGACATATTAGCGCTCAAGAGGCAACTGTTCAGGCTAAGCAGGCAGTTCTGGGCAACAACAAGGGTAATATCGCTGATAAGAATAGGCGTTGCACAAGTAGAAATAGACAGGGAAAGCGAAAGGCTTTTGGGAGACGTGCACGAGACATACCTGCACCAGATTGACCTGGCAGCCGCACAAAAGGAGATGGTAAGCGACGTTCTAAACGTATATTCCACATCCATTTCAAACATAGCGGCATTAACCTCGAACGAATTAAACACGGTAGTGAAGAGACTCACATCCTACGGCGCCATTCTCCTGATTCCGACGGTAATAGCAAGCATATACGGGATGAACATCTTAAACCTCCCATTCGCAAAGCACCAATACGGCTTTTACATAATCATTGGGATAATGGCAGGAGTAACAGGCGTCGCGCTCGCAAACTTCATAAAAAATGACTGGCTGTAAGCAACTAATAATAGGAATAGACCCAGGGACCACAACAGCATACGCCATATTAAGCATTGACGGAAGGGTGATTTCTGTAAAGTCCTCCAAACAGCTGAAACTTGACACTATAGTGAGGGAAGCCCACCAGAACGGCATACCCCTGATAGTCGGAACCGACCGAAGGAAGTGCCCTGGAATGGTCAGCAAGTTTGCCGCAAAAACCGGGGCTGCAAAGGCAGTGCCTGACTATGATATTTCTGAAACAGAAAAGAATTTGATGACAAAAGGGATTGAAACTGAAAACGCCCACCAAAAAGATGCGCTTGCATCAGCATTGGTAGCGTATAAGCGATATGAGCCTCTCCTAAAAAGGGTTGACAAAATCCTCGCTAAAGAAGGGAAATCAGATTTGTCCGAAAAGGTCAAACGCACTGTGATAATCAAAAAAATCAGCATAAAGAAAGCAGTAAATATGATTGAAAAGAGTTTACCGCTCGTAAGTCCCTATTAGCACTGTTTCTTCAATGACATGGCCCTGCATCGCTTCCTCAACATCTTCCTTGGTAGCTGAAGAGTCAAGCTCCAGGATTGTATCCAAAGCATACAGTTTGAAGTTGTAGTGGTGAACCTTGCCCGGCGGAGGGCATGGGCCGCCCCACTCAACCTTTCTGAAGTCATTGGTTAGCTGCTTTCCTTCAGGAACAGTGTTTTCAGGAATGTTGGCGGTGGTTGGAGGGATATTTATGACAGTCCAGTGCTCCCACACCTTCGGAGGCGCATCGGGGTCATCCATAATCAAAACAAGCGATTTTGCCCCGGAAGGAACGCCCTCAATGCTAAGTTCCGGATTAACGTCCTCGCCATCGCAAGTGAACTTCTCCGGAATAACAGCATTGTGCTCAAACGCAGGGCTTGTTAACTTCAATGCCATACCATTCACCTCGTCTTGAATTTGTTCCGCAGCATCAGCATTGACACCGGAAGCATCAGTATTAGCGGTTTGGGTGCACGAAGCTAATGCCAGTGCAGCTACTGCAATCAAAAATAAAACCCGCCTCATCAGTAAAAACAGCAGCTTTGATGTTTTTATTCTTTTCGGCTAAGCAGGAATCCCTGCTGTTGGCGCTCATTGTGTCATGCCAGTTGCCAAATGCTAGATTTCCCCACCCTCGCCAGAGCAAGCGGTAGGGCAGTTTGAGCAATCAAAAGCCCGCCCCGGCAAGCAGAGCGCCTACGCGGCATTTATTCTATAAACTTTTTAAATAAACAAGAATTATTATACGGCTTTTCAAATTCTGACAAAAATCACGGAATTAGAAAGCGGCATCAGTTAGTTTTTTAAACCAGCGGCAGTGTTGAGAGTGGTGAAGTGACATGGAAAAGCAGTTCCAGCAAAAGCTCCTGCAGGACGAGTTTCTGGACATAATTGGCCAAGAGCCTGCCAAATACCAGCTCAAGTCTGCATTGCTTATGGGAAGGCACGTGATAATAGCCGGAGCTCCAGGCATAGGCAAGACAACGCTGGCGAAGAATGTTGCAAAACTACTTCCAGAAATCGTTGTGAACAACTGCGGCTACAACTGCATTCCTGAAAGCCCGGCTTGTCCAAGCTGTAAAAACGGCAAAAAAGCGGATAAGAAAAAGATTGGCGGAATCAAAAGGTTTGTGAGGGTGCAGGGCAGCCCAGACTTAACCTCGGAAGACCTGCTGGGAGACATAGAACCTGTAAAAGCCCTTAAGTTCGGGCCCGCAAGCATCGAGGCCTTCACCCCCGGAAAGATTTTCAAGGCAAACAACGGGGTTCTCTTCTTTGACGAGCTTAACAGGTGCCCTGCAAAGCTGCAAAACGCGCTCCTTCAAGTTCTTGAGGAGGGCAAGGCAACCATAGGCAGCTACAACATTGACTTTGGAGCAGACCTCATATTCATCGGGACATTAAACCCTTACGACACAGCAACAGAGAACTTGTCTGAAGTTTTTCTTGACAGGTTTGATTTGGTTTACATGACATACCCCGAAGAACTTGAGACTGAAAAAAGGATAATTACGGAAAAGGGCAAGCGGGTTGCAGAATTTCCAGAAGAGCTGCTAACCAGCATGACTGGTTTTGTCAGAGGCTTAAGAGATAACAGCAAGCTTGAGAAGTTCCCAAGCGTAAGGGCCTGCATGGGGCTTTACGAAAGGGCCCAGGCAAACGCGATATTAAGGAAAAGAAAGATAGTTGAAGAGGAGGACGTAAAAGATGCGCTTATATCAGTTTTGGCGCACAGGATAGGGTTAAAGCCCTCTGCAAAGTATACCGAAACAACAAAGGAATTTCTTGAAGAGGAGATTAAAGAAAAGTTCGGGGCAGCAAGCGGCGATTACCGGTAGCACACAACTCAATGAACTCACGCCCATAGACGAGCTTTCCGGAAAACTTTCAGCAGACCCTGAAGAAAAAAGGCTTATGAGAAGCGTCCTTGAGAGTGACGAAGAGGTCATCAACGACGGAAAGCTAATAACCGCAGCAATAAACACCGGAATAGGCGCATTCACCCCTGACATGCTTTTCGACAAGCTAGTCACAAACTACAAAACAGCCAAAAAAATTTACGGCAAGTCGTTCCTGCAGGAGATAGCGGGTTATGGCGAAAGCACTATTGAACGAAACCTCCACATTGGAGAGTTCAGGCATGAGCTGAAAAAGAGAATAAAAGACAGGCTGGACAGGCTGAAAAGCGAAGGGCTTATTGACAGGGAAGGCACGCTTACAGAAAAGGCCATGAAGCTGTCAAAAGTGATTCTATACACAGAAGAGCTTGACAAACTTGCTGCCAGAGGCCTTCTCGGGGAAAGGGAACACGTGAAAAGCTACAGTTACGGCATGAAAGACGGAATAAAACCATTCAGGCACGGCCGATACCGCGACATTGCCGTAAGAAAAACAGTGAAGCTTGCAGTAAGAAGGCAGCACTCGCAAATTGAAAAGAATGATTTAGTTGCGTATGAGCGCGAGTCAAAGGGAAGAAGAAACATAATCTATGCCTTAGACGCATCAGGAAGCATGAAAGGCTCAAAGCTCATACAGTGCAAAAAGGCAGGAATTGCCCTGGCATACAAGGCAACAGAAGAAAAAGACAAAATAGGCCTCATAGTCTTCGGAAAGGAGGTAAAAAGCAAAACAACGCCGACAAACAATTTCAGAAAATTGCTTGATAAGATAACAGGAATAACCGCAAGGGAAAAGACAAACATAGCAGCAACCGTAAAAGAGGCCGTAAGCATGTTCCCAAGGGAGGATGCAACGAAGCACCTGATAATGATAACAGACGCGATGCCGACTATGCCGACTTCAGCAACTTCAGGGGAAACGCCTGAAAAAGAAACGCTAGAGGCGGTTTCAGCAGCTTCTGACAAGGGCATTACAATATCCGTCATTGGAATAAACCTGAAGAAAGAGGGGCAGGAAATAGCGGAAAGAATTGCAGAAATAGGCAAAGGAAGACTGTTTAAAGTAAGAGACCTTGAAGACATGGACAAAATAGTGCTGGAAGACTACTACAGCACAGCATAGCAGCAGTCACCCCCTGAGAGAATACAGCAGCGAATGCTGACTCAAAAACACATTAAACTTTACCATTACCTGAATGCCGTTCCCAGCCGTGCTTATGGTGATGGGGCTGCCTTTTCCTCCGGATTTTCCTTTTCATTGCCCTTCCGATTACCAAAAGCGCAAACGCTGAAACAATCACGAACAGAATAAAAATCGGATTTGGAAGCCATGATTCAGGCCCTTCTGCTTTTTCCGCTTCCAGAACCCCTGTTTCAGAAACGTTAATTTGCCCGGAAATATTTGTAACAGACACAGATACGTTCTCTTCAGCTTTCTTTTCGATTACAGGCGGCAATGGCTTGGCTGTAACCGCAAAATAAGAAAACCCCGGCGAAGTTGAGGTGTAGTTATAGAAAACATTGCCCTCCCCTGCGAATGAAGTGGGAAGCGCCACCCATCGGCCATTGGCATTGCGCTGCATAAGAACAGAGTCCTTATCCAGACTCCCTGAAACAAACCAGGACTTATCAACCCGGAAGTCGAAAACAACGTTGTCTATTAAGTCATTGCCGAAATCCGCAGATATTTTGAAGTAATGGAACGCATTGTCAAGCTCTGACGGGGCCTGGGAAGAATTTATCTTTTCAACCTCAAGTGTAACGGATTTTAATTGAGAGAGGGCAGTGAACCGGATTTTTTGTATGGAAAAATGCTGCTTTCCCGTTTTAAACTCGGCAACAGCGCCCTTCTCAATCATTTTAAAGAACCTTGAAACAGAATCTGAAACCACAGCTTTTGCAGAACCGCCACCGCCCCCACCGCCACCGCCCCCCCCCGACGAGGCAACAGACGCGGCAGAGCAGTCTTTGTTCCTTGAAGAATCGCCATCATCGCAGTCCGCCCCGGCAGCACAGCCAACGCCATAGCTGTCTCCATCAGCATCACGGCACTGTTCAATAACACCGCTAAAGGCAAGGCCTGAAACGCTGTAAAGCGTGTCGCTGTCCGCAAGGGCGCAGGAATACTGTCCTGAACTGCCGGGGCATTCAAGAAGAGTCTCGTTAGCCTGGTCACAAGATGCGCTGACATCCCCAATGCTATTAATCTCGGCATCACGTATGCAAACTGAGTTAATATTGTCATTGATGTTGCTGACAGTCACGTTCTTTGTCTGCCCGCTTGGAAGCGAAAGCCCCTTCACAAGCATATACCCGCCTGTTGATGACGCGTTCTCAACCTCAAAAGTCTGGTTTAGCGAGATGGTTGAAGCGGAAAAATTCCATACAAAAGCCGCAAGGCTCCTGCTGCCATTTGTTATGTTAACAAAAACAGGGACAGAGAGCACCATTGAGTAATTGTCTGTGCCGTTAATTGTTACGTTCAACACGCTGAGCGCTGCGGTGTTAACCACAAGGGAGGTTATATTTCCAAGGATTGAATCCTCGCCATCCGGAATGCCGTCATTATCATCGTCATCATCATAAATGTCGGGAATGCCGTCGCCATCAAAATCGTTGCTGTCAATAACAGTGACGTTAAATGACTCCGTGTCCGAATTGTAGCCGTCGGTAACATTAAACTCCATCTGGAAAACGCCTGAGCTAGTAAGATTAGTGAGCCACGTGAAGTTCGCAGAAACGCTGTCCGCCCCTGACGCATTAAAGGGCGTGTCATTGACAGAAAAGTTAAGCAAGTCGCCATTGCTGTCAACAGCCGTCAAGGTCAAATTAACCCAGTCGGTTTCATTGACAGTAATGTTGGCGACTGACGCGAGAACCGGGGCGTAATTATTCTCAACTGCAAGCGTCCAGTTGACATAAGTTATGTTAATCCCGTCAGAAACTTGCGCAGTGATGTTGTAAGTGGAGTTTACAGTCTCACTTGAAGCGGTAAGGTTGCCCAAGAAAGTGAAATTAACCGCATCGTAAGAGACAACGCTGCCGTTCTGGAGCCAAGTCACGTTAACAGAATCGCCCTCGGCGTCGGTGTAGCTCACGTTAAAGGTCTGGTTTGCCGGCTCGGTAATGTTCAGGACACTGCCGGAAGGAAAGAAGGAAGTTATTACAGGAACAGTGTTATTGAAGCTCAAATACCACGTTTCGGTAAAGCCAATGTTTCCGGCGGAATCGTTCGCAAAGACCCTGTAGCTGACATTCACAAGAAGCGGGGTTGAAAAGTTTATGTTCCA
>Ga0209541_10013314_pt1 | contig 12590 bp, 11 predicted proteins | sample RifCSPlowO2_01_FD_184027 | JGI IMG/M metagenome (GOLD analysis project Ga0209541, IMG submission 184027) | Groundwater microbial communities from Rifle, Colorado - Rifle CSP2_plank lowO2_0.1 (SPAdes) (version 2) | ecosystem: Environmental > Aquatic > Deep subsurface > Groundwater | place...
CTGTTTATCCAGGGGAAGAAACATGTTTTGACCAGCAGGATAATGATTGCGATGGCTCAATAGACGAGCAATGCGAATGCTATTCAGGCCAGATAGAGAAGTGCGGAGTTTCTGATAAGGGGATTTGCAAATTCGGAGCGAGAACATGCACAAACAACCAGTGGGCTTCTTGTGAAGATGCTGTCTATCCTTTGGCTTCTGAAATCTGCAGTGATAATCTTGACAACAACTGCAATGGTTTAACAGATGAGAACTGCCAGTCTCCATCATCATGTTTTGATGGCATAAGGAACCAGGGAGAGTCTGGCATCGACTGCGGAGGCCCTTGCCCGTCATGTGCCACTTGCTTTGACAGGATTAAAAATCAGAATGAGTCTGGAGTTGACTGTGGCAGCCCTTGTTCAGCTTGCCCGACATGTTTCGACAATATTCAGAACCAGAACGAGACTGAGGTGGACTGCGGAGGCCCATGCGCTGCATGCACTCTTCCTGAAGAGCTTGATGAAGATGAAGACACATTGACTGCTACCCAGGAATTGATTCTGGGAACATCTTCGACTAATCCGGATTCTGACAGGGATGGAATGAAGGATGGAGAGGATGCATTGCCTTTGTGTCCCAACAAGACTTGCGATCTGAATTACGGGGAGTCAACAGATAACTGCCCTGTGGACTGCCCAAAAGAGAGAAAGTTTTCTTTGGCTTATGCTCTTGGAATACTTGGATTTATGCTTCTTGTTGTATTTGCTGTTCTTTTTAGGATGTTCAGGAAATCAGCTAAAACTATGCAATCAAGTAATTCTCAAAAAAGGCCTGAAGAAAAGATTGAGATTTACCTGAAGGAAAGCTCGCAGCGTTCCCGCACAACCAAGACTGAAAAGGATTTGGAGAAAAGTTTTGAGAAAATCTCCAAGGCATTGAAGAGAAAATTGAAGGTACGGTAGATTTATAAAATATCAAAAGTGTTTTGCTTGTCGTGCGTCAGTCGTCTAGTGGTAAGGATCTCAGCCTTCCATTCTTAAGAAGTAAGCTGAGCACCAGGGTTCAAATCCCTGCTGACGCATATATCTTAAGTCAGGGGTTTCCCATCCACATGCAGAATGCTTTTGTCTGCAGCCCGAAGATCATCATGCCCTGCAGCGCCTAGCAACCTGTACATCTCCTTCTCAGTGTTTTTCACATAGCTGGCTACCTTGCTTTTCTTGTCTTTTACATTCAACCCTCTTTCGAGTTTCGGATCGTGCGTTGTAATTCCTGTCGGGCAATTGTTGGTGTTGCACTGCAGCGCCTGGATGCATCCTAAGGAGAATAAAAATCCTCGTCCAACATAGACAGCATCTGCGCCATAGCAGAATCCTTTCAAGATTTGTTCTGGTGTAGCTAGTTTGCCAGATGCTACAAGTTTCACATGATTTCTTACTTGTTCTTCCTCAAGAATGTTCACGACAATATCAAGCGATGGAAACAATGGAATTCCCAGTGAGTCCAGGAAGCTTTGAGGGGCTGCTCCTGTCCCGCCTTCTGCCCCGTCAATGACGAAATAGTCAGGCAGGGAGCTAGTGTCGCGCATCACTTGCACAAGCCTTCTGAATTCTGCAGGCTGCGCCAGCGCCATCTTTATTCCAACAGGAAGTCCGCTGACATCCTGCACCCGTCTGACAAACTGTGCAGTGTGCTCAGGAGTGTCGCATTCAACATGCCTTACAGGAGATACAACGTCATGCCCTAATGGCACTTCCCGCGCCTCAGCAATCTCGGGAGTAAGCTTTTCTTTGGGCAATACTCCGCCGCTGCCAGGCTTTGCGCCTTGGCTGAACTTAATCTCCACCATCTTGACTTCAGGGTGCCTGCAAAGAGCGCGCAGCTTTTCGTCATTCATGCTGGAGTCATTGTTCCTGCACCCGAATTTTGCAGTGCCCATCTCATAGATGATGTCGCACCCGCCGCTAAGGTGGTACTTGCTTAATCCGCCTTCTCCAGTGTTCAATGGGATTCCTGCTTCTCTTGCTCCATGGCTTAATGCTTGCACTGCCTGCTTTCCAAGCGCCCCGAAGCTCATGGCGCTGATCATCATGGGGTGATTAATTGAATATGCAGTGGAAATGCCCCGCTCTTCTCCAAATGTAGCGCAATAAGGCCTTATTGTAGAAGGATCTTTTGGGTACAAAGATGGGACAAACATTACCCTTCCTTCAAGATCAACCTGCGTTCCAAACGGCATTGTCTGTTCAGTATCATTGTGCGCTCTGCGGTAGATTGCCCTTCTCTCATTTCTGCTGAATGGCTTCTCTTCCTGGTCATTGGCAACAAAGTACTGGCGAAATTCTGGCCCAAAGCTCTCAAAGAAGTAGCGCAGTGTTCCAAAAAGTCCGAAATTCCGCAGCAATGCATGCTGTGTCTGGAAATGCCTAAGGTAGGAGTCAGCTGCAGTCAGGCCTGCAAAGCCTGCGCCAAGAGCAACAAATGAAGGGCTCTTAAGAACATCAGGATTTATGCATGCTGCAGCAGCGCTCAAGGCAGTGCCAGCCCACAGCGTTCCTGAAAATGTGCTTGCAAGTTTTCCGATGTCAACATAAACTTTGGACATGCTCTAGACAAGCAAAAAGGGCATATTTAAATCTTTCTACTAATTAATTACTATCAAGTAGATACATTTATAAATGAGACATCATGAAAAATAGCATGGCAGACGATCATGTGATGGATGCAAAGCAACGCAGGCGCTATACACTTGAGCGCAAGCTTCCGCATAACAGAGATGTGCGTCATAACATACTCAGGAATTTGAAAGGAGTAGTAATTCATAATGCTTACACTATGAGAGAAGTAAGAGATAATCTTCAGAACCAGATGTCCATTCTATACATTCCTCCTTGCTCCACAGAAAGCCACTGGTTTATTAGGAGAAGAGGAGAGATCCATGTTGTGAACTCCAGAGGCGTCACGCGTTTGGAACGGGACAAGGACCAGGCAGAGGAGTTGCAGAAGATTGTAGAGAGGGCCATTCCTGTAACAGTCCTGCATTATAGTGATGACCATTGCCAGGCAACCCATCGCTTCCAGGATTTTGCATTTAAGCTTGTTGATGAGGCATTCAGCCAGATAGATGCGCAGGCGCTTAAGAGGGAAGGGAAACTCACCCTGATTTTTGGCCCGCATCGCTCCCTGCCTGAGAAAGAGCTAAGGAATAGCATGCGCGGAGTAAATGACTTCCTGAACTATAGGATATTCCATATAGCAGGCAATTATACCCTATCATTTGATTATTCATTTGCAGACCAGGCGCACAATGTCCTGCATCAAGTATATGCCCGCTTGAGCGCACGTTTCCCTAGCATTGCTGTGGACTTGTTTCATTATGGGAAGATAGGCGCGCTCAATCCTGATTTGGCAATAGGCGATATTGGAATCCCCAAAAGTGCAATGGAAGAATCAGATATACTTCGCGGAGATGTGAGAAGTTCAGCCATCCATAACCAGTGGGACGGAGCTGCATTAGGAACGGGTGGAACTACAATTAATTCTTCATCTGTATTGCGCCAGCGCCGCAGCACCTTGGAGAAATGCCTTCAGGCAGGCGGGGACTTTATTGAAATGGAATGGTCTGCGCTTGCAGGCGTGCACCAGGGATTGGCAAGCAAGTATCCAAACCTTGGAAGGGTCAGGTTTTACGCTGCTGGTATAATATCAGATAAGCCATTGCAGGGATTAACCTTGGCAGATACAAAGTACCCTGAGGAACAGGAGAGGAAGGTTGCGGAATATGTTATAGAACAGGTTAAATTAAATAAAATTTCTGTATCTCGTTAGACATACATCTTCTGTTTCTCTTTCAAATCTCCTATCAGTGTTAATGGAATGCCTTGCTGTACACGCAGCGTGCTTTCGAAAGGAAAATCATGGATTTCATGGTCTCCATCAAGGTATAGTTTCCCTTCTCCTGTTAGTGAAAAAAGATCTAGCGTGTGCTCTGCAAATTGCGAATGCATGTTCCGCTGCCCGCGAATCAGATATTGGATGCGCAAGTCATCCATGGGCATAACCTCTCCGCCTTCTTGGTACATCCATGCGGTGCTTCCTGAAGCAGCGCAGACAAGCAATCCGCTATTTCCCTTGTAGGATTTCTCCATACCATCAACAGCAAGTCTAAATCTAGTAGTTGACGCAGGATTCTGATGCGCCATCAGGAAATCATTCAGCACTGGCGAGGCAATCAATCTTCCATTCATTGTTAAAGCCAGCCTTGGAAGGCGCGTGCGCGGCTGCTCTGCATACGTAGAAATGATGGCTTCAATCGTGTCGCTAGAGGCAGTGCAGAAGTGCCCAACACTATTGCGTGGATCAGAATTTAAGCCAAGCAATGGAATGGATGCAATGTAATGGGATGCGTCAATAACAGTGCCATCTCCTCCAACAGTAATGACCAGCTCTTTGTCCTTGATCATATCTTGGATATGGTCTCTGTCAGCATATTCTGCAGCAAAGCCCATTTTATCTAGGACAGACGCCAAATGTTCTAGTGTAAGGTGGTGTGCATCATGGCTTGCCAATAGCGATGAGAGTTCAGGGCTGCCTGCACGCAGCGTGCCTCCTTGAATTCTTTCAGGATGCTGCTGGTACACTTCATATGCGGTTTTTTTGTATACTACAAGTAAGCGCATGATTGTTTTCCTACTTATTGTATAATATACACTAATATATAAGCCTTATGGTCCTCTGTTCATTGTGCTGAGGCGCCATCCCAAGTCCATGAGGTATGCATGCTCCTGTAGCCTTTCCACAAGGGAAGAAGGAAAAAACATGCCATGCTTAGCTCCTGCAAGTGCCCCATACATTGCTCCTGTTGTATCGCAATCCCCTCCATAATTTACAGTTGCAAGCAACCCTTCCATCGGGTTATTCCAGTAGTGCTGGAACATGAAAATAGCAAAAGGATGTGACTGATAAACAAGCCCGGAATTTCCTAAAGTGTGATATGCTTCTTCAGTAGATGCATCATTATGTTCAAGAATCCATCTAAGGCGTTCAGTAAAAGTTCCTTGTTCTGCCAGATAGTATCCTGAAGGAACAGGTTGCTCATAGGTGCTGCTTGTCTCATATAATGCATCAATGAAGTCTTGCCTGCAGTATTTCTCTCCTAGGAAAAATATTGCTGCAGCCTGCACCATGCCGCTCACAACAGAGCGAGGATCAAGATGAGTCATCTTGCTTACTTGTTCTGAAAATTGCAAGCCACGAAGTGTGTCGCCAGTTGCATGCATGTACAGCCCTACTGGTGCCATCTTCATTGCAGGCCCGTTTCCAGGTTGTCCTGTCACGCCAGAATGTATTGGAGAAATTCCCTGTTCTAGGCGCTTGAATGCTGCTACCGTAGTTCTTCCAAATCCTCCTTTGATATTGCTGTGATATGCAAGAATGTGCTGTGCTGCTGCATGCTCTAAATCAAGGCCATGGTGTAATAATGATTCAGCAAGCGCAATAGTCAAGATAGTGTCATCAGTATATTGCCCTGCAGTAAATTCGCGCGTATAGTCATATAGCTTCCCAAATTCATCACGCTTCAATATGTTTCCTGCTGCATCGCGAGGGATAACAGGGTCAAGAAAGTTTTCAATCCTTCCTGCGTAGCGTTGAATCTGCTCTGGCTTCCACCCTTCAACTGGCATTCCTAAGGCATCTCCAATGCCTGTTCCCAACAGAACTGCTTGGTAGTGTTCGCAATTCATTTTGCACGCTCAGCAATGGCTTCAAAGAGATTTAGCCCGCTAATAACACTTTCGCGCCGCATGCAGATATCATCGCCAAACATGAATGTCCTGTAGCCCATGCGCAGCAAGTTATCTGCATCCCCAATGTCAGGGCAGCTTGGCTCAAGGCTGTAAGCAAGTGAAGGAAAAATTCTGGATGCAGCAACTGCCTGCGGATCCTTCTCAATTATGAGCTCCAGGGCTTGCAAAATGTGATGTGGTCTCTTAATCTCATGGTAAAGGTCTCCTCTTGCAGCCATCAACTGATGATCTTTGGCATATTCAAGTCGTACATAATGCAGTCCTTTCCGAGATTCTATCTTTGCAAGGATATCTGCATCAGGATCAAGCTTGAGAAGCGCTTCAATGTCTGCATGTTCTTCAACAAATGAGAGCATGTAGCGATGCACGCCAACAGCACGTGCAGCAACAATGTATTTCTCATCAAGGTCAGTAAATCCTCCATGCACAATGAGATTGCCATCTGGAATGTTTATGCTTTCTCCTGGTCCAACTACGCGTTGAGGTCCTTCTTGCATTATAAGTCTCTTGTTGTGCACTGCCAGGACTGTGGCAGACTCTGTTCCATCACTAAAGTAAGCAGTCGTAGGTGTATCAACAGAAATCTCATGCGTAAGTTCAATTTCTGTGAAAGGCGGTACTCCATAGGTCTTGATGCGCAATTGCCTGTATTTCAAGTCAACCCACAGCTCTTTCTCTCCTGCCACATCTTGCAGTCTTTTGAGCACGTCTTCAAGAGAGTCTTTGATAGGCATTACAGTATTTAGGCGCAATCCTTTCACAACAGGATGCTGCGCAACTTCCTTCAGGAAAGGTGCATAAGGAGGCACCGTCACTAATGCAGACGGCGCTCCGAGTGTTGCACTGCTCATAGCAATCCTTTGCTTGTCATGCCAGCTTTCTGCGTTTTTCCGATGCTCACGCTTTTCATGTCACTATTTATTAGCGGAGTTGGCACGCACAAGTGCGCCAGCGTGTTCAGCGTGCTGTAAGCAGCCTCTAGTTCAGCAAAGGTCGCGTCTTCCATGTCAACAGTTCTTTGTGCCCCCATCTTTTCCAGGAACTGCTCAAGGCCTTCAGAGTCTTGCTTTGTCTTTTGCTTGGTTCTTTGCAGTTCAAGGTGGCTGATGAAGTGGAAAACTTCTCCTCTGCCTGCTGCAAATCCTGCAACCACAGTGTCATTCCCGTATTTTTCCTGCATCTCTTCGCTTGTAATCACAGGCAGCACTTCTTTGCCGATTGTGTAGAGATCGCTGCTGCTTTCTAGCCACCACTTAGGATGGCACTGCGCATAGCTCATACCCATGAAGATGCGCGAGAGATCAGTATTGCAGTTAATCTCCACAACGTCGTCGCCAGTTTTTCCTGCCTTGACTAGCTTGCCCGGGAATACTCTTTCAACAAGCCCAACAGCCCAGTCAGTAGTCACAAGCCTTCCTCCCTGCTCGACAAAGGCTTTCACAGCTTTCTCGCGCTTTGGCGATGGCTCATAGGTTATGCAGTTCACCAGCATCACCCGCCCGCCGTTGTGCGTTGCAATTTCTGACGGGTCGATTAGCGCATACGGCACCTTCAATGTGTCCATCAACTTTTCTATGTGGTCATACTGCCCTTTCACAACTACAATGTCGTTTGGCTGTATTGCCTTCAGCTGCTCGTACATGCCTGGCTGCATGCGCATGCTGACCTGCTCAAAGATTCTTGCCGTAGTGGCGTAGGCTGATTTCATTTTACATTCCTCCCTTGCTGCTTTTAATAACAGCATCTGCTGCCCGCAGGCTCTTCATCACTTTTTCTATGTTATCGCTGTCCTGCCGCGCTGACATGCTTTTCTTGAAGTTGCTGAAATGCCCCCAGCTCTTTGCGACAATGCCCATTGCAGTGTCAACAACGCGCATCGGATCCTCGATTGGAATGATGCGCTGCCTGTCATCAAGCGCTTCTGCCCACTGCTGCTCGATCTTCTCATCCTTTCCAGGATAGGACTTTCGCAGCAGGTAGATGTCAAACCTTTCGCTCAGGTCTCTCCAGATGCTCATGGACTTAATGGCTGACTGCAGGTTGTCGCCTAGGTATTGCTTTACTTTCTTGGGATCAATCTCGTCATAGGACATCTCATCGCCCATGACAAACAGGAAAGGCTTGGTTGCGTTTGGCAGTTCTGCATGCTCGTGCAGGAAATATGCAAGCAGCTCATAATTCTCCCTGATGCCTGGACCTCCGCCTCCCTCTGGCTTCAGGCCTTTTAGGATTGCATCAAGGCTTGGCCCTTTTCCGAAGTTTCCTATTTGTACTGGCCAGTTGTCAGTTGCAGAATCACCAATTACAGAGAAGCTTAGCTCCACATCATCGCGGTACTGGCTTAGTGTTTGGTAGAGCAGCGGCAGCCGATCAAAGATTTCTGCAGGCCAGGTTTGCATGCTTCCTGTGCCGTCAACACAGACAATGATTGGATTCTTGCTTGTGCTGGAAATAGTTTTTCCTTTTGGATCTACCAGTGCCAAGTTTGGCTCCTTCTTTTTCGTGTAGACCCTGGTGCTGTCTGCTTCTGCTGCCAGCTTCTCAAGGTATGGCTTCTTTGCGCTGTCGTACGCGTATTTCCCTGGATTTTTCCAGACTGATGTGTCATCTCCCCAACTGTACATTTTTATGCCTCCTATCCTTTGTAGGATGATTTTCTTCCAAAGACTTCTTCCCTGATATTGGAAAGGCGCTTGACCAGGTCATCCTGTTCCCAGCTTGGTCGCTTGAGCGGGTCAAACTGCGTCATGTCGCGGAAAAAATCTTGGAGTTTGCTAGGTACATGCTCGGGAATTTCCTTGGTCAGCGGATTTCCGCCTAGTGCGTAGATCATGCTCAATCCAAGAGAGTACAAGTCTGAAACAGGCAATGGCGGCTTACCTTCTTTGATCTCCGGCGGGACAAAAATAGGGGTGTACCCGTCAGCGCAGCTTTCTGCTCTAGGCTGGAATGTTGATAGCCCATAGTCTACAAGATAGGCATTGTGGTTTTCTGGCTGCACTATAATGTTTGGAGGCTTGACATCTCCATGAATCATTCCCATGTGATGCAGGTAATGCAGTGCATTCAGCAGCCTCTGCGTCACCCAGGAGACATCTTCAGGATGGATTGCCTTGTGCTTTTCAATTGTCTTGTCCAGGCTCTTACCTTCAATGTAGCTCATGATCAGCACATAGCTTCCATCTTCTACCCTGACAATATCTCGGAATGTAGGCAGGGAATGGTGATGGATTTTTGCTAAAAGTCCTGACTCACGCTGTAGCAATTTAGTATCTTCAGGATTGATGTGGATATTTTGCTTCAGGCACGCCTTGACATCAGGCAGCAATATGTGCCTCCCTTCATACGTTCTTCCGAATCCTCCTTCTCCTATTTGCCTGACTATTTCGTAGCTGCCAATGACTTTTTTCATAATTCCCTCGCATGCGCAGCTTCTGCTTCTGCAGGCTCTGTGCTTTGGTAGTCATTTGCCAGCATGGTTGCTAATGTTTCAAGTCCGAATTCTTTTCTGAAGCGCTCGTCAAGATGGTGTTCTTTGATGTAGTGCGCAACAGGTGCAGGAACTAAGGATTCCCAGTCATAGTTCTGCGCCATGCGAATGCGCACTTCAGTTGCGCGCAGCCTAATCTGCTCATCTCTAGGGATGAAAGTTGCAGGATGGATTATTGAATATGAACCTTCAAGCAGCTGTTTGATATAGGCGTTTCCTATAACAAACGCATCTAGTGTTCCGTAAGTGTCAATGATGTCCTGTTTCCAGCGTTGCCCGTCTGCATACTCAGGATCCTGCGCATAGTCAGGAACTTCCACAATAAGGTAATTGCTTCTTCCTGCCAGTGCAAGTTCAAGCATGTTCCTTGTTTCTGCTGATGTAAATGGATTTCTCGCATTGTACTTGTTGCTGCTTCCGATGCCAATGACCACAAAGTCTGCTGCATCGCATACAGTCTCCAGCATCTTCATTGCCCCAATATGCAGTGGCTTGAATCTCCCAATGAGTCCGACCCTTCCTAAGCCAGGCATAATTCCTCCCTGTGCCGCAGGTATTTTTCCAGTATCCTTCCATGGTCAAAGGCAAGCGCATTTTCCCTGATTAGCTGGCGCACTTCCCTCAAAGTATAGGGTCTTGCCTCTTTCGCGTCATCCCCTGCGCAGATTGTCCCATATCCTTTAGCAATGTATGTGATGCTGATCATGTGCCCGCGCGGATCGCGTGACGGGCTTGAATGAACGCAGAACGGCTGCTCTGGACTGGTAATTTTAATATGCAATCCCGTTTCTTCGCGTGCTTCCTTGCATGCATTCTCCTCCAGGCTTAGCCCCCATTCTGCAAATCCACCAGGCAATGCAATTCCATACGGCGGATTATTCCGCTTGATCAGGACAATTCTCTCTTCTCCTGGACGCTGATACTCAATAATCAAGTCAGTGGTCGGGTATGGGTTTCGTTGGCGGTTCATGCTTCTTCCTCCAGCATGGCTTTAAGTTCTTCAAGATCATACCACCCTGCATAGTGGTTGATTATTGTCTCCCTGTTGCTGAATCCTCTGCTTCTGGGTGAGATTATCACAATTGGCGCTGCCTGCGCTGCCTTGAACACGCTTCTCTTGGAATTCCTGAATGCTTCTACGACATTCTTGATGAATCCCTGCTCGTCAATGTGCTCATAGATTGTCCTGCCTTGCCAGTCTCGCGGGAAGAAGTCCGGAGTCAGGCTGCGGCGCTTGTAATCTTTGATTATGTCCAGCAGCCCTTTCTTGTTGCGGATCATCTCTGCATCAATTCCTGCTCTTACCCAGTAGTCAAGTGGATCCTCTTTCGCGTCAGCAAGCTCTGCCATCGGCAAGGTAGTTCCGTTGTATAGAGAGCTGGGAATTATCTCCCTGCCATGGCGCTGGTTGATGTACTCAGCAAACTGGTAGAGCTCCACTTTCGTGAGGTCGCCAATTAGGCTATGCACCCCAATGCTGCCGATGTCGTGGAATGTGGCCCATCCCTCAACTATTTCTGTATGGTTTCCTGCTGCAACAATGCCGCTCTTGAATGTGTGATATGCCCCTATGCCTTGTACAGTGCGCATCACCGCTTGCATGCATGCCTTTCCTGTGAGAGTAGGCTGCTTGCCAAAGGCAAGCTCATGCTGCTTCATAACTGTATCAACAGGCTCTTGCGTGGAGTTCCAATACAGTGTGATGCCAAGCTGGTCTGCAATATGCTGCGCGTTGCTTCTTGTAGTCTCCCCATTGTCATTCGTAGGGTTAGTGATAAGGATAGTATGGTCCTTGCCCATCGCGTCTGCTACAAGCGCAGCTACAATTGCAGAGTCAATCCCTCCGCTGACATGCACTTGCGCATTCTGAATGCCGATTACCCTGAACAGTTCGCGCTGCTCATACAGCAGCGCATCGTAGATTTCATCATACTTTTCATAGACTCGTTCTTCCAGGGTTTTCCCTGCTGCTCCTTTGAGAGGCAGGTCAACAATCTGGAAGTCGCTGCCAAACCTGCGGAGCTCTGCTGCAAGGTTTCCTGCTGAGTCATATGCCATGCTTCCGCCGTCGTAGATCATGATGTTCTTGACAATGTCTCCTACACCCACAGCGTTCATGTTGATGATAGGAATCCTCTTTTCTTTCGCATGCTCTCCGAACAGTGCATAGCGCTTGTGATGTTTGCCATAGTAGAAGTAGGATTCATTCAGGCATGCTATCAGGTCAGCGCCTTTTGCTTTCATCTCTGCAATGATATCCCTGCTGTGGTCATCCTTCCATGCATCTTCGCAGATTGGCGTGCCCAAGGTGAAGCGCTTTCCATTCACTTTAATTGAAACAACGCTGACAGTGCTGCCAGGAGCGAAATATTTCCTGTCTTCGTGATGGTCGTCATTCGCAAGCAAGGTCTTGTCATAGATGTTCAGGACTTTTCCGCCCTGGATTACTGCTGCAGAGTTTGTGATGAGCATGTTCCCGCTTTTTCTCTGGCCCTTGTAGTCCACAAAGCCAACAACAGCAACCAAGTTTTCAGGAACTTCTTTCGCTATGATCTCCTCCAGCAGTTTCTTGTTATACTGGATGAAGTCTTTCTGTTCGAAGAGTGCGCCGCAGCAGTAGCCTGTGATTGCAGTTTCAGGAAAGACTACAACATCCGCGCCTTCAGCTTTAGCTTTGCGGATGCCCTCCACGATATGGTAGGCGTTCCCTGCCAGGTCTCCAGTTACAGGATTTGTTTGCGCAAGCGCGACTCTTACATATGCCATGCTTATTCCTCCAGCATCTTCTCCAGTTCGCCGACTGTGGTGAGCTTGGCTCCTTTTTGTTGCCATGCTGCAAGAACAGGGTCCAAAGGCAAGTTAGGCAGTTCCTTGATTGCGTCAACAGGCACATATACTTCAATATGCCTCTCAAGCAGTCCTTGCACTGCATAATTTACGCAAACATTGGTGGCTACACCATAAACTACTGCGCGTTCAGGCTTAAGCAATTCCAAAACGCGTTCTGCATGCGGAGATCCTTGGAAGATGTCAAAATGGTCTTTGTAGAGCACGATGTTTCTGCTGCGCCTGACACTTGCAGGGTGCAGTTCGCCGTCTCTCCAGTCAAGTATGTAAGGATCTCTTGGCTGTGTCGCAGGAATAAATTCTGCTCCATAAGAACCAATCATGCAATGTTCCGGAAATGTGGTCTTGAAATCAGGCGTTGCAGATAATTCTTTTGAGTCTTTCGTATGCCAGTCTGCAGTGTTTACAACTTGCAGGTTTTTTCTCTCTGCCAGCGAAGTGAGTCGCTCCAGCTGTGGTTCAAT
>Ga0209541_10013316_pt1 | contig 12590 bp, 20 predicted proteins | sample RifCSPlowO2_01_FD_184027 | JGI IMG/M metagenome (GOLD analysis project Ga0209541, IMG submission 184027) | Groundwater microbial communities from Rifle, Colorado - Rifle CSP2_plank lowO2_0.1 (SPAdes) (version 2) | ecosystem: Environmental > Aquatic > Deep subsurface > Groundwater | place...
GGTCTTTTTAGCTTAAAATTATTTTTATTTAATCTAATCCTATCAAAAAAATTTAATCTAGATTTGTTATAATTTCTGCATCCTGAACAATAATAAATAGTTCTTCTTGCTCTAACTCCTGTCTCCATATCTCTCTCTTTGCTTTAAACCATTTTTTAATATTAAAAGTATCTTCAACAAATAAATCCAAAATATTCATTTCTTCTTGATATTTCTTTTTATCTTCAGAAGTCCAAACTCCCTGTATTATTGGTAATCTCCCAAAAGGGTCTAAAGAATAAGCTCCAAATTTTTCTCTTATTTCTTCTGCTATTTTTAATATCTTATTTGTAGGGATTAAAGTTCCGTTATTAAATCGTTTTGGTAAAAAGATACGATAAAGTTTCATTTTTGTAGTCTATGTTTTTATTACTTTGAATTTTACTCCAGCTTTTTCTAATTTTTCAAACACCTCTTCTTCATTGTCCACAATATCAAACCTATTCTCTCCCAATGCCCTAAATAAACCATTATTTATCAAAATCTCAAAAGCTTTCTCTTTGTCTTCCTTCTTGATTTCTATTATTGTCATTTTATTACTACCACCACCAACTTCTTTTTCTTCTACGTCTAATTATTCTTCTACTTTTTATTTTTGTTGGTGGCATATTATTCTTTTAATTGATTTAACTTTATAAATCTATTTTTTCTTAACCTTATTCCAATAAGGGCTTTTACACTTAGGGCATACAGTAGGCTCTACCTTTATATCATTAGGTATCCATTCATGCCCACATCTTTCACATCTAAAGCCTTCTTTTTTAACTGTTATTTTAGCCATAATATAGATATACCTCTTTAGTATATAAATCTTTCGTATATTATTCTAAAATAGAAACCTTTATATACTTATCTTACTTCTAAAATAATATACTTAAAAGGTAATTAATATGACTAAATGTTCGAATTGCAAAAGTGAAAATGTAATCAAAAGAGCTAAACGAAAAACCCTTAATCGGGGCTTAATTCAGAGATATTACTGTAAGGATTGCAAGAAAAGATTTACTTTAAATGATGGCTTTTATAGAATGAGAAATAGCCCTGAAAAGATAACACAAAGCTTACATCTCTACTTTTCTGGGACTTCATTAAGAAAAACTCAAGAACACTTAGGTATTTTCCATAGTCATAATGCTTCTCATATGAGTGTATTAAGATGGATTAGAAAATACTCTAAAATGGTTAGCAATTTAACAGATAACTTAGAATTAAATGTTGGCAATGAATTAATGGCTGATGAAATGGAATATAAGACTAAAGGTAAACAATCATGGTTCGTAGATGTTATGGACACTAAGACTAGATTTATTGTAAGCTCTGATTTTATGTATAGCAGAACAATAGACAATTTAGTTAATGTATTAAAAGTAGCTAAAAAGAAAACAGAAAATCAAGTTGATGTTATAACTACCGATGGTCTTAAAGGATATCCTAGAGTTTTAAGAAAGACTTTTGGATTAAATAAATTAGATGCTAAAAGTAGAATCCAACATAATATTGTTATAGCTTCTGAAAGAGGGTTTAACCATAAGATTGAAAGGTTACATAATTCAATAAGAGAAAGGACTAAGATTATGAGGCAATTTGGAGCTTTAGAAAGTGCAAGATTGATTATGAAAGGTTATGAAATTTATTATAACTTTTGTAGAAAACATATGGCAACTAATAAATATCCTTATGAATTAGCTACTGACTTAAAATTAGGTAAAAATAAATGGCTGGACTTGATATTACTATCGAGTAACTAAAAGAGAAAGATTTTTAAATACATATGTTAAAGTAGTGATATGGCACGAAAATATTTAAGAAGGCTAACTCCAGAACAGTTACATTTAGTAAAAGTGGCAATGAGTAAATATGATTTAAAATATAAAGACTTAGAAGGGCGATTGCATAAAAGTAAGGCTTCCATAAGTAGGTTGCTTACCGGTAAGCTAGGTATTAATCAGAGTGGAGCAATGTGTTTGTATGATGCTTTAAGGCGAGACCCAAGTTTAGAATTTCTTGCTAATTATTATGAGCAAACAGATAGCTCTGTAGCACAACAAATAGAGGTTAATGCATGGGTTAAGATTTATAATATATATACCTATAAATTACAAGATGCATTTGTACAAGCAGATAAAAATGGGAAAGTTGAAATAATTAGTGACTTAGAAAAGCTTGTAGAGAAATATAAGAAATAGCTTATTCTTTCATAGTTATCAATCGTTATCGTTACTAAATCTCGAATTGTGTAGAATTTAATTCTTTACTAAGACCCTTTAATGTTACAATACACATTTATAAAAACCTTTAAATAATAGTTATTTAATCATTGATGAATACTATAAGGGGGTTTACTATGGATGGGAATACAGATAATGAAACATTTAAAATCAAAAAAGTTACCATGTGGCAGATTTTTAGCGGAATATTAGGTCTTCTATTAATAATATCTATATTTACAAGTGGCTTCAGATTTGGAAATTCCACTGGTGGAACTGTTATTGATGTTCAAAATAATAATAATGATGATATACCTACTAATGAGGATAATGTTGCTGTCAAGGCCGATATAAAAATTGGGGACGATCCGGTTATCGGAAATAAAGATGCAAAAGTTACAATTATCGAATTTAGTGACTATCAATGTCCATTTTGTCAGAGATTCTTTGAGCAGACATTACCTCAAATAGATCAGGAATATATTAAAACAGGTAAAGTTAAATTGGTTTACAAAGATTTTCCATTAAATGCAATTCATCCACAAGCGCAAAAAGCAGCAGAATCAGCTAATTGTGCTCTTGAACAAAATAAATATTGGGAATACCATGATGCTCTATTTAGGAGAGGTTCTGAGTGGAGTGGTAATGATAAAGCAGTAGATGTATTCAAAAGTATTGCAAAGGATTTAAAACTTGATACCAAGAAGTTTGATAGTTGTCTTGATACTAGTAAATATGCAGCAGAGATCAGTAAAGATACTGCTGAAGGATCAGCGGCCGGTGTAACAGGGACGCCTGCATTCTTTATTAATGGGCAATTAGTTTCAGGAGCTCAGCCATTTACAAACTTCAAAACAATTATTGATGCAGAATTAGCTCAATAATCTTTTTATTTTTTAAATATGAAAATTCAAAAAAATATCTTTTTAATATCAATTGTATTAATTTTGTTAGTATTTGCTGTTCTACAAAGTGTTCAGATTGCCAAACTTAAAGAAAATTTAAATAATTTAAAATTTAATTTATATAGCACTGATAAAAATCAAGAAGAGAAAATGACTGATAATTATAAGAGTCCAAAATTATTAGATAATCTACCTGCAAAAATTGGGAAATGCTATCAAAAAAATGAGTGAAGACAATAAACCGTCAAGTAAACATGAAAGGAGAATTCAAGATCATAAATTAGATTTGAATGAAAGTGCTTCAATAAAAACTAAAAGCAAAAAATTTTCAAAAAAAATTACCATATCAATAATAGCATTAATTGTATTAGCAATAATTGCATATTCTTCAATCGCTTATTACACCAAACCAGGAAAGTATGATGATTTTGCGAAATGCTTAACTGAAAAAAGTTTCAAGATGTATGGGGCTGATTGGTGCCCAAACTGTAAGAAGCAAAAAAATATTTTTGGAAAATCATTTAAATATGTAGATTATATCGAGTGTACGAAACAAAAAGAAGATTGTGCTCAGGCTGAAATAACTGGTTACCCGACATGGATTTATAATGAAGAAAAATATATAGGTGTCCAATCCCTTTCTAGGCTAAGCTCAGTTTCTGAGTGTGCGTTAAGCAATTGATAATAGGAGGTATTTATTATGAAAAATGTGTTAATTATAACGTTGATCATCCTTGTAATCAGTGTTGCAGGATGTCAAAAAGGAAGTAATCAAGATAATGTGAATAATGGAGGCCAAACAAAAGATACAGATTTACCTTCTCCATCAAATACTGTAAATGATCAACCTAGTGATAACACAGTTAGTGACCAAAAAGAAGTTGTTATTAATATGAAAGCAAGAAAATATGAATTTGAACCGGCTACGATAAAAGTTAAACAAGGTGATAAAGTTAAAATTCTAGCAACAAGTGAAGATGTTAAGCATGGATTTAAAATTCCAGAATATGATATAAATTCTGATATAGAAGCGGGAAGAACTACTACAATTGAATTTACCGCAGATAAAAAAGGTGAATTTGAATTTAGTTGCTCAGTTTTTTGTGGAACTGGTCATTCTGATATGGCAGGAAAACTAATAGTAGAATAATTTTTTTATTTTATTTCCTTTACTATATATAAAATAATTATAATAATGGGTTGATGTAGTAAATATACAAGTAATGATTTTCTACTGACTTTCTGAAAAGCAAATGATAATTTACTGTTTATTTGAGGTATAGTTAGCATTATTTTCTCATACAATAATTTTCCAATAAAAAGACCGATTAGAAAAACACCAAACCATGGAAAAATTGGAAAGTAATCCAATGTTCTAAATCCTTCATATGGGAAACCTAATAATAGTAGTATCTTTGAATGAACTGTAATACTACTAACAATGAAGCCCAATATAATCAGAACTATCCCAATTATTAGATTTAATTTATAAAATTTTGAAAAAAGTGGTGAAATAATAATAGATAATCCAATTAAGTGGAGTATACCCATAAAAATAAATTGCTCTGGAATAAATAAAAGTGTCAAAATTGTAATAACTAAACCAGCCGAATAAATTTTAAGACCTCGGAAAATTATTTCTTTGGAGCTTTTATGTTTATGTGCCAAGCTGAGCGATATTCCAGCAACTCCAATAAATGAAATCGCAATGAATTTTTGAAAATATTGGAAATACCATGAACTGATATTCCAATTAAGAAAATTAAAATAGATGAGATCAAAAATAATATGGTAAATTATCATAAAAAATACATTTAAACCCCTAAAAAAATCTAATTCCCAATATCTTTGGTAAGACATAATAAGGAATATTCATAATAGATATATATACTTTTATTAAAACAAAGATTTATAAATGTTAAAATATCAATTCTTATTATGGCGAAAAAAGTATTAATTTATACAACGAATACTTGCCCTTATTGTCAGATGACTAAGGAATTCTTTAAAGAAAATAAAATAGATTATAAAGAGATCAATGTAAGCAATGATCAGAAAGCTGCAAAAGAAATGATTGATAAATCTGGCCAACTGGGAGTTCCTGTAGTTGAAATAGATGGGCAAATAATAATTGGATTTAATAAGCAAGCGTTGAAAAAAGCATTAGATATTAAATGATCTTTAATTAAATTTATATAATGGTATAAATTCTTTATTTTATGAATTTATTGGAAATAAGTGCAAAAAATACACTAAATTGTTTTAAGTTAAAAAGTGGCGAAGATATTCTCATAATTTGTGATAAAAATACCAGTAAAATTGCAAATATAATATACAATGAAGCACTGCAAATGGATTTTGATCCGGTTTTGACTTATATGGAACCAAGAAGATTCGATGGTGAAGAACCTCCAAGAGAAATTGCCCATGCAATGCTATTTTCAGACGTAATTATTGCACCCACATTCAAAAGTCTTACTCATACAACTGCTAGAAGAAATGCAACAAAGAATGGAGCAAGAATTGCAACCTTACCTGGGATTACTCCTGATGTTTTTGCAAGAACTATGAGATTGGATTATTATTCCATCAAAGATTCTACATTGAATTTGACCAAGATGCTGAGTAGAGCTTCTTTAGCTCAGGTCATAAGCCCAAGTGGTACAAATCTATTATTTCAGTTAGGTCATAAAGCACAAGCTGATACAGGTATACTTAAAGATTATGGAAGTTATTCTAATTTACCTGCAGGTGAATCTTCAGTTGCACCTATCGAGAGAAGTGCAAATGGAGTTATTGTTGTGGACAGATGCGGTGAAATAATTACAAAGCCCACTAAAATATTAATTAAAAATGGTTTTTTAGATAGTATTGAAAATACTCCTTCTGGAATTAAATTTAAATCAATTTTAGATGAAGTTAATAAAATAGATAATTCTAAAAATGCTTTTAACTTAGCTGAATTTGGAATGGGTACAAATCCATTAGCCAAAATTACAGGTTGTGTTTTAGAAGATGAAAAGGTTTTAGGAACATGCCATTTTGCATTTGGTGATAATACAAGTTTTGATGGTGGTACAGTTGACTCAACTATACACATGGATGTTATTATTAATAAAATTACTTTAAAATTAGATAATAAATTTATTATGAAAGAAGGAAAATTAATATAAGAAAAAAAAAAGATAAGCCAAAAGGCTTACCTTTTCTTTCTTCTTGATGTCTTTCTTGAAGTCTTTGCTTTTGTAGCTCTTGACTTTTTTCTAGACACCTTAATGACTTTTCGTGCCATTTTGTTTTTGTCCCTCCGACAAAAGAAACAAATAGATTTCTTAACTAATAACAAATAGTTATTAGCGTATAAAGAAAATCATATTAGGTTTCTTAATAATATTACTTAAAAGTAGTGATGTTAACATATATATAAAGATTTCGTTTTGCCTAAATTAATTGTAATTTTGATGCAAAATGCAAAAAATTATATACTATAGAATATAGTTTATTTTATGTTAAATAAAAATATTTTGATAGGAATAATTACAATTTTATTAATTTTTACTTATGGATGTAATAAAGTTAGTAATGATTCTATAACTGGTGGTGCTGTAGCCGGGGAGAACGATAATACTGATACCAATTTAGAGAATAATAAGGAATTTGATAAAATCTCACCTGAGGAAAATGGAAAAGGAACTATTGAAGAAAATATTAATTATAATTTAGCAAGATATGAATATTTATTTTCTGCAGGTGATTCAAAAAATATCGAAGGTAAAATTATTTATGTTAATAAAATTAATACGGATACTGTTATCTTAGAAGTTGATGGAGAAAAAATAACTTTGCCTAAAGAGACAATTAGAACAATGAAAGGTATTAATTTAAATTTTAATATTATTAGAATAATTAATGATGAAAATGTAATTTTAAAAATTAAAAAATCTGAAAAAGTTGGTGAAAAATATCGTTATCAATTCAATCCTGTGAATATAATTGATTATGATGGATTAATGATAAAAGTTGAATTAAGAAATGATAACAAAGCGGTTGTCGATGTAAATGGTGAAAAAGCAACTTTTACCATAGACAACAGTAAAGACATTAATGGTATAAATATAGAAATTTATGAAATTGGAAATGACGCAGGTGTTGATTATGATTTTGTTGGCATGCTTGTTAAAAAAGCGAAGGAATTAGAAAGAAATAATGACTAAATGAAACAGCGAATATTTATTTACATATTTTTATTAGTTTTAAGTTTTAATATAACTTTTGCCCAAGAAGCGGATATTGCTATTAAAAATATCACTTTAGTTCCAGAAAATCCAAACATTGGAGATAAACTATTATTTAATTATAGTTTAATAAATTTTGGTCCTAATATCACTAACATTAGCATATTCCACGAACTTGAATCTCCTTATGATAATATTAAATATTTTTATTGTTGCAAAGAGTTAAGTGTAAATAATGTATTTTTTATTTATAATCAAACTATAATAAATGCAAGTGGTCCTCATGTGCTACGCATAATTATTAATTCTAGTGATGGTGTGTTAGATTCAAATCTTAGCAATAATAAATTAGTTTATATATTTACTGTAAAAAATGTAGGACAAAGTTCACCTATATTTGCCAAGATTAATAATAAAAAATTAAGCCCCAGGCAAGATTTATCTGGATTAGAAATTGTTTATTTATTTATTACTATTATTTTATTGATTTTAATTTTTAATAATATTAAGATTATCTGTAGAAAGCATAGAAATAAGTGATGTTTACCACCCATAAATAATATCGATATGTTTATAACTTAAAATTTGATAAATGTTTTTGGTTAAAAAAAGGTCAAAATTAATGAAAAAAATATTGTTTTTAATTGGCTTATTTTTCATATTAATATTTATTACTAATGTTTATGCTGTTGAGTTTGTAAAAATTACGGTAGATAACACTCCTGGAACTATTGGAGAAGGTTTAGAACGTGATGTGGATGGATTAACAATTAAAGCTGTAAATGTTAATGATCAACCTGGAACAGAATTTGATTCAGCAGATTTAAGGATTATTGAAATTCTACCTGCAAATCAGTATACTTTGGATGTGGGAGAATCTGTAATTGTTGCTGGAAGAGAAGTTACTCTAAGTGGGATTGTTTCTACCGGTGCTAAATTAGGTGTTGATGGAGTGGCAATTACAATTCCTGAGGGAACTGAAAGGGAATTTAGAGGCTTAGCAATTAAGATTTTAGAAATCCACAATGAACCTGGTATCGAATTTGATTGGGTACGCTTAAGAATAATTGAAGGGGCACCAATTAATATAAATTTTCTTCGTGTTGGAGATTCTATAAGTTTATTTGGTAAAACTATCACTTTGGACATGACTGGCGGAGGAACTATTGTTCCCTCGGCTGGAGGAGTCGGATCTCCATCTGTACTAAAGATGGATGTAGTTTCTACTCAGGAGTCACAAGAAAGAAATAGTTGGTGGGTATTTATTTTGGCAACAATTGCTCTAATAATAATATTTTTGACATACAGGAATTTTAGTGTATATAGAGTTAACAGAAATAGAATGAACACTAGAAGAAGATAGATTTAAAAACAACTTATTCTTTTTTATTTTATTATGGAAAAAGTCGTGATAGCAATAGGTGGTAACGCCATTCTTCAAAAAGGTGAAGAATCTTCTATAACTAAGCAGTTTGAAAATACAAAGAAAGCACTAAAACCTTTAGTTACAACTATAAAAAATAATTCTATTGTTTTTATTCATGGAAATGGACCTCAGGTTGGGCAACTTCTATTACAAGACTCTAATGTGCCTTTAGATGTACTAGATGCAGAAACTGAAGGCCAGTTAGGTTATTTAATTCAGCAAAGTATTTATAATTTACTTAGAGAAAATAGAATTAAAAGAAGTGTAGTAAGTATTCTAACTCAAGTTCTAGTAAATAAAAAAGATAATGCTTTTAAAAAACCTACCAAATTTATTGGCCCATTTTATAATAGAAAACAAGCTGAGTCTTTAAAGAAAAAAAATTTTATAATCAAAGAAGATATTGGAAGAGGGTACAGAAGAGTTGTAGCTTCTCCTAAGCCATTAATAATTATTGAATCTGATATAATTAGAGATTTATTAAGCAATAATATCATTGTAATAGCAGCAGGAGGTGGAGGAATTCCAGTACATTATGAAAAAAATAAGTTAAAGGGCGTTGAAGCAGTAATTGATAAGGATTTAGCTTCTGCTTGTTTAGCAACTGGAATTAAAGCAGAAATCTTTATTATGATAACTGATGTTGATAAAGTCTACTTGAACTTTAAAAAGAAAAATCAAAAAGCATTAAATAAAGTTAAATTAAATGAAATTAAAAGATATTATAAAGAAGGACATTTTCCAGCTGGAAGTATGGGCCCAAAAATTGAGGCTTGTATAAATTTCTTAAGTAATAAAGGGAGAAAAGTTATAATAACAAATATTAAAAATATAGAAAAAGCTATAAATGGGAAAGCTGGAACTATAATTGAAAGATGAAAAAGAGGAATGTACTAATCGCTGGAGCAGCAGGTCGTGACTACCATAATTTTTTGATAAAATATAAAGACAATCCTTATTATGATGTTAAGTGTTTTACAGCTGCACAAATTCCCGGAATTGAAAAAAGAAAATTTCCTAAAAAACTTGCTGGAAGACTTTATAAGAAAGATATTCCTATTTTTAGTGAATATTTACTGCCAGAATTAATAAAAAAATACGATATTAATAATGTTGTTTTAAGCTATTCTGATTTAAGTCACTTAGATGTAATGCATAAAGCTTCTTTAGTCTTGGCTAATGGTGCTAATTTTATTTTATTAGGGCCACAAGATACTATGATAAAATCAAAAAAACCTGTAATTGCAATTTGTGCTGTTAGAACTGGAGCTGGAAAATCCCAAACTTCTAGAAGAATAGTTGATATTCTAAGAAAAAATAAGAAGAAAGTTGTTGTAGTCAGACATCCGATGCCGTATGGCAACCTATTAAAAGAAAGGTGGCAAAGATTTGAAAAGTATGAAGATTTAATTAAACAAAAGTGTACTATTGAGGAACATGAAGAGTATGATGCTTGGATTTCAAGAAAAGTAGTTGTTTATGCTGGAGTGGATTATAAAGAAATATTAAGAAGAGCTGAAAAAGAAGCAGATGTAATAGTTTGGGATGGAGGGAATAATGACTTTCCTTTCTTTAAGCCTGATTTATTAATAACTGTTGCAGATCCATTTAGAGCTGGGCATGAATTACTTTATTATCCTGGTGAAACAAATTTTAGAATGGCCGATGTTATTATAATAAATAAGGTAAATACCTCTCCTAAAGAAGGAATAAAAGAAATTCAGAAAAATATAAAGATTGTAAATAAGAATGCCATTGTAATTAAAGCAAATTCTGTGTTAATTTCACCCACAGCTAATATAATTAGGAACAGAAAAGTAATTGTTGTAGAAGACGGACCAACTCTGACTCATGGTGGAATGAAATATGGGGCAGGTTATATAATTGCTATGAAGTATAAAGCAAAGATTATAGATGCAAGAGAGCATGCAGTAGGTTCAATTAAAGAAATTTTTAAGAAATATCCTCATCTAGATGGAGTTTTGCCTGCAATGGGTTACAGTAAAGTGCAAATTAAGGAGTTAGAGGCAACTATAAATAAAGCTGTTTGTGATTTTGTTGTTGATGGAACTCCTACTAATCTAAATAGAGTTATTAAAGTGAATAAACCAATTATTGATGTTGATTATGAATTAAAAGAATTAGGTAAAGTAGATTTGGAGAAAGTACTTAAGAAATATAAGCTAATATGAAAGATTTTTTAGAAATAAAAGAAGTGAAAAAAGATGAAATAGTAAATTTAATTAAAAAATCAATTGAGATTAAAAAGAATCCACAAAAATATTATAAAAAATTAGAAAATAAAACTTTACTTTTATTATTTGAAGCTCCTTCTTTAAGAACTAGAATTTCCTTTGAAACTGCCATGAATCAATTAGGGGGAAGTGCAATTTATTATGATATTACAAATAGTCCATTAGGAAAAGGAAAAGAAAGTATGGAAGATACTTCTAAAGTAGTTTCAAGATATTGTGATATGGTTGCTTTAAGAATTTATAAGCATGATGATTTGTTGAAATTTGCTAAAAATTCATCTGTTCCTGTGGTAAATTTGATGACAAATGAGGAACATCCATGCCAAATAATGGGAGATTTGCTTATAGTATTTGAAAAAAAGAAAAAACTTAATGATATCTCTGTTTGTTATTTAGGTGATTCTAATAATAATGTTACAAATTCTTTAATATATGCTTGCTCAATTTTGAATATCAAATTAAATATAGGATGTCCTATACAAAAAGAATTTAATGTGAGAGATGATGTACTTAAAAATGCAGTAAAACTAAGTAATGATAAAGGTCTAATAAAAATATTTGATAACCCTATAAAAGCTGTAAAGAATGTAGATGTTGTCTATACCGACAGCTGGATGTCGTATAGGATTCCTAAAGACCAAGAAGGAAGAAGAGTTAAAATTTTAAGTCCATATCAAGTAAATAGAAAATTAATGAAGTATGCGAATAAAGATGCATTATTTATGCATTGTTTACCTGCATTAAGAGGTCAAGAAGTTACAAAAGAGGTCATTGATGGGAAAAGTTCTGTGGTTTTTGATCAGGCAGAAAATAGGTTACATATTCAAAAAGCAATAATTTTATATTTACTTAATAAATTATAGTTAATAATTCATTTCTAGGATTATTTGATAATATCTTAATAGGCCATCTCCACTTAAACCTTCTTTTTTTCTAATTTGGCTATCAGTTTCTTTTCTTAAAAGTCTAAATGCTATGTTATAAGCAGTTGCATACTTATCTTGCTCGGATCTAAGTTCATTTACTGGCCTTTTTTGAGCTGAAAATTTATCAATTTTTTGTTCTACTGCTGTTATCTTAGCAACTAAATTAGATCTAATTTCACAGATTTCATTTTCCGAAAGTTTTCTAACTTTTTCTCTTAATTGTTCACTCATATAGTATTTTTTTCAAACACAAAATATTTAAATTTGAGTATAGAATGACTTTATTAAAAAGAGGTAATAAAATGTCGGATGATCTATTAGAATTCTATGGGACAGAATGTGTGCATTGTCGAGAGATGGATCCCTTGATAAAAAGGCTCGAACAAGAAGAAAATCTGAAAATTATTAGATTAGAAGTTTGGCACAATGCCCAAAACGCTGAGCTTCTGACTAAACTGGATAAAATTGGGTGTGGTGGAGTCCCCTTCTTCCATAATAAAAAGACTGGAGCATCGTTATGTGGAAGTGTGGATTGGGAAAGGTTTAAGAAATGGGCAACTGGAAAATAAAAGGGGTGCTAGAATATTCAGGCTATAT
>Ga0209541_10013317_pt1 | contig 12586 bp, 18 predicted proteins | sample RifCSPlowO2_01_FD_184027 | JGI IMG/M metagenome (GOLD analysis project Ga0209541, IMG submission 184027) | Groundwater microbial communities from Rifle, Colorado - Rifle CSP2_plank lowO2_0.1 (SPAdes) (version 2) | ecosystem: Environmental > Aquatic > Deep subsurface > Groundwater | place...
CCAGCCTCTTTCTAATACTGCACAAGACTTAGAGCTAAAACCCAAAAAATTCATTACACCTCTTAAGTTAACAATTCTAATTCTTCTACTTCTGGCCATGGGCTTAATCACAGTTTCGGCAACATTAGTAGCTACCGAATTCACGATTTACGAACCTCCAGAACCCATTAAAAATTTTCTGGAAAATATTTTCTCCGGCAATTTTGGCTGAATTCTCCTTTTTGAAAGTGCCAGCAAGTTATTTAATTAGTTGATATCTATCGCACTCTTTCTTGCTTAAAAACGGTCCTGTCTTTATAATCTACTGCCTACGTGAATCAGCTGGGAAAATTTAGCAAGCTAATTAAGTCTAAAAAGCTCGACGGGTTTATTGTCACAAACCCGATCAATATTTATTATTTGACAGGCTTTAGGGGTGTTTCGCCGACCGAGCGGGAAGCAATTCTAGTTGTAAAACCTTCCAAAGCTGCATTAATCACCGCTCGTTTGTACCAGAATGAGGCCAGTAAGCTTAAATCAGACAGTCTCTCAGTCAACATTGTTGAAGAACGAAATCAAATTCACCAGTCAATTAAAAAATTCTTTTCAGATTCCAAAAACGTGGGATTTGAAGCAGACGATTTAAAATTTACAGAATACAGACAGTTCAGCAAGCTTTTAAAAAATTCCAGACTTATCTCAATCAAAAACTTAATTGAAGATTTAAGAGCAGTTAAAACTCAAAAAGAAATTAATAATATTGAAAAAGCCCAAAAAATATCCCAAAAAGCATTCAATCAAATCATTAAATTAATTAAACCAGGGCAAACTGAAGCGGAAATCGCCGAAAAATTAGCTAGTATCATCAAAAACTTAGGGGCTCAGGGTTTAGCTTTTGAATCGATTATCGCCTCCGGTCCAAATAGCGCGCTTCCCCATTATGTTACCGGCAGGCGCAAAATTAAAAAAAATGAGGCTTTGCTTTTTGATTTTGGCGCAAAGTACAAAAATTACTCAGCTGATCTGACGCGGACTGTTTTTATCGGCAAAGCATCCGCCAAGTACCGAAATATTTACACACATGTCCACCTCGCTCAAAAAAAAGCCATAGAAAATATCACCCACGATTTAAAGGCGTCTAGAGCTTTCCACCTTGCCAACAATGTCTTCAAAGAGCAAAACCTTCACCAAAATTTTATTCATAGCTTAGGACACGGCATTGGTTTACAAGTCCACGAAAAACCGCATTTGGGCAAAAGTAGCAAAGAAAAGCTCAAAGAGAGTATGGTCTTTTCAATTGAACCCGGTCTTTACTTCGCGGGCTGGGGCGGTGTTCGAATCGAAGACTTAGTAGTCATAAAAGGGGGCAAGGCGAATGTTTTGGGTAGACATGCTGAGTTTATTGAGATTTAATTAAGGCAGATGAATAAAAAACTGCCTATTGCTATTGTCGCTGCCGTACTGATAATCTTCCTTATTCTTGCCTACCTCATATTTTTCCAGCAAAAAGTGATCGCCGATCTCCTGTTAAAATGAACTATAAAGCCGGTAACATTGTTTTGCCTTTGCTTATAGTTTTAACAATCGCCGGTTTCTTTCTCGTCAAGGCTTTAGTTAACAGAACTTTTACAGAAGCTCAAACGGAAGTTGAAGCTGGTGTCCATGACCGGTTGGACCCATTCTCTTCCAAATACTCACTTTCTCGCCAGATGGGTAGTATTGATACCTGGATCACCTTCACCAATCAAAGATTTAACTACAAAGTAACGCATCCGCGCTACTGGAACAAACTGGAAAGCAGAGAATATCCTGGCGCCGAAGACCTTTACGAAGCTGCCCTTGCTTCCAATGTAAAACTATCCGTAGTTGTCCAGGAAAATTTTACTGAAGTGAAAAAAGCTGAAAAAATTAAAACTCTGGAGGGCGAATTCGTCTTTTTCGAAAATGCTACTGACAGCAAAGCGGCCTATATTAAAAAAAATAAGCTTTATTACATAATCCGCTTGCAGGAAAACAATTACTTCGGCACCGAAACCGAATTTCGCGGCACTTTCTTCAATATCTTAAAAAGGTTTGAGTTTTTAGATTAATTTCTTGGCAAACCAATTGGCAACGATCGGAGCTACTTTATTTAACGCCTCACCAGTATAAACATGATCAGAGCCTTCAATAATTTCCATTGATTTATCCCGAGCCCCGATATTTTTTAAATAACTGTCCGCTTGCTCTTGAATTACCGCTTCATCTTTTCCGCTTGAAATAACAAGTGTTGGGCACTTGATATTTTTGGCAAAATCATCAACGGTTCTTCCCACAAAATCATCAGCAAAACTTTTCTTAATTTTAAGGCGTTTTCCCATATGATCACTCCAACGAGTTGTAAATCCTTTACTTTTAAAATCCTTTAGGGCTTTTTCGTAAGTTTTTCCAAATATTCTGTTTATTTGAAATTTTGCGCTGTAAACTGCAGACAAAGTTGCTAGAGCCCTAATTTCTTTTCGCTTGGAGGCAACTTCAGCCGCAATCATTCCCCCTAAACTATGCCCGGCAATACCAACTCGATTTATATCTACCTCTTCCATATTTAAGAGAAACTCTAGACTATCTTCACAATCCTTTAACTCCTGATTGTAAGTCACATTAGAAAACTCGAGATATGATCTTCCGGGATTCTTAGTTAAATCCGGCCTCAATGTCAAAAAACCCTTGTCTACCAGATCACGGGAAATTTCATTCAAATGCCTCTCAGAAGAGAATCCGGTAAAGCCGTGAATAATCAGGACAGCCCCAAACGGTCCTTTACCACTAGGGTAATCAATAACCGCAAAAATTCTTTTGCCGTCTCGATTTTTTATATAATCAAACATCTGCTAGAAACTATTGCTGTTGATTGTCGCGGGGTGCTTTTTCGCGTGCTTCGGAAACAAACATCTTTCGGCCATCAACTTCAGTACCATTTAAAGTGTCTATTGCTTTTTTTGCGTCTGCGTCTGCCTTCATTTCCACGAATCCGAAACCTCGGGATCTGCCGGTTTCCCTGTCCGTTACAACGTTAGCCTCTGCTACTTCACCAACTTTAGCAAATATATCTTTTAGTCCGTCTGAATTTACTGAATATGGAATGTTTCCAACAAATAATTTAGTTGCCAATTAAATCACGCTCCTTTCTTTACATTAATTTTTTGGGAAATACATTAAAATTACGAGGGCTTTCTTACGTGGTTTTCTCTGCTTTCTAATATGAATTGTAATCATATTTGCGCTCATTAGTCAAATTGAGGCCAAATTGCCCCTTGTCAAAAGTAAAACCTTTTGCTAAATTGCGAGTTGTGATAAGTGATTAATGTAAAATTTCTAAACTCCATTTTTACTTCAAAAAATAGCTTGCTGATTATAAAAGCAAATACTACTTTTAAAAAAACTTTTAAAAAAATTAGAAAATCCCGCAAAGAATTTTTGCTTGTTGAGAAACCAAAACCAATTCAGATGCTGGCAGTTTTAATGCTAAGGCTGTTAGGGCAAAAATTTTTGTGGATTCAAAATTTTGAAAACCCGCCGACTCCCAGTTTCTTTTCGCGTCTTCTTCTAAATCAGGCAGATGAGATTTTTGTTAGCTCCCGCAAAGAAGCCGCCAAGCTGAACTCTCTTGGCATCGACAAACCCCGCAGGAGGATTAGGAAATAGATTATATCGCTTGGAAAACTAAATCTTTTGACTTAAAAAAGTCTTTTGTAAATTTAACTGTACTGTCAACATCAAACTTTTTACAACTATAAATATCTGAAGTAAAAAAATTGCAAAACTTCCAAGCGTACACATGACAACCTGATTCAGTCCAAGCTACAAAACCATTCAATTCGTAAAGTTTTACATCCGGTTTGTCCTGAACATCTGGTGGCCATGAATATGGCCCGGAAAATATTCTCATATCAAGTACTTTTGAGAGTTTTTTTAAGTAATCTCGTACAACTTCACCATCACAATTGACTAAAAAATGACCTTCTAGAATTAGTCTTTGTCGGAAAATATTAGGTTCTAAATTTTTCAATTTACCCTGTTTGTTGGATTCCCTTTTAGAAAGTTCTTTATATTATCCACGAACATTTTTTGCTTGATAACTGAAGCTTCATCCGTAATGTATGCAATAGGCGGATAAATAATACAATTCGAATGTTTGCGCAATTTCTCCATATCTTGAAGATCAGTTTCATCTGCATGATCCATAATAAAAATTATATCTTTCTTCGCAAGCCTCTTTGCCAATGCATCAATATCAACTAATTCCATTGGTGCTGTGTTAATTACAACAGCGTTTGCTTTTATACTATTAATCCTTTCTGTGTTTAGAAAATTCTCTGTTTTCTCAGTCTGGGCTAAATTAATCGAAATAAAATCTGACTCAGAAATCAAGCTATCTGCATCGTGATAGTTAATACCTTTAGTCTCTGCATCGTGTTTACGATTCCTCGAATAATATCGAACATCACACCCGAATCCTTGAACAAGCTCAGCAACTCGCCTACCAATGCTACCTAAACCTAACACACCAAATTTCTTTCCCTTTAACTCCCAAGCGTGAATTCCTTCTTCGGAATAATTTCCTTTTCTCCCTCGTGTTTTCCCTTCTTCTAAGCTGCGAATTTGCTCTAATATTGCCGCAACGGTAAATTCAGCAACAGCCTCAGTACTATAACCTGCCAAATTACAGACAGGGATATTTTTCTCCGCAGCATAATCAACATCAATTTTTCCAAAAGCGGTAGCAAGACACCCTATGTATTTTAAATTTGGTGCATTATCAATATCTTCTTTGTTGACTGCTGTTCCAAAATTAACTAGTATACCGTCAGTATCAGCCAATTCTTTCAAAATTTCTTTACTATCCCGAGTAAAAAAAACTTTTTTCTTACAAAGCATATCTATTTCATCCCAATAATCTTTCTCAATGGAAGTTTCACTAATATTAATTAACAGCATCTTATTAAACATAATGGGTTTATAACATTTTTAAATTCAAAAATCGACAAGCCGCGCAAAAGAGTTCGTAGTAATTAGTTCCCGCCAGAGGCGAGGCTCGCTAAAAGCGGCGTAGTTCATAGTCGACTTTTCACTAATCACTTATCACTTATCACTAAAGAACCACCCACGGCCTTAAATCTTTTTTCTTTATTTTCGGTTCAATAATAGATTTTAGTAACAACTATTAATGGAAAAAATTATTTGATCTGATGTAATATAATACTAAACCATGAAAAGAAAAATACAGGGTATAGAAAATTATTCAAGCAAGTGGATTGCTGTAGATGAGAAGAAATCAAAAGTACTCTATTCAGCAGATACTTATAAAGAATTACTAAAAACTCTAAAGGACGTTAAAGAAGAAGTATTTTTGATGAAACTTCCCTCATTCAAAGGATCATTTACCCCGTAATGCCAGTACTAACTGGCGAGTATATCAATTTTATTGTCACTGGCGAAAAGGGACAATTCGAGGAAATGGTCTATCGGCCGCATATCCGTTTTATGTTTAAAATAGGACATCGGTTCACAAGACTCTTTGCTGGTCTAATTGATAGTGGAGCAGACAGAAACTTATTCCCTGCTGAACTGGGAGAAGGCTTAGGTATCAATGTTAGAAAAGGCAAGAGAAAAATTGCTACAGGCATTGGCGACAAACAAATCACAACTTATAGACACAAAAACATTGAATTATTTTTCGATCAAGGATTTCATTTTAAAACAGAAGTTGATTTTAGTTATGAAATGGGGACTTTATTATTAGACGGCGTGGGTTTCTTTGATAAATTTAAAAGGATTTCATTTAAAAAGAAGGCAGAGGTTGTAGAACTCGAATACTAGTTTTCCATAAAACACACACGGCTAACCATAAACCAATCACAGAACCACCCACGGCCTCAAATCTTTCTTGCTGATCTTTGGTTCAATAATGAATTTGTTTACCGATTTAATAAACATTAAGGTCACAAAATTTATTCTTTCGTGATCCAGCCAAAATGTTTTGGGCAAACTTAAACCTTTCCCGTACCGTCTTTTTATTTCCTCAACTTCGCTACTATTGGGGTGGTCAAATGAAATTACGCGGTCAACCAAAAATTGCCCAACTATTTTTTCACCGGGAATTTTAATGAGAACCGTATCACCGCTGGCAACTTTTCCAAATGGAGCAATTTTTATTTTAGAAAATCTGCCCTCAATCTTCTTTTTGCCGGAAAAAATTAACTCCACAGAATCCCTATCCAAAATTGCCAAATGCTTCATAAGGTAAATAGTGAATTGTTAATCGTAAATAGAAAAATTAGAATTTACCTCTTCTATTTATAGTTTTCTTAAAAGCTATAACCTTGCTCACTATAATTTTGGCTCTATTGTAAAAATAACTTTTTTGATCTTGAGTGATATAACCTCTTGTAAAACATCTGTGCAGCTGAGATACAGATTCGTAAGTGGATTTTACAGATATTTGAAGAAAGTTACTATAATCCTTTACTGATGCCGCTCCTGAACCTTCAGCTATATTATCAGCTATTGATGACGAAGAACGGTTAAGTTGATCAACAAGAGCATATCGTTCGTCTTTGGGAAATTGCTTTGCTACCTTGTGAATTTCATCAGCATATTCGTTGGCAAGATGCCATATTTCTAAATTCTCGAACTTAAAACTCTCCATTCATCTCTTCTCTCAATTTACTATTCACCATTTACTATTCACGATTTACTAAAGCTTTAACCCTTTGAGGTACTCCCGGAATTCGCTATTGATCTTGGGATGTTCAAGACCCAAATCAACAACTGCCTTAAGATACGAAAGTTTGGATCCACAGTCGTAGTACTTGGCGTCTTTGAGTTCCACCGCATAAACATCGCGTTTTTTAATTAGCTCGTCAATGGCGTCGGCAATCCAGATTTCACCGCTTCTGCCAGGCTTTAATTTGGAGAGAATTTCAAAAATATCCGGCGTAAAAATATAGTTGCCGTGAGTTGCCAAATCACTAGGCGCCTCGTCCGGCTTTGGTTTTTCGACAATTTCGTTTATTTTGAAAATGTTATCGCGCACTAGCACAACATCGGCAATCCCATATTTGGAAATATCTCCTTTAGCAATTCTGACTCCGGCTACAACCGGCGCATCCAGCTCTTCATAAGCCTTGATAAGCTGTTTGACTGCAGGAGGATTTGCCCGGAAAAACTCGTCGCCCCACATCACCAGAAACGGCTCATTGCCAACAACATCCCGCGCAACCAAAACTGCGTGGCCATTGCCCAGAGGTTCTTTTTGCCTGACATAAACAAAATCTGCAAGGTTGGAAATATTTTTGATCTCCTCCATTAGTTCCTCTTTACCGTCAGCCTTTAGCCTTGCTTCAAGTTCCAAATGCCTGTCAAAATGGTCTTCGATCGCTCTTTTGTGCCAGCCGGTAACGATTATCACCTGCTCAACTCCCGCTTCTACTGCCTGCTCAACCACATATTGAATAATGGGCTTGTCGACTATCGGCAACATTTCTTTTGGAGAAGCCTTCGTCGCCGGCAAAAACCGCGTCCCAAAACCCGCTGCCGGGATAACAACCTTACGGACCTTTTTCATTCTTGAATAAATGTCATTCTAACAGAATTTCACCTCAACTATCTATATTGAAATCTTGCCTATTTTTGCTTGCAAATGGTAGTATACACAACAAACCTTTTAGCTGGAAAGGTATATAATTTTTATGGCATTTAACCCGCTCGGATACTTAAAAGAATCAAAAGCTGAATTTGATAAAGTTATCTGGCCAACTCGCCAGGAAGCAATGAGGCTGACAATTTTGGTCCTCATCGTTTCGGTAATTGTTGGCGCCTATATTTCCGGTTTAGACGCGATACTAACTAAATTAGCAGAAACATTCTTAAGGTAAAATGGACGATAATAATCAGCAAATCAGCAAGTCAAAGGACCAGAATATTAGTGAGCCGGCAGACCAGAAAACTGAAAGCGTTGAAAAGAAATCAGCGTCAGACGGCAAAAAAACAGAGGATACAGTTATTGTAAGCAAACCAGAAGAAAAAACTATTGAACCCCAAACCACCAGCGAAACGGAACCAGCCGAACCAGCTGAAACCACTAACTCTCAAAAACCTACCAATCTGTCAGACCAAAAACTCACTAACCCGAATGCTCGCTGGTACGTTGTTCACACTTATTCCGGCCATGAACAAAAGGTTTCAAACACCCTTAAACAGCGAATTGAATCTTTAAAATTGCAGGACAAAATTCTGGACATCATCATTCCAACTCAGGAAAAAATTGAAATAAAAGAAGGCAAAAAAGCAACAGTCAAAGAAAAAATATTTCCAGGCTATTTACTCGTCAATATGATTATGGATGACAACAGCTGGCTTGCCGTCAGAACAACTCCAGGGATCACCGGATTTATCGGCACCTCTACCAAACCCACACCTCTGCCGGAAGAAGAGGTTAAAACAATCAAGCGCTACATGACAATGGCAGCGCCGAAATTCAAAACCACTTTCACCCAAGGCGAAGCAGTCAAAATTACCGATGGACCGTTCAATGAATTTTTGGGAACAATTTCCGAAATCGACGAAGAAAAGGGCAAATTAAAAGTCATGGTTTCCGTATTCGGCCGCGAAACTCCGGTCGAGCTTGATCTCCTTCAGATTGCCAAAATTTAATCAAAACTTCTCCTAAATGCCCCAAGCTCCCTGATAGTGTAAAATCAGACGTGTTTCAAAAAAAGACAAAGCGATATAAAAAACTTCTAATTTACTTTATCCTGCTTCTATCGATCATTTTTCTATATAAAATAAATCAAAATAATAATGAGGTGCCCTCTTCCCTGCCCCCGGTCGAAAACTTGGAGTTGGCAAAAGAGCAGATAAGTTTAAGGCTTCAAAAAGAAACGGCAATTGTTAACACCATTAAATCAACACTTGAAAGCAAACCCGGCAGGTACGCTGTTTTCGTAAAAGATCTTAAAGGTGAACAGGATTTTGCCGTCAGCGCCGACCAGTCTTTCGATTCTGCCAGCATTTATAAACTTGCCGTTATGTATAAAGCCTATGATTCAATTGAAAAAGGCGAGCTTAAAAAAGACGATATTCTTTCTGCTGGAAAAACTACTCTTAATAGAATTATTTCCGGCAACAGTGACAAGGAAAATTTACAGTTAGAAGACGATCAGAATCTGGGAAATATTTCCCTGAGTGTTGAAAACGCACTGGACAATATGATCACCGTTTCCGACAACTACTCAGCTCTCTTACTGGCGCAGCGTCTTGGCTGGCAAAATATTGATTCATTTATAAAAAGTCAAAATATTCAAAACTTTAATTTAATCGGTGCCAATTCCCCAAATGCGACAGCCCACGCAGTCGGCAACTTGCTTGAACGAATCTATAGAGAAACCGCTGTCAATCAGCAATATTCACAAGAAATGAAGAATCTTCTACTTGCCCAAGAAGTCAACGATCGCATCCCTAAATATTTGCCAAAAGATGTTAAAGTAGCCCACAAAACCGGTGAACTCGAAAATATCCGCCACGATGCCGGGATTGTCTTTGGGAATAATTCCGATTACATTTTTGTTTTTCTTTCCGAAACTCCAAAGCCCGAAGAAGCTACAGAAAACATCGCCCTTCTTTCTAAAAATATTTTTGAGGTTTTAGAGAAATCAGTCAACTAATCCCGATACCGGATCAGGATTACTTAATCAAGATCCATAACTAAATGCTTAATTCTCTCGAGCTCTTTTCCATAGTCAGATTGGTCAAGAACAAATTGCTCGTAATCTTTCCTAGATCTAAAACGTCCTAGAACTAAATTAAAATCACTAATTAGCTCATCCTTGGAACTAGTAATATAGGAATAATAGGACGACCATTTATAACGAACCAAATTATCAACTAGATTGGAAACTAAGGGGTTAAGATGAATATACCTAGAAACATGAACCAATTGTTCATCAGTTTCTATCAGCCTATTCTTAAATCTCCCTTCAAATAAAGGACCAGTCCTCTTATATTTAGTATGGATATAGTGCGAGTAACTGTTACTTAGATGCTGCATATAGGATGTGATACCATCATCAGCCGATTGTTTAATCAAAAAGTGGAAATGATTTGGCATTAAACAGTAGGCAAGCACTTGGACTTTTGCATCTTGTCCCGATCCGGTATCGGGATAATTGTATCGTTTGCTATGGCTAAATTGCCTTACGCTTGATTTATAATGGATCGCTGTCTCCAAAAATCGACTGTAGTCTGCCTCATCAAAAAATATCTTATCCTTATTCACTCCTCTATTAAAAATATGGTAATAAAAGTTTGTGGTGATTATATCTTTTCTGAACATATCAGGATTATAACATTCCCGATCCGGTATCGGGATAGCTGAACATCTATTGACTAGCTTTGAGAAAAGAATTATAGTACCTGCCAAAGAATGGCAGTATCACCCGAAAGGAACCCCCATCATAATCCTCAAGAATCCGGACGTAAAAATGGCAGATTAATTACTTGGGGACGAGTTTTTTTCGCTGGAGGCGTTGCAATGTTTGGTGTTGCAACTTTCGACGCAGTTGAAAATACTTATCCAGCAATGCAGCAAAATACTAGAAGGCTTGACGAAATGTACCCGTTACCATCTTCCCAAGAATTGCAGTTAGCCCAAGAAACCGTTGATGGCTTCGAAGAAAAACTTCCACAATTGATATCAGGTAGATAAACTGAAGAGATCCTACGGCTCATTAACCAAGATCAACTCCATGAAGCATATCAAGTTTTATCAACTAACGAGAATAATCAAGAAACAATAGCTAGAGATGAGAAATCTGACATAGTCTTTGTGAGATTTCTGCTTGATGCCATCGGCATAGTGATAGGCGCAGAACTTACCTTACCAGGAATATTCTCAGTAAGATCTCGAAGTCAAAATGGGCAAGCGGCCAAATCGCAAAACCCTCGATCTGCTTGAAACAAAACCCGACTTTAGCGTATACTTCCTTACTAAATCGCTAAAAGCAAAAAGCCTAAAGCATGAATGCTGACAGCTTTCAGCTTTAAGCGTTTAGCATTAAGCATAATTCGTGGCCAAAAAAGTTAAAGCAATAGTTAAATTGAATTGTACTGGCGGGCAGGCAACCGCAGCTCCGCCTGTTGGTACGGCTCTCGGACCTCATGGTCTTCAAATAATGGACTTTGTCAAAGCGTTTAACGAGCGAACTCGCGATCAACAAGGAACAATCCTGCCGGTTGTACTCACTATTTACGAAGACAGAACTTTTTCCTTTATAGTCAAAAAACCCCCCGTCGCGATATTAATTAAAAAAGCCCTAAATTTGGAAAAAGGCGCCCAGACAACCGGTAAGGAAACAGTTGGCAAACTTTCCCGCGAGCAGGCGAAAAAAATCGCTGAAGAAAAAATGGACGATCTAAATACCAAAGATTTGGATATGGCAACTCGCATCATCGAAGGCACAGCCCGCTCAATGGGGGTAGAGATCACGGAGTGATCTCTAGAACTGAGTTTGTAGATCATAGATCATAGTATGTCATTCAACTTCGAAAGCCTGTCTGTCTACCAAAAAGCCATATCGCTTACAGAAGAAATTTATAAATTAACTAAATCTTGGCCCAAAGAACACCTTTATGACATTAGCTCACAATTAAGAAGAGCTGTTTTATCAATTCCACTAAATATAGCCGAAGGCTCATCAAGAACCAAAAAAGACAACCGTAGATTTCTAGATATCGCAAGGGGTTCTTGCTTCGAAGTGGTAGCAATTACCGACGTTGCATTGAAATTAAACCTACTGGATAAATTAATCAGAAATAAACTATATTCACAGCTAACTGAACTTTCGAAAATGATATCAGGTTTGAAATCATCATTAAAATAGACTATGATCTACGAACTAATAACTCAGAACTGAAACGGAGTTTCACATGGGAACTACTCGAATTAAAGTAATCGATCTTTCATCTGACGAAAAACAAATTAAAACCTCACGCAAGCATGCTGAGAAATTAACTAGCGCCGCCAAAATTAAAGAGGATAAAAAAGAAAAGCCTGCAACCACTGAAAAATCTGAAGAGAAACGTACAGACACTGAAACTACCCAAACTAAAACTGAAAGCACAGAAGAAACACCGCCAGACACTCAAGAATCAGCGTCCTCAATTAAACCTTCAGTGCCCTCAGTGGTTGCAAAAAAGCAATCATCTCATCATCACGGAGCAAAATACCTGCAGGCTAAAAAACTAATAGAAAATAAACCTTATAAAGTAAAGGAAGCTATCGAACTACTCCCCAAAACCTCAACTGTCAAATTCGACAGCGCGGTAGAAATCCATTTAAATGTTTCCGAGAAAAACCTCAAAGGCAACGTAAATTTCCCGCACTCATTTGGCGCTAAGCAGAAAAAATTAAAGTATTTGATTTTTACCGACCTGCCCTCCAAAGCTTTAGCGACGGAGGGTAAACCAATAATCTGGGGCGATGACGCAACCACTGCTAATATTGAAAGCGGCAAGCTAAAAGCCGGTCGGGATTTTGACAGCGTTATCGCGTCTCCTAAATTCATGCCTA
>Ga0209541_10013318_pt1 | contig 12586 bp, 8 predicted proteins | sample RifCSPlowO2_01_FD_184027 | JGI IMG/M metagenome (GOLD analysis project Ga0209541, IMG submission 184027) | Groundwater microbial communities from Rifle, Colorado - Rifle CSP2_plank lowO2_0.1 (SPAdes) (version 2) | ecosystem: Environmental > Aquatic > Deep subsurface > Groundwater | place: Rifle...
GCTTTTCAGCAGTTTTTTGGTAAGAATCGGGACCGATAGCTAAGAATTTAGCTTGAAAAAAGTGGGTGTCCGCGAAGCCGTCTCTCGGAAATCTCATACATAAGCTTTCACCAAAACGACTCTATAAAGACTCCCTAGCGAATCAAATGTCCTAAATCTTGACTCCGGTTTATTCCCGATCCCTCTTTAGCATAGCACAGTTTTATGAATCCCGATAGTGAGTGAGTGAGACCAAATATAATGAGCAAATCCTTTTATTAGGACGGAACAAAGAATGGCACACTCCCTATCGAGATGAAGATCAACAACTAAAGTTGGAGGGCTTTGGAGATCTGTTTGACCATTGAGACAACCACTGGAGCGGGTAAAAGACTGTAAGATATTTTGCCATTATCATCTTTAATCGTCCACGGCTCTTCAATAATTTCCGGCTGACTCTTTTTACTTAAAACATAACGATAAGCTGGGGTGATTTCGTAGTCATCGCTATATTCTTTAGCTGAATCAACCGGCATAGAGTTTCGCAAAAAGATTTTATCTGCTCCTTGCAACTCAAGAAGTGATCTCATCACTTTGCCATCCGCTTCTACTCGATCCCGAATAGCCTCTATTCCCAATTCATCACCCTCTTTGGGAACCATTCTCGCCGGTCGGCAGTTGGCATTATCGCAAATTAAATAAAATTGTTTTGATTTTGCATCATAGCCCACTTCTTTGGTGCGAAGAAGTTTCAAACTGCGCGGTGTCTGGCACTCCGGACAAATCACCCGAAATTTAATCCTCTCGTCGATAATCGCTTCCGGCACGTCAATAAAAACAAAAAAGTCTGGATCATAGCGGTAGCCCATCAAAGCTCGAAAGTATAGAGAGTAATTAATCTGATCCAAATTCCTCGGAAAGCCGTCAATAAAAACCGCTTTATTGCCCAACCGATCAATTTCTCGTTCCACCAAAGCAATGATAAATTCGGTCGGTAAAAGAGTGGAAGCATTTCGTCCGGTAAAAATTTCCAAAGCTTTTTCAATGGTAATAAATCCTCGGTATCTTTTTTTGAGATATGATATCAAATCTTTTTTCTTACTCGCTGACTTTAAATCTTTGTGAATATTGCGCACAATATCTCCCACCGAAAGATGGGCCACTTTATCTGTTCCCAAAGCTTCAATAAAAAGCTTGGAATAGGTCCCTTTGCCAGCATTTTTTTTACCGAGTAAAAAAGCCATGAGGGTATTTTTCTTCAGATATTTATTAAGCTTGTTGATTTCCGAACCGGCCTTAAGTTTAAAATATTTCTTCCGATCTTTGGGATCAGACAAATCAAACTTCTGCCTTCCGCCTAATTTTGTTTTGAATAAGGGAAATTCAATTCCTTTCATAAACTCTTTATTTATTTAATTTGATAATTTTTTCCGTCTAGCACCAATTCAATGGTGCCTTCAGTATCAGTACGGTAATATTTTATGCCAAAATTTTCAAGCCGGGATAATACTTCGTCCGTAGGATGGCCATAACGGTTATGCGCCCCCACTTCAATAAAGGCCGCCAGAGGAGAAACGGCTTTAAGGAAATTTTCCGTGGTAGAGGTTTTTGAACCATGATGGGCCACTTTCAAAAAGTCCGCCTCCAAATCCAAACCGGCCAAAACTAACTTATTTTCGATTTGTTTTTCAATATCCGCCGTCAACAAAACAGACTGCGAACCGTAAAGCAGTTTTAAAACAATCCCCCCATTATTTCTTTTAGACAAAACTTTCCCCTCTTGGCTTTCAAAAGGATGCAAAACCAAAAAACTTGTTTCCTCATCTACCTCCACCTCCTGCCCCAGATATGCAAGGGTCACCCTTGTATCTTCTTTCTCTTTAGCCTCCTCCCAACCCCGGCAAAGAGAAGTGACGCAAGCCATGCCTGTTTCCAAAATCTGGTCAACTTTATATTTTTCCAAAACACTCACTAAACCGGCCAGATGATCAGTATCGGGATGAGTAGCTACCACCAAATCAATGCTGCGGTCATAAAAAGGCATCACCTCTCCCAACCGGCGCAAAACAGTATCATCCGGCCCGCCATCAATTAAAATTTGCAGACCGCTCCCAGTTTTTACAAAAATGGCATCCCCTTGGCCAATATCTAGAAAATAAACATGCAGTTTACCATCGGCCAGCCCATGGCCGCCAACCACAAAAAGAACAGCAACCAAAGCCAGTCCGGCCAAAATTATCCAATCCTTTTTATTAAAATTCATAAAATATTCGTAGGGCTCCGGTGAACATAGTTTTTGTTCCAGGCTTTCACAAAAACTGTTCCCCTCCGCCCTGGTTGATTTTCGTTCTTTGCTTCTTTGCGACAAAAACCAAAGTAAAAATCAAAATTATGTAAACCAAAACCACTCCCCACCAGGGAAGATAAACCGGAAAAGAGGATAAAGGGAGATGGGCAAAAAATTTGGCTAGCCATAAAACTACTGAAGAAACCAGCCAAGCCAAGGCGCCGACTAAAATTCCAAGTTTGCTCCAAATTAGACCGGCCACTCCAGTGAAAAATCCCAAAGCCATAGCCAGAGGAATGAAAGGTAAAATTATTAAGTTCGCTGGCAAAGCGACTAAAGAAAAGTTATGGAAGTAGAACAAAATTAAAGGCAAGACCATTAGCTGGGCAGAAAAAGTCATCAAAAAAGTTTCGCGAAGGTTAAAGCGATTGGGTATCTTTTTGAAATACTGACCCAAAAACGGCGCGACATATAAAATGCCCAAAGTGGCAAAGAAAGAAAGCTGAAAGCCGATGTCGTAGCGTAAGATCATGGGATTGGCTAAGACCATAAGAAAAGCGGCTAGAGCAAGGGAGTTTTTGGGATTGTAAAGCCGGCCGGAATTATTGGCCAGCAAAACCAGTCCGCCCATTAAAGCCGAGCGGATAACCGAAGCGGAAGCGCCGGTTAAAATAGTAAATAAAATAATGGCCAGAACTGAAAAGTAAAAAGCAATATTTCTTCGGAAGAAAAAAAGCAAAAACCACATCACTACCAAAGAAACCAAAGTAATGTTGTACCCCGAAATGGCTAAAATATGAGCCACCCCCGTCGTGGCAAAGTCTTCTTTAATATCTTTGGGTATATCTTGCCGTGATCCCAACAAGATTCCGCTCACAAAAGCGGCCTGTGGCTCAGTTATGGCCAAACCGACTGATTTTTCAAATTTATTCTTAAAACTAAATATTTTTTCAAATAACCAAATCTTTCCTCTTTCCAAGAAATTAAGGTTCGACCGTTGGAGCAAAGACTTTTGCTCCAACTCCCCAAAAAGGTCGAACCTTGAAATTTCTGGTTTTTGCACGATGGTAAAAATCTGGTCTTTGGCTAAGTAAGAAATATAGTCAAAATCCTGAAAGTTTTTGGGTGAAATTATCTTACCGGTTAAAGTTAGTTGGTCACCATATTTATATTCCGGAAAAGAATTCGCAGAAACCAAAATTTTCTCATCTAACTTTTCTGGAATCGTAAAATCCGGCACGGCCAACTTTTTAACCCTAAAGACAAACCACTGTCCTCCACCCGGTTGATTGGCAATCTTTTTAATTTCGCTGTCGATATATCCGGAGAGGGTTACCTCAAAATTACCGTCAGCAAATTTTTTAAGAAAAGTGGTGCTTACCCGAACATCGAAAGTACGCAAAATACCAAGCAAAAAAATAATCGCCGTAAAAGCTATAAAAACAACCCGCCAATTTCTCCGCCAAGCCAAAGCGATTAAAATAATAGGTGGGATAAAAAGCAGATACAAAACAAACTGCGAAAACGCCAACCAAGAACCAGCCACCACTCCCCCAATAAAACTAACCAGCAATATAAAAAATATCTGCGCCTTGGGCATGAGCAGAATATAACAAAGTTATTAAAATAAAAAAGCCCTCCTCTGCAGCAAAAAAGACCCAACCGTATCAAGCGGCTGTGGTAATGTGCACGGACAGATTGAAATATGGTAAGGGAGGACTGGAGCTGACAACGAAGAAATCAAGCAAGCCTGAAAGGCTAAAAAACGGAAAAGCCCCCCAAGTCTGCGGGGCTCCGTTTTTTAGCAGAAAAGTTTTAGACTAATTACAAACACCTGTGGTGGAGAAGCAATTCGGGCAAGAATAGCAGGAACCCGCGCGGACCATGATTGAACCGCATTCGCAGACAGTAGCTTCTGTGTCCGCTTCCGGCAAAACATTTTGGGCGGTCATGGTCAAAGTGGCGATGGGTTTGACGACCAAACCAGTTGACAGCTGATGAGTGGCGGGTGATGGGTGATTGCCAGCGGGAAACCCAAAAACCTCTTCTTTTTCTTCGTCTTTCAAAAAGTTCTGCCCCAAGAATTTAAAGATATAATCAATAATCGACTTGGCAAAAGGAATTTCTTCATTACTGGTTAACCCAGACGGTTCAAAACGCACATCTTTGAATTTTTTAACCAAAACTTTCAAAGGCACTCCCGATTGCAAAGAAATGGAAGTTAAAGTGGCAATCACGTCGAGCAAACCGGAGACCGTGCTTCCCTCTTTGGCAATCGTCACAAAAGTCTCTCCCACTTTCTGTGTTCCGGGATACATGCCCACGGTTAAATATCCCTCGTGCCCACCTACTGAAAACTTGTGAATCATGGCTGGACGAATCGGCGGCATCTTGAATCGAGTATGCCCATTAATTTTTTCTACCAGCTCTTTGTCTTTGTCAGAGGTATTCAAGGGCTGAATGGTCTTGCTTCCGTCACGGTAAAAAGCCACGGCCTTAAGCCCATATTTCCATGATTCCACAAAAGCTTTTTCTATTTCTTCCACGGTAGCCTCACTCGGCAAGTTGACTGTTTTGGAAATAGCCCCGGAAATGAAAGGCTGGGTGGCCGCCATCATTTTAATATGGCCCATATACTGAATACTGCGTTGACCATTGACCGCTTTGAAAGAACAATCAAAAACCGACAAATGTTCATCTTTCAGCCCGGGTGCGCCCTCGATTGTTCCGGTTTCCAAAAGATATTTAGAAATAGCATCGATTTCTCTCTCTTGATAACCCAGATTTTTCAGAGCCGAAGGAATGTGGGGGTTAACCAACTTGAGAGTTCCACCTCCTACTAATTTTTTATATTTAACCAAAGCGAGCTCCGGTTCAATCCCTGTCGTGGCGCAATCCATCAGAAAAGAAATAGTCCCGGTCGGCGCTAAAACCGTCGCCTGCGAATTACGAATTCCGTATTGTCCGCCCAATTCGAAAGCCTCTTTCCAAACATTAATTGCTTCCTGTTTCATATGCTCGTCTTCCGACCAGCCGGACTGATTAATTCCCCGTACTAAACTTTCTGCCGCTTCGTAGTGTTTTTGAATCACTCCCAGCATTCCTTCCCGGTCTTTTTCAAATCCTCTAAACGGTCCACCGGCTTTTGATAATTCCGCTGACATTTTGTACGCTTCGCCGGTTAATATAGAAGTGAGCATTCCGGCAATAGTGCGGCCACGGTCAGAATCGTAAGCTAAACCTAAAGTCATCAACAACGCTCCAAGGTTGGCGTATCCTAAACCAAGCTCTCGATAATTACGGGCGTTTTTGGTAATGTTTTCAGTTGGGTAAGAAGAATTATCGATTAAAATATCCTGGGCCAGAATAAAAGTACCGATAACTTTTTTGTAAAGTTCGACGTCAAAAGAACCGTCCGCTCGCAAAAACTTTAATAAATTAATACTTGCCAAGTTACAGGCGCTGTTATCTAGGTGGACATACTCGCTGCATGGGTTAGAAGCGTTTATTCGGCCAGCTTTGGGACAAGTATGCCAATAGTTGGTAACTGTGTCGAATTGCATGCCCGGATCAGCCGAGTGCCAAGCGGCGTCAGCGACCCAACGCAAAATCTCTCTGGCCTTAAGCCGTTCTAAAGATTCACCGGTGGTTACCGCTTTCAAGTCCCACCAATCGTCGTTTTTCACCGCCTGCATAAATTCATCAGTTACCCGTACAGAATTGTTGGCATTTTGATAAGGTAAAAGAGTGTAAGGATCGAATAAGTCGGCCGTAATGGAGTCTTTAATGCCGTTTTGAACCAAAGTCTTGGTCATATCTTCAATGTACTTTTTGCAGTAAATAAAATCTTTAATGTCCGGATGATCGACATTCAAAACCACCATTTTAGCCGCTCGACGGGTTTCCCCTCCGGAACGGATAGCCACCGCCACGCCATCCGCTCCTTTCATAAAGGAAACCGGTCCGGAAGAACGTCCCCCGCGGGAAAGAGGTTCCTTGGAAGAACGAAGGGTCGACAAATTGATTCCTGACCCGGAGCCAAATTTAAAAATCCAGCCTTCGTCGCGATACCACTCCAAAATAGACTGCATATTATCTTCGACTGCCAGAATAAAACAATTATGGACGGACACCTGGTTAGACAAGTACTCTCCACTTTCTGTTTGAATATCGTAAACGGTTTCAAATCCCAGTTCTTTGATACTAACAATTTCTTCCTCTCTCAAGTCATGAATATTTTTTAATCCATTCAATTCAAAGGAAGCCAAAAGTTTATTTTGTTTTTCTGACCCAATAAAGCCAACCCTTTCAAAAAATCTTCTTGGTTCACTGCCCACAGCAATATCTAGTTCAAACAGATCTTCTCTATCCTCTCTTTTTTCTTTTTTCCTTCTAAGTTGCGAATAAATTCCTGTACCAAAAAGAAGAATTTGAATTTCTTGCATCCACCGCTCGCTAATCGTTGCTAATCCCAAACGGCAACTATTGCCCCGAATCGAAACATAACCTTCGCATTGAAAAACACTTTTCAGGTAAGCGATAACCACTTCGGACGAACTTTTCCACAAAACGTCAGGTACTTTTATATTTGTCCTTCTATTTAAAAGCTCATATTTTCCCACAAAATTTTCCAAAACCTTTCCATAAAGACGGATGCGAGTAATAGGGGTGCCATTTTTTGTGTAGGTTAAACGAATTTTTCTATGAACAGAAGGAAACACCTCATCTAAATGAGAAAGAATCCATTTTTTTTCATCTTCGTTAATAGCTAAGAACTCTATTGTGAGAGAATTATTAGTCCCATTAGAATATTGGCCGACAAAGCCATCCCCCTGAAGCCAACCAGCTAGTGCCGCTTCGCTCACCTCCAGTTGGTGGTTGGCTGATTCATAAAACGGTTGGTATGTGGAAAATATACCGCCATTTGGTGTTGCGGCCGCCAAACCTCCACTTTGATAGGCAAAAGATTTATTAGTATCAATATTTTTAAAAACTTGCCGATGTGGATGCAAATGCAGTCGCATTCCAGCTCTAAGCTCATCAACTCTGACCCAGTCTGGTTTTGTTCTTCTTTCTTTAACTGCTTTCACCAAGTGATCCCCTGTGGCTTCCACATAACTTCCGTTTTTAAGGATGACCTTAAAAACTTTTTTCTTTCCGTTATTTTTAACTGCTACAACTTTGGTTACACCATTAGAATCGTAAACCGGAAGACCAATTAGTTTATTCTCTACAATTTCTCCAATTTTGATAAAACCCTTAGGAGTGCTGATTAATGACCGATATGGCTGACAAGCGCTGCACTGCGGTTTTTCATAAACCCCGACATTGAACCAAACCGGACTGTTAAAAGCCCCATACTGATTGATCAAAATCCACTTTAAGTCATTTTGAAAATTTAAATAATCCTGTTCAGTGGCAAAATAACCGTCTTGCCAGCCCCATTTGGCAATAGTGCCACCCACCCGCTCTATCATTTGCCTGGCGCTGTTTTCTTTGTCAGGAGAACCAAACGGTTTACGGAAATATTTAGAAGAGACGATATCAGTGGCCGTCTGGGACCAAAAATCCGGCACCTCCACATTACGCTGCTCAAAAACTACCGTACCATCGCTTTTGGAAATTTTGGCCGTTCTTTTTTCCCAACGAATCGCTTGATAAGAGTCCCCTTGCACAAAGTGACTGTCCCAAACCAAGCCCCGACCATGATGGGTTTTCTGAAGATAGCTGTTATCCTCTGTATTATCCAGCAAAGACGGCTGGTTTCCGGCTGCTTCGGTTGACGATTCTTCTGTTTTTACTTGTTCTAAGTGGTCCATGAGAATGATTAAACGACCTGCCGAGGTCGTTTAATCTGTTTGATAACTCTATTGTAGATTAGAAAAAATTTAATGCAATGTGGATAAGTTTATTCTTTCATTTTTTTTCTTATAAACGCCGGAATTTCATAAATCGAATCGTCTTCCAGGGAACGGTCGGTAAATTCTTTTTTCTGTTCCTGGCCGTTATGACTGTTACCAAGATTCCTCATGGGTTCAGGTTGGTGAGCGGACCCAAGGTCATCGAATAGATTTTTTGAATTGGTTAAAGCGCCGATACTTTTTAGGCCGGTTGTAACCGACGCACCCCCATTGAATCCGGTGGCAATCACCGTAATTTTAATCTCTCCTTTCTTAAGTTTATCATCCTGCACCGCTCCGAAAATCACTTTGGCATTCGGGTCGATATTTTCGGTAATTACTTTGGCCGCTTCATTGATTTCCGCCATACTTAAATCCATTCCTCCGGCCACATTAAAGAGAACTCCTTTGGCTCCATCAATGGACACCTCCAAAAGCGGAGAGTTAATAGCCATCTTGGCGGCAATAACCGCCCGGTCTTCATCCCCGGAAGCTCGGCCGATGCCCATTAAAGCGGACCCAGAGTTAGCCATGACCGCCTTCACATCGGCAAAATCAACGTTAATAATACCGGGAATAGTAATCAAATCAGAAATCCCCTGCACGCCTTGGCGTAAAACATCGTCTACTACTCCAAAAGCCTCCAAGATAGGAGTTTTGCGATCAATAATGGAAAGGAGACGATCGTTGGAAACAGTGATAATAGAGTCAACTTTGTCCCTTAGATTATTCCAAGCATCTTCGGCGATTCTGGAACGTTGAGCTCCTTCAAAAGAAAACGGCCTAGTGCAAATTGCTACTGTCAAAGCCCCAAGATCTCTGGCAATTTCTGCTATCACGGGACCGGCTCCACTGCCCGTTCCGCCACCCAAACCAAGTGTTATAAAAACCATATCGGAGCCCTTCAGAGCTTCGGTAATTTCTTCCTTGGCGTCAGCGGCCGCTTGACGGCCGATTTCCGGATTCATGCCCGCCCCCAAGCCGCGAGAAAGATTTTTTCCGATTTGCAACTTAATAGGCGCTCCGGATTTGTGCAGGTCTTGAAAGTCCGAGTTGGCGGCCACAAACTCCACCCCTTGAATGCGGGAAGAGATCATGCGCATCAAAGCATTGCCGCCGGCTCCGCCGACCCCAATTACTTTAATCCGCGCAAAAGTCTCAAATGGTGGTTTAACTTGAGCTGCCATAATGTAATTGAATCTGATTTATCACAAATAAAAAAGCAACACAAGTTTGCGGGGTACAATCTGTGGATAACTTTCATACAAGGTTCGACCTTGTATGTGGACGACCTTGTATGTGGATAACTTGAAAAACTACGGCAAGAAGTTTTTCAGCCAGGCCCCGAACTTCTTCAAAGAATCAAAATGATCGGAAAATCCCAACCCTCCCGCTTTTTTGACTTTGGCGAATTCTTTTTCTAGTCCATAGAGCGCTAAACCGGCCGCCACGGCCAAAGCCGGATCGTTGGCCTGATCGCTGTTCCCTTCGAGAGGAAAATTATGCCCGACCCTGACCGGCAATTTGATCCTTTCTTTAACAAAAGACCCGAACCCGGGCATTTTGGCCGCTCCACCGGTTAAAACCACTCCCGCCGGAATCAAAGTTGGCTTGGAGATTTTTTTCATTTCATTCTGAAGCACGTCAAAAACTTCCCCCACTCTCGCTTCTATCACTTTGGCGATATTCTTTCGGGGAATAACAAAATTCTCTTCTTCCAATAAGTCGGACAGATCAATTTCGTCTTTTTTATTTGTTTTTTGAAGATTAACCACAGGAACAATATGCCCATATTGCAGTTTAATCTCTTCGGCCACATCCATGGAAGTGCGCAAAGCTACGGCCAAGTCATTGGTAATATGACGGGAACCGAGAGGAATAACGGAGGCAAAAACCAGCTCCCCCTCGTGAAAGAAAGAAAGAGTGGATAATCCTCCCCCAAAATCAAAATTTAACACCCCGTGCTCCTTCTGGCCTTTATCCAAAACGGAGCAACCTGAAGCCAAAGGAGAAAAAATCATCTCGGCCACCTCGATATCGTTGGCATTAAAACATTTAGCCAGATTGCGCAGATAAGGAGAAAGGCCGTCGATAATCAAAACTTCCGCCTCGAGACGCACCCCTTTCATACCCAACGGATTTTTGACGTATTCCTGGCCGTCCACCAGGTAGTTTTTCGGCAGAACATGAATAATCTCCCGATTGGCCGGCAAACTGACAATCGAAGCGGCATCAATGGCCCGCTCAATATCGTTGGCGGAAATTTCTTGATCTACTCTGGAAACCGCTATTACTCCCCGCGAGACTTGGCTTTTAATATGCGGCCCGTTAACCGAAATATAGGCTCGGCGCACTTTCGTCCCGGCCGCCGTTTCCGCTCTTTTGACCGACTCGCCGATATCGCGAATAACTTCGTCCATATCAATTACTACCCCCCGGCGTAAGCCGTGCGACTCCGCCACCCCCACGCCTAAAAGACGGGAATGTAAAGTTTCCCGATCCAAATCAACCATAACGGTTTTCACAAAACTATTCCCGACATCAATCCCAGTTACCACATTCGCTCGTCCCATATAATTGCATTATCGCTTTTCTTTTACTCCTTTGCAAGAATCTTCTCTTTAGTTTTATATCCATTACAATGCTTTAATACTCCCAAATAAGACGGCAAATTCTTTTTATTCACTCTCACTAAAATTCTCCTTCTGGTTTTTGTTCTTAAATTTATACAATATGGCCTGACCACATATCCCAGAAAATCAACTCCCTGGCGATATTTCCTAAAAATTATTTTATCCTCATGCAAAAATAGCATTAAGTTATCTTTCAAAAAGTTGTAAATCTCATTTACAACTAGGATTAACTTTTCTTGACTCTCATCCATAATGACAAAATCATCGCAATAACGAATGTATCTTTTTACTTTTAGCTTGTGTTTCACAAATTGATCAAGTTCATTCAGATAAATATTGGCAAAAAGCTGGCTGGTCACATTGCCGATAGGCAAACCGGTATTCCGTTTTGTTTCAAAGCTCTTTATGATTATTTCAATCAGCCAAATAACATCTCCATCCTTAATTTTTTCCGCCATAATATTCAAAAGAACCTCCTGATTTACCGAATCAAAAAACTTTTTAATATCACACTTCACGGCAAAAATATTATACAAGTTATTGGCGCTAACCTTTTGACAAAAAGAATTTAATCTTTTGACCGCCCGATGTGATCCTTTATTTAGCCGGCAAGAATAAGAATCAAAAATAAATTGCTGGTCGAAAATCGGATATAAAATCCGGAAGATGGCATGATGAAACACCCGATCCCTGACACAAGCTTTGTGGATATGCCTTAATTTTGGATCAGTAACATAAAAAGCGGTATATGAAGAATGGCAATATGTTTTCTCTTTTAATTCCCAATGCAGTTGAAAAAGATTATCTTCCAAGTTAAACTCAAATTCCTGCACATCTTGCTTCTTTCTCTTGCCTTTTTTAAATTCTTTCCAGGCCAAAAACAAATTTTCTAAACTGATAATTTCTTCAAAAATACTATGCCGGATTCCTTTATGCCACCCCCCCCCCCCCAGCCAGTCCAAGGTTTCGATTATCCATAAAGTTAGTGAATTTTACAAAAAGATTTATTTGCTTGGTTCTAAAATAGCCAAGCGAGACCGTTTTGGAATTTACATTAAAATCGAAACGGCCTGTCTGGACTTAATGACTTTGCTTATCACTGCCTTTTTTGAAAAGAAAAGTTCAAGATTGGCATTGCTTTATAATGCTCGAATAAAAATAGAGGTTTTAAAAAGATTAATCAGGATAATGCCTGAATTAAACATAATCCAATTTGAAAAGTATATCGAGTTGGAATTTGATTTGCAAGAAATATCTAAAATGACTAATGGCTGGATTAAATATCTGAACCGCTAAAGAAAACTCCCGCAAAGGGAGTTTTCTGGAGTACTATCTGACGAAAACGGATGTTGTCGTTAGCATCGTCACGGTTGTACCAATTGGCGTTGAACCTGTCGTCGTTCCAGTTGCCGTTGAGCACATTATCATCCGCATCGAGTTGTTGCCTGATTTCGTCTATTGCACCGATATTCTTTTTCAAAAATATCTGCGTTGACTGACCACACAGCCAGATTTTTTCAGGAAGTTTTTCTTCTCCAAAATCAGACCCGTAGTTCTCCTATGTACATCCGCAATTGCGGATAGGCAAATCGTTACCCCTTGAGGCCGATTGTATTAGCCAAAAGTATTTTATACAAAAACTTTCAAAAAAGAAAATGGGCCCACCGAGTGGGCCCAAAAGGGAACAAGAGAGAAGCAAGAAGGGTACGGCCGCTGTCTTACGACAGCGGAGGAGAAGGAACAACCTGACGAAAACGGACGTAGACGCGAGCACCGCCACGGCCGCA
>Ga0209541_10013320_pt1 | contig 12584 bp, 12 predicted proteins | sample RifCSPlowO2_01_FD_184027 | JGI IMG/M metagenome (GOLD analysis project Ga0209541, IMG submission 184027) | Groundwater microbial communities from Rifle, Colorado - Rifle CSP2_plank lowO2_0.1 (SPAdes) (version 2) | ecosystem: Environmental > Aquatic > Deep subsurface > Groundwater | place...
GGCGATGCGGGCGGGGAGCCGCACCGCTGATTCAACAGAATCACCTACTGGGTGACAATTTCAAGTTTTTTTTGGCGGCAAATTAATCTTAATAATTTCAACTCTTGGAAATTCCCTTTCTTGACGCAAGAACTTTATATATCACACCTATGACAGCAAGAGCGATAATACCAAATACAATTTCTTTTGAAGAACTACTTGGGACAGCCTTTGGTGTGGGAGGCTGGACGTCATTTGTTGGTGGTGTTCCTTTCCCTAATTTAGATAAATCTTCAGTAGCTTGGACTAATGTATTTGTTCGTTTGCAAAAACTTGTGCCCAAAGTTCCATCATCTTGCTTGGAGGCATATACTAAATATTCTTCGTTGTCCTTGAACCAGTATCCGTTGCAAGTAAAAGTATTATGGACAGTGTGTAAAACGGCTTGTTTTTCGTTTGAACCTTTCCACCATTGCGAAACATCAAAAGTCACAATAGTTCTTGGTTCAGGCGATGCTTGCTGTGGGTCGTCTAAGTATTGTATCTTAGTTACTTTACCCGCGAAGACAGCATCAGAACCCGAAAGCGCGCCCTCTACAGAAGCTGGCATACAACTACAAGCAAAAGCATTAGGTGCGTGGGAAAAGGTAAATAATGAAAAAACAAGAAGGACAAACAACTCTACGTGTAATTTTTTTGTAAAATTCTTGAAATTCATAAGGATTAAAAAATTTCCTTCCCCCAAAATTAAAATATGGTTCGAGCCGATGTTTTTCTCCGGCTTATTTTGCGGTTTTGAGCGGTGCGGCTCAAGTTTATTATAGCAAGGTTTCCTATTTTTGTGCCGAGGGGCGGAATCGAACCGCCGACCCTATGCTCTTCAGGCACATGCTCTACCAACTGAGCTACCTCGGCATTATTTAAAATAAAACTTTCACAATTCTCTACCAAAGCCGACGCTTTCGGTCGGCTCTCCGACCTTGCTTCAAGCGTCGGAGCTGAGCTACCTCGGCTAAAACAATTTTGATGCAAAATTGTTCGCCCGTTCCCCTTTGAGCGGAATTAGGGCATAACTAACTACCATACTGTAATGGTTTTGGAGAAAATGGGCAAGTTTTTACGCCCAATTTTCTACGCAAAAGAAACTAGAATAAGAAAGTGTTAATTTAAACCTCCCGCAGTCTCGCCGACGTTGCGAATAGTGTCTATTTGATCTCCAAAACCACTATATACTCCGCGAAGCTGATCAATATATGGCTGAATAAGATAATACGCGCCAAGGGATAGGAGGATGATGACTGACCAATAGAAAACGCGAAATGCTATCGCCCATCTCGAAACGCGCCGCATTTTTTTTAAAATCTCGTTGTTCTCTTTCGCAAGCTCGTACGTCTCGCTTAAAAGTTGTTTCTCATCTGGATCCATAAGTGTATTTTAACACACAATTCATTCTAGCAAATATTTTAATAACGCCATTCTAATAAATAATCCGTAATGAGCCTGCCTAAAATAAGCAGCCTTTGGTGAAGAATCCACTTCGAATAAAATCTCATCTACTCGCGGCAACGGATGCATAATTATTGACTTTTGTTTCATTTTTTCCACCAACGTAGAATCTATTCGATAGCAACTTCTACATTTCTTATATTCTTTATTAGTCTTAAAACGTTCTTTTTGAATCCGCGTTTGGTACAATACATCCACATGGCCAATGATTGAGTCGAGATTTTCGATTTCTTCAAAGACAACCCCGTGTTTTATTAAATATCGTTTTATGTCATCACCCACCTTAAGGGTTTTGATGGAAACAAAGTATATTTTTATGTTCTTATATTTTCCTAAAAGGTAGGCCAAGGAGTGGATAGTCCTTCCATGTTTTAAATCTCCAATTAAAGCGATTCTGATACCATCAATCACTCCGAGTTCTCTTTTAATGGTGTAGAGATCCAAAAGAGCTTGCGTGGGGTGCTGGCCTGTCCCATCCCCCGCATTTACAATGGGGACATCTGACACAGAAGCTGCGCGCCTAGAAGCACCCTCCTCATTATGACGGAGAATAATAACATCAGCGTAATTATCTATAACTCGGATTGAATCTTCCAGTGTTTCCCCTTTTGCCACTGACGAAAATTCCTTAGCATTTTCTGTAGTAATAATACTTCCACCAAGTCGAAGCATCGCGGACTCAAAAGAAAACCGAGTTCTTGTACTCGGTTCATAAAATAATGAAGCCATTATTTTACCCTTAAGCGGGGTCTCGGTTTTCTTTTCTAAATTACCCGCAATTGAGAAAATCTTGTTAACGAATTTTTGATCAAACTGCTGAGCTTCAATAATATGATTCATTTGGTTATCACCATACTGTATTCAACAAACATTAGAAAGAGATTTATCCACGTATAAATTTCTTGTACTAGTTGACACTATTGTGGTGCCCCCGGCCAGAATTGCACTGACATCAAATCCTTAGGACGGATCCGTTCTATCTATTGAACTACGGGGGCAAGTCAACAAACTATACCATAGAAAAAACCCCACCACGAGGCTGGGGTTTTTGGAAAAATCTTTGGAAATTAGACGCCGAGGGCTTTGGAAAGTCTCGGTTTATCAAAACCAATGATCATTTGGTCATCAACAAAAATGACCGGCACACCCATCTGGCCGCTTTTCTGTATCATTTCTTTCCTTTTAACCAAATCAGTCGAAACATCAAAATTTTCAAAAGGAATATTGTGCTCTTTGAAAAATTCCTTGGACATATTGCAATAGGTGCAGGTTGGCGTTGAGTAAATTGAGACTTTTTTCATGCGTTAAAATTATTTTTATTTTATAAGTCCAATAAGTATATCATTTGCAAAAACCAACGCAATAGTTTTTTGTAAAAGGAAACTACTTCACTTTTTATTGTGGGTAGCGAGAATCGAAACTTACAGTTTTAATACCCCGATTGGGTTTTCTTTTCGTGAAGACACTCAAGAAAATACTCAATCGGGCTTCGATTCTCGGAGGGAAGCGTAATATAATCGCTTCGCTCTTTATTGTGCGGGTAGAGAGAATCGAACTCTCGTCTCAACCTTGGGAAGGTCGCATTCTACCACTAAACCATACCCGCAAAAGATTATTGGCCAAAAAAGTGCTTGAGTTTGCTCCACCAACTGCCCGTTTCACTCCCCTGCCCACCATCACTTTCCTTGCTATCTTCGACAACCACAATCAAGTGCTCGCCTTCCTTTGACATCCGAAATTTTTCTCTGATTTCAGCCTCTATCCCTTCCTTGGTTGAAAGTGCTTCGACAGCAGAAGAAAGATAATTCTTACGCTCTTCAAGAGCTTTTTTCTCTTCTTCCTGACGCGCCAACTCGTCACGGCTTTCCATGACTTTTCCATAAGCGCTAAAAGCGGCCTTGGTCAGAAAAACAACGAGCAGAATGAGGAAAAAAAGACCAGTTTTTGAATAAAAGGCTGACTTAAAACTGTTTTTTTTCTTAAAATCGTGCATATTTTTCGCAAACGCTAGGCAAAAAACGTTTTTATGTTACCATTATTGCATACTCCAATGTTGTTCGGCAAAAAAAACAAAAAAATTCTCAACGTTATTTCAATCGTGCTTGGAATAATCATTATTCTAAGCATGGTTCTTCTCTACTCGCCAATGTTCTACCAGTAGGACATCGTCCTAGTCTTTCTTCATCATTTTGATAAAAACTTCCTGTGGAATATTCACCCGACCGCGGTCTTTCATCTTTTTCTTGCCTTTTTTCTGCTTTTCAAGCAACTTCTTTTTTCGGGTGATATCTCCACCGTAGAGATAGCCGGTCACGTCTTTCCGAAGCGCGGAGATCGTGCGTGAAGAAATAATTCTTCCCAAAGCCTTCCCTTGGATCTTGGTGGAAAAAAGTTGGCGCGGTAAAACGGTGTGGAGCTTTTCGACAGCTTCTTCGGCTTCTTCCTCAACCCGTTTCCTTGAAACCACTCGAGAAAAGGCCGGCACCACTTCATCGGCCACCAAAATTTCAAGCAAAACCACGTCCGCCTCTCGAAGGTCGCCGATCGTGTAGGAAAGTGAGGCAAAACCAGAGGAAACACTTTTTATCTCATCGAAAAAATTCCGCATAAGTTCGCGGAGCGGTATCTCCGCCTCAACCGCCGTTCGATTGTCGCCAAAGGATTCGGTAACCCCCACAATAACCTCGTGCGCGTAGAGAAGTTGCATCAGAGCGCCTAGATAATCCGATGGTGTAATAATTTTTATCGAAGCCCACGGCTCAAACACTTTTTCAACCCTTCCATATTCAGGAAAATGCGTCGGCGAATACACAATCGCGTGTTTGCCCTGCTTGTCTACCACTTCGTAGGTGATAGACGGCGTCGTCACCACAAGCTCCAATCGAAATTCGCGCCGCAGGCGTTCGGTAATAATTTCAAGATGAAGCATACCTAAAAATCCGGATCGGAAACCGCGACCTAACAGACCAGATGATTCTTCTTCGTGCGTAAAAGATGAGTCGGACAAACAAAGCCGATCGAGGGCTTGGCGAAGCGCATCAAAATCATCTTGGCTTTCTGGATAGAGAGACGCCCACACCACTGGTCGCGGAGACATGTAGCCGGGAAGTGCCGGCAAGGAATCTTTAAGCAAACTGATAGTATCTCCAACAGACGCAATGCCCGGCTCTTTTATGCCCGTGACAATATAGCCGATTTCCCCGGCCGAAAGACTTTCGACTGGCATTTCTTTCGGTAGAAAAATGCCGAGTTCAATAGGCGTAAATTTGCGCTTGGCCACCGCAAAAGACAGTATGTCTTTTTTGGTAACCACGCCGTCAAAGACGCGGATGAAGATGATAACGCCAGTATGGTTTGAATATTGGAAATCAAAAATAAGCGAACGACAACTTTTGGTGCCCGAAAATTCTTCATGCGGCGGCGGGACACGCAGAACAATCTCGCGAAGGAGCTCGGGGACACCTTGGCCGGTTTTCCCCGACACTTGAAGGATACTGTCTTCGGGTACACCTAAAAGCACTGCCATTTCTTTCTTAACTTCGGCAATTCGAGCAAGCGGTGAGTCGATTTTTGACACCACCGGCACGATAACAAGACCAGCTTCCTTGGCCATACCGAGTGTCGTTAAAGTTTGAGCTTGCACGCCTTGGGTGGCATCGACAAGGAGAATACAGCCCTCGACCGCTTTAAGCGCGCGCGAGACTTCGTAGGAAAAATCAATATGGCCGGGGGTATCGATAAGATTAAGCACGTAAGGAACGCCAGAGAGCGTGTATTCCATGCGTACCGGCTTCATTTTGATGGTAATCCCCCGCTCCCGCTCAAGTTCCATGGAATCAAGCACCTGCTCCTGCATTTTGCGTTTTTCAATCGTATGCGTCAGTTCGAGCAGTCGGTCGGCGAGCGTCGATTTGCCGTGATCAACGTGCGCGATAATTGAGAAGTTACGGATATATTTAAGATCCATACGGCCATACTAACAGAAATATCCTTAGTTGTTTAGTTTTCTATTCATATTCATGGTTAAGTTTCAGTTTCAAGTATTTTGTGGTATGTTTATTGACATGGTAGAAATAGACAAAAACAAAATAGCAAAAATCATGGAGAAGCACGGTGTTGTTGTCGGGTATGTTTTCGGCTCGGCTGCACGCGGTACCATGGGGTCACATTCCGACATTGATGTGGCGGTGCTCTTCCCATCCGATCTTACAAAAGAAGAGCAAGAAATTTCTAAGGAAGAAGTACGCGATGAAATCGCTAGTATTTTTAGTGTTGAAAAAGTGGATATTATTAACTTAAACCAACAAACAAATCCGGTACTGCGCTACGATGCCGTACTTGAAGGCGAAGCCATTCTCGTCAAAGATTTTTCCATCAAAGCACGCCTTGCTCGCGCGGTGCTTCGCGAATACGAAAACACCAGGTATCTTCGAGAAACTTCCTATAAAATTTTGCGCGAGCAGGTAAAATCTGGACAATTCGGTCGCGCGCCAATCAATTCTCAAAAATATGTCCCATCTAAATAAAAAGACAATTCACGAAAAGTTATTTAAACTTCAAGAATCAGTTAAGATTCTTGAAGAATTGCGAGCCGAGGGACGCAATTCATTTTTTACTGACAGAAAAAATCAAGATGTCGCTTTACTTAATATGTTTGTTTCTATTGAACTGATTACCGATATTGGTAACCACATAATCACGGAAGTTTTCCAAAAGCAGGCAAAAAACTACAAAGAAATTATTGAACTCTTGGGTAAAACTGGAGTCACAACGGAAATATTCGCTAAAGAAAACGAAGATATGATAAAATTCCGAAACCTAATTGCCCATGATTACGAGAAAATTACACCGGAGGGCATCTATGAAAATCTCCAAAAAGCTCCTGATGTCTTCCGCGAGTTTGCAAAATATTTCGTGGAATTTATGGATAAAAACGCAAACTGACGCGGAAAGTGCATAAAAGTGGTAGGATTTTATAAACTTAATAAAAAAGATGGGTAATTTCACCTCAAAGAAAAAACTACCAATACCAAGGATGCTTACAGGCGTCATTGGGACGTTAAGACATCAACACCCAAATTCATATCATAGATCGATTTATAGACATCTGACATCCGTAAGTTTTCTAAAGCTGTGAAGCTCCTGGAGCTAACAAGAAACTACAAGCTTTCTTGTTCAGGCACAATCACCTTCGCCTTCCAAATCTTATGATGAAGAGTTGCCCAAACTTCTTTGATTTCTTTATTTTTAAGCAAAACCAAGACAGTAACACCGGCGACAATGCCAATTATTCCAGAGATAAAACCTTGAAGGAAAATGCCCGAAAGCGTATTGATGTTAAAAATGTTGTCAAAAACGTTCAATAATTTATAAGAAATGAAACCCATAATGACAGACGCGGAAAAGACCTCAAAAAATGTTTTGTTGGCCTGTGGCGAAAAATTCGGAGAACGGCGGGCAAAATAAAACCAAAATATGCTGGCGTTTATGATCATAGCGACAGAGAAGCCAAGCGGAAGCATCAAAACTTCATTGCCGACAATCTCAGAAACCCTAAACAGACTTTCCACGAAATACCTGAAAAAATCAGATTCTCTAAACAATTTCAAAAAACCGAAAGAAAAAACGACGACCAAAACCGCGGAGAGAAAATTTATTATTAAAGGTTTTTTGGTATTGCCACCGGCATAATAACCCCGAACAAAAAGCAAAATGAGCGACTGGGCTAAAATTGAAACGGAAAAAATGGCTAGCGCGGCGGCGGTCAAGCGTGTGTCGGTCCAATCAAAGTTTCCAGAACCTAAAACCGTTCTAACAATCTGCGCGCGAAGAACGATAAACAAAACGATTACCGGCACCGACCAAAACGTTATGTGGCGAACCGCAATAGTCATCTCTTCCAGAAACTTCTGGCGTTTACCGGCGCCAAAAAGCCGGCTGATAGTCGGAAACAGGGCGACCGTGTAACTAACACCAAAAAGTGACAGCGGCACCGACTGCAGATTCCAAGCAAAATTGAAAATCGCGACCGAACCGGAAGAAAGCCTTGCCGCTATGGCAATCAAGATCAAAGTCGAAATTTGACTGCCCGAAAGAGCTAACGTCCGATAAAAAGAAAGGCCGATGACGTTTTTAATTATTCCAAAATCAAGAAATAAACGAAAACTTGGAATCGGTTTCCGGATGGAAAACAACTGGCAAGCAAAATGCAAAAATGACCCAAGCACCACCCCTAAAGCCAGACCAACAATGCCTAGCCGGTTGTAGAAAAATATCACTCCAACAATAATACCGATATTGTAAAAAATCGGACTCAAAGCATAAGAAACGAAGCGATGTTTCGCTTGAGCGATTGAAGCGAATAAATTAGAAAATCCAAGAAGAATCGGTGATATAAGCATTATCCTAGTCATCAAGATAAACATCGAACCGTTCTCTGAATTGGCTATTCCCGGAAAAATCATGTGGAGAAGCCACGGTGTTGCAATAAAAACCGCGGCGCTTACCACGATTATAAACAGAAAGAAAAAAGAAAAAATGGAATCCAAAAAACGCCTGATCTCCAACTCGCTTTTCTCCAAACGTTCAATAATGAACGGCACCAGAACCGAAACCGACACAATCGAAGCAACTGAAACAAAAATTAAATCCGGAATCCGAAAGGCGCTGTAATACATATCGAGCTCGACGCTGGCTCCGAAAGTGTGAGCTAAAATCCGATCGCGGAGAAAACCGAGAGTCTGCGACAGCAAGGTGAAAAAACCTAAAAGATAAGCGGCCTCGTGGAGTCCGCTTATCTCTCGGTTTAATACATGTAATATCTTTCCAACCATTTGAGGTTCTTCTTCAAGAGATACTACTGTGCCACCTCCTCGCCTTCTTCTTTTACCGGAAGCGTCGCTCTTTTTTCAGGCTCCGGCGGAGGCGTGTTGGCGAGGGCCGGCCGGCCGGCCTTTAAGTTCTTCAAAATAGAGTCCAGCTCTTTGTTGTCAGGGTTTGTCTTTTTGACATCCTCAAATTGCGCGGTCGCGTCCTTGATTCTGCCAAGCTTTTCATAACTTAAACCGAGAAAATATTTAGCGTTGGCGTAGACAGAGTTGAGCGCCACTGCCCGCTCGAGCGCCGTAGCCGCGCCCTTATAATCCTTGCTGTTGTATTTCAAAAGCCCGAGCTGGAATTGAATAACCGGCTCGTTTGGAGAAATGAGCGCGGCAGACTCAACTGAAGAGATGGCGGCTTTCAGGTTGCCCTCGCTTGCCTCTATTTGCGAGAGGAAGAAGATCGCTTCGGTGTAATTATTTTTCTCCTTGAGAGCGTCCGCGATATATACGCGAGCTTTTTTGTTATCGCGGTTGGCCACCTCAAGACGAGCAAGCATGAGATAAATTTCTGGGTTATGAGGATTGAAGATAAGCGCTTGCTCATAGGATTGCTTAGCATTGGCATAGGCACCGTCTACCCGAAGTGGTACGAGAATTTCATAGACCCGACCGCTCGCAATCCAGTTTTGGTAATTCTCCCGATTCAAATCGAGTGCCGCTTGGGCGTAACGTTGGGCATCACCCAAAAACCCTTGGAGTTTTGTGCGCGCCTCATCACTGCCAAGCGCATTCTCCCCGCCCGAAAGAAGTTGATTGGTTTTGATTAGACTTAACTCGGAAAGAAAGCGGTAAGCAGTTTCATTTGGACTTGCTTCAACTGAACGGATAAGACCTTCTTCGGTTTTCGCGATATCACCTGCCACGTTATACGCCGCCACAGCTTTCTGCAAATTGAGCGCCGCGCTAAATTTCTTGATAAAGATATATACCAAAACCACGCTACCGACAAGAAGTACGATGAGTACGAGCACCGAGACGAAACCAAGTTTTGGATTATTGGCAAAAGGTAACGTTCGGACTTTGAGTATTTTCTCTTCCGAAAGCGCGGCCAAAAAGAGACCGGTAAAAAAGAACGCTAACGCCAAAACGGTGATACTTGGCACATAAAGAAGTGCAAAAACCCACAGCATGAGAGAGGTAAAGAAACTGGAAACGCTTAAGTACCGCGCAAAACGATCTCCCGGTGAAGAAAGGAGCGCTTTAAGACCAAGTCCAAGAAAAGCGAGGAAAAAGAGCGCCCACGAGATCACCCCAAGAAGACCGGTCGTCACAACAAAAGTCGGAAGAACGCCAATGCCAAAATTGAAATCATTAGACCAGAAAACAGTATTGTTGACTTCGGCAGGTTTGGACAAAAGCCATTCTTTAACAAAGCGATTCGAGCCAACACCAAACAAAGGATCCTTCTTGAGAGCTGTTTTGGCAATTCCATAGGTCGAACCCCATGACGGGCGGGTTTCAATCTGAAAAATTTGAAGTTTGTTGGAAATTACCTGACCAAGCGTTTGGGTTCGAAACTGGAAGCCAAAAAGAGACATGCCAAGAAAACTGTCAGAGAGCATAATAAGGGAGATGACGAAAACAACCAAAGGTAAGACCGGAATCTTTTTTACCGTCTTTTGGTTAGCGTTTTCTTCTTCCTCCGCCGCGGCATTTTGTGTGCGGCCAAGTAAACTAACGCGCCGATAACCGATAGAAACAAGGTAGACGGTTAGAACCAAACTGAAAATTCCGAGTACAATCCAACTCACTGTAAAATTAACGATAACCAAAAAAACAAGCGCCAAACCAAACACAGCGTAGAAAAGAAATCGAGTTGCGAAACCAAGAGACAGAAGTTCGAGAGTGACCAAGGACAAAACCGTGCCTAGGGCAAAGAAAATCGATAGATCATTCCATTTGCCAACCAGGTTCGACACAGTATTCGTGAAAAGTCCAAAAGAAAGAAAGCCGGGACCAAAAAGAAACGGCAAGCGCAGAACGTGGAATAAAATGATGACGGCCGAAACTACCACAAAAATGAGGTAGGACGAGAAAATTCGGTTTTTTGAACGGAACAAAACGGCAGTCAAACCCAAAAAGACAAAAAGAACGAGGAGAGGTAAAGAGGCAAAAATATCAAAACCGCTACCAAGTAAAGATTCTGCAAGAGAACCTGACGTAAACGAGGAAATGAAATTTATTAGAAGAATAAGAATGACACTGCCAAAAATGAAGTGGGTCGGTAGAGTAATCCTGCCTTCTTTAAGGCGGGCGATGAGCCACATGATTGCCGCGCCAAGCACAGCAAGAAAAATAAATAAACCCTTACCGAATTGAAAAGGGAAAGACGCGGACGGAAAGAAGAATAGCGACGAAACAGAACCGCCAAGTAAAAGAAGTACGAAAGCGATTTTTTCAAGCGCTGAAACCTTGTTAATCGGCTCTTCCACCTTCACTTCGAGTTTCTCAATATTTTCGTTTTCCATAAAAAAATTAGCGTACGACTAAATTGTAGATAATTAAGCCACTAAACCTCTCCTAAAACATAATATATGGGCTTCATTATAGCAACTCAAGCCTCTTAACAAAAGGGACTTATTCACAATATCGGCAGATTTCTAAAAAGAAAAGATGGTTGAATAATTTTAAAAAAGGTGGTATTATGTTCTGGCTTTGTATCGGACAATTGCGCCCCGCTTTGCGGGGTGAGGAAAGTCCGAACACGGCCCTGTCATTTGACAGGGAGCACGGTAGTGTCCCGATCCGCCTAAGGTGGGTCGAGGATCCGCGATTCGCCTAAAGCGAATCGGGAGGTAACACCCATCCGCCGCAAGGCGCGAGGTGCGAACAGAGACGCTTTTTGTTTGAAAAGACAAAAGCGCCCCGTCAAATGATGGGGCGAGCTCCCGCAGTAATGCAGGAGATGAAACGGCTAAACCCTTACCTTCGTGCAAGGTCGTACGCCGATGCGGAGCATCGGAAATTTCAAGCTCCAAGAAACAAGCTCCAAACAAATCACAAATTCCAATTTTCAAAACAACAAACGGAGAATTTTTGTTTGGAATTTTCGGGTATTGGATATTGTTTGCCTGCCTGCCGCAGACAGGGAATTTGATTATTGGTTATTGGAGCTTCCGCTGCTCCGTAGCGGCGGGTACCGCTTGAGCCCGCAAGTAATTTCGGGCCTAGATAAATAATTGTCGTCCGCCTTAGGCGGATACAGAACTCGGCTTATAGATACAAAGCACATGATGAAACCCCGCTACCGCGGGGTTTTGTCTTTCATACTATTAACATATTGAAATTTCATAATAATGAACAGAACAGTTCCAAGGATTGACAAAAATCTTATTATGTGCAATATGGAGGACAGATGCAAACACTGCTAAAACCGGCTGTAAACGGCCGTATGGCCTTAAATGGCCACAGTCGTGAAGTAACGCTCCTCGCCACAAGGCCAGGAAATGTCGTCCCTCCTCCCAACGAGGAAGGGTTAAACAACGGTCACGTCAATCCAAAAAATTGGTTTGAGGGAACAATCACACAAGTCGTGGACGGTGATAGTCAGTGGATTATCGTTGTTGAATCGAGGAAGGGTTTGAGTATCCCAAAAGCCACCCTCCGGACAAAGCCGAAAGAGGGAGCGAATGTCCAAATCGTCTATGGGGGAAAAGTACACCTACCCCCCATCAAATACATCGAGATAGATGGTAAAAAATTCAAGTGGCGCGAAACCGCTTGAATCGAAACGCGAATCGCTACGCTCCACAAAGATGGAGCGTAGTGATTTTTTAATTTAGCAAATACCAGCGATAGCAAATATATGCTAAATATATATTTTCGTAAAAATATTAAGAAAATTTAGAACTTGAGGATAAACTTTGGAGGCCTAAAACGTGGAGGCCTCGCCTCCAAGTTTCCATGAGTTTGCGAGCGGGACAACTCATGCGTTGTTTTTAGGACTTGTAATAAAAACCGAGGTATGCTAGTTTTACAAATAGGAAAACAGTGTATCAAGAGTATGGAGGAGGGCCTGGCCCGTTATGACTCCATCGGCAACTTTCTTAGGTAGATTCAAGATTCTAGAATCTGGATTCAAGAATCACCCAAAGAGTAGTGCCAATTCCACCCGCCCTAGGCGGACAGATGCATCTAGTCTCTACAAGATTGGATTTGGAATATCTCCTTGATACACCCTGTCACTCGACAGGGTGTATTCGTTCGTTGAAAAAAGAA
>Ga0209541_10013322_pt1 | contig 12582 bp, 23 predicted proteins | sample RifCSPlowO2_01_FD_184027 | JGI IMG/M metagenome (GOLD analysis project Ga0209541, IMG submission 184027) | Groundwater microbial communities from Rifle, Colorado - Rifle CSP2_plank lowO2_0.1 (SPAdes) (version 2) | ecosystem: Environmental > Aquatic > Deep subsurface > Groundwater | place...
TATAATAATAGAATGAAAAAAAATAATTTAACTCCTAAAAAGATTATAAAAACTCTTGAAAAGCATAGATATGAAATTTCTAAATATAGAGTAAAAAAAATAGGCTTATTTGGCTCTTTTCTTAAAAAAAACCAGCATAAAAGAAGCGACTTAGATTTTCTTGTTGTATTTGACAAGCCAAGATTTGATAATTACATAAATTTAAAATTTTACCTTGAAAAGATATTTCATAAAAAGGTTGATTTAGTTATTGAAGAAAATTTAAAGCCAGCTTTGCGATATGTTAAAAAGGAGGCATTATATGCCAAAGGCTTATAGGGTTTATCTTGATGATATCTTAGAATCAATAGAAAAGATTGAAAAATACACAAAAGATATCTCTTATAAAGAATTTATCCAAAATACTTTATTAATTGATGGGGTTACTAGAAATCTTGGGATTATAGGAGAAGCAGTAAAAAATCTCCCATTAGAACTAAGAAAAAAATATCCTATTGTTGAATGGAAGAAGATTGCTGGATTAAGGGATATTATAATTCATGAATATTCTGGAATAAATCTAGAAATTATTTGGGATATTGTTGTTAACAAAATTTCAGAACTAAAGACTTCAGCAAAGAAAATAATAGAGGATATTGAAAAAGAAAATGACAATAATAAAAAAAGAAAATAATCAGTCATGTGCATCTAATTCAGAAGGTTCTTCTAATTATTGCACTCCTTCTATTTTATGAGGAAGACATTGCTGTAATAAAATATTCTAATAGCTTATTTCTTATTCAAATTTAACTGTTACTAAATAGTAATTAAAAATAAAAGAAAAGATTTATATATCACTAATAGTGATAATATTATCATAAAATGTGATAATATGAAAATAGAACTAAAAATAATAGATTTTCTTGCAAGAAATATAGACAAAAAATTCACAATGAACGAAATAGCAAAACAAGTTAATGAGTATTATTCTTTTGTCCACAGAACTATTAACAAATTAAATAAAGACAAAGTAATCGCAAAAGCAAAAGCTGGAAAAGCATATTTATGTTCATTAAATCTAGAAAATGAAAAAACATTAACATTAATACAATTAAGCGAGATTGAAAAGAGAAATGAATTCTACGATAAAAACAAAGAGTTAAAATTAATATTAGAAGATTTTATAGATTCAATGGAATCAAAATTTAATATACTATCAATTGTTTTATTTGGCTCATATTCAAAAGGCAATGCAACAAAGGAGAGCGATATTGACATTCTGTTATTAAGTAAAAGCAGCATAAATATTGGAAAGAAAATAAAAGATATGTATGCAAAATATGGAAAGGAGATAAATCCAATACTAATGACTATAAATGATTTCAAGAAGCAGAAAGATAAAGCTTTAATAAAAGAGATTATAAATAATCATTATATTTTATATGGGGTAGAAAATTTTATTAAAATTATATTCCAAAAATGAAAGCTGAAAATATTATAATAAAGGCAATGAAAAGGTTAAAGAAAGAGGTCTTAAAATATCAGCTCCTAATAATCATTTAAGTGATGGCCATATGAAAAAAGCAGATCATAATTTGATTGTAATGACAGATCTTAGCAAACTCGGGCATGAAGATTGGGTTATAATTACTGCTTATTATTCTATGTATCATTCTGCTCTTTCATTACTTTTAAAAATAGGCTTGGAAAGCAAAGACCATGCAACAACTGCAGCAGTTTTGGAATATTTCTTTAGCGAACACATAAGTAATGATATAATTAAAAGATTCAATGAATTAAAAGAGAAAAAAGACAAAATTGAAGCCATAGTAATAGAAGAAAAGTATATTGATTCTCTTTGGAAAGCAAAGCAAGCGAGAGAAACAGTTCAGTATGGAATTTCAATAAATTACAAAGAAACAAGCCTTGTTATGGATAATGCAAGGGAATTTGTCAAGAAAATAAAGCTTATTAATAACGAATTAAACGAAAAACTTATTGTGATTATTCAAAAAAAGATAAGTGAATTAAAAGAGATTGAAATAAAATGACAAAGGTTATAACATTAAGATTAAAAGAAAAAGAATTGGGCTTTATAAAAAATTTATCTGAAAAAGAAGATAAAGACAAATTCTTCGCTGCTAGGCAGTTGATTAATTACGGATGGACCTATTTTGTTTTGAAGCAATACAAAGAATGTAAAATAAGCATAGAAAAAGCTGCTAAAGAGTTAAATCTTACAATAACAGAAATAATAGAATTATTGTCTGAATTAGGAATAAAATCTCCACTAACTTATGAAGAATACTTGGAAGGATATAAGAGTCTTAAAAATGTCTTCTAATTATTATACTCCTTCTAGTTTAGGAGAGTGTCATTGCCATTATTAAAAAACCCACCATAACATTTATATATAATCCATTATATAATTTAAACATATAAAGAGGTGTAATAATTGAAAAAAATATTTTTGTTTTTAATAGTTTTTTTATTAGCTGTTTCTATTTCAAATGCCCAGCAATCTAATTATGATCCTCTATGTAATACCGCTATTGGTGGTGTAGAAATTGATGGTAAATGCTTTGATTGTGGTGCAACAGATAATATTTGTCCTGATATTGTTATAGGATATGAACATTGTGGCTTAGAAGGTCGTCCTATAGATCCTGATTGTGTTTCAGCAGTAACTCCAGATACAACTCCACCAGCAATAACAGATATTACAACCCCTGAAATAACCCAAAATTCAGCTAAAATAAACTGGACAACAAATGAAGACTCTAATTCTAGTGTAGAATATGGAATTACAATAGATTATGGCAGCATAAAAGAAGACACAACTTATACCCAATATCATTCACTAAACCTTATAGGATTAGCATTAAACACACTATATCATTATAAGGTATGTTCAACAAATAGAGCTAATAATAAAGCATGTAGTGATGATTACACATTTACTACACTTCCTATAACTCTATTAGACATAAATAATCCAGCTATGGGAGGTAGTAAGCCAGATTGCCTTTATGATCCAGATAATATAGAAACATACAATTGTAGGGATAACAATAACGACCTTGATAACGACAATCAGAACAACAACATAGACAATGACATAGATGGAGATGGAATTCCAAACAACCAAGATTCAGATAATGACAATGATAACATTCCAGATACAACAGATATAGATGACGATAATGATGGCATTCCAGATACAACAGATACTTCTTTTCCAATATGCATAACAACAAACGCTAAATGGGTAAATAAAATTACACAAATAGCATATTCTGATAATGCTGAAATACAAGAATTAACCGAAGTTGGTATAGGATTACAAGGAACTAATTGTTATAGTGTTACTCTAAATCTAAAATTATATGAAATTGATGATTATTGGTTAGGAGAAAGTAAAGATGAAATAACAACAACAGATTTCCCAACAACAATTACTTTTAATAATCCAAATGCTCAAGAAATAGCTCTAACTTACTGGAGTGTTAAATGGATAGAAGATACTGGTGGGACAGACAATGATCCTGAATTTAGGTTTAGAGTAGTTGGTTCTGATGTTGAATCTCAAATTATAAAAATTAAAAAAGTAACTGCTCCGGTTACCCTCCCAGCATGCACACCAGGAGACCCTTGTATAAAAGACGGCTGTGATGGAACTTATAATTCAAATTGTAATTGTGTAGATGTACCAAATGACAATTGTCCTATTACACCAATATGTACAGCAGGAACTTGTAGTGGTAATAGCAGATGTGATAATGGTCAGCAATGGCAATCTTGTGGTAACAATTGTTGTTATCAGGGAACCTGTAATTCAGAAGGTACAATTAATGGTCAACAAGCTTGTATAAGAGGAAGCTGGCAAACATATGCTCCAGGAGAGTGTGGAAAATTAACATGCAATGATAATGGTTGTATGATGAAAAAGGATGATAGTAAATGTGGATTAGATTATGCTTGTAAAAATACAGAAACAGGTTTTAAATGTGATTACCTTTGTGATGAAAATTCAGTATGTTGCTTCTGTTACACAACATGTAGAGATAAAGCTGGGAAAGTGCCAGGAGAAGCCCCACAATCAATTAGCGATTGTGATAGTATAGCCCAACATAAATTATTTGAATTGCCAAAGTGTAAGTAGGTGAAAAAAATGAAAAAATTAATTTATTTAACAATAATGTTAGTATTTCTATATACTGTTTCAGCCCAAAATTTTGAAATAAATCTGATTAATTATGAACCAGAAACAGGAAATGCAAGAATCCAAGTAATAAATACAGCAAATACAGATTTTCATGATTTAAAAATGGAGATAGATAATATTGCTGAGATACCATTAGCAGACACCTTTAAAACAGGTTTGTCATTTTCAACATTCCAAGTAATCTCTCCAGGATCACATGAAATAACATTAACAACAAAAGAGGGTATTACTTTTACAAAAAAGCTGTATTTCTCACCAAGTGAAAAACAAATAGAACAAGAAGTGGAAAAACAAAAACAAATTTTAGAACAACAAAAACAAACTAAACAGCAATTGCCAATAAAAACAAATAAAACTAATTACAAATATATTTATTCAATACTAGCAATAATAGCAATTATCATATTTTACATAATTTATAAAAGGTTTAGGAAATGAAAAAAATTATCTTATTATTAATATTTATTTTAGTATCATTCGCTTCAGTATTAACACTTGTTTTAATACCATCTGTTTCAGCAATTTGCTGTCAGAATATAGGCAGCAAAGAGGGTGGCTGTTATCCAGATAGGCCTATTTGTTGTGAAGAGACAGATAAAAATGTTGGATATATTGGATGTAAAGCAGTTTTAGATGCATCCAAGCCAACTGAATTTACTTATTATTGTCCAGGAAAACCTTTAGGTTCTTGTCTACAATGCTCTTCAAATTGTAAACCAGATGGAACAGGTTGTGATTGGGTTGAGGTTGATAAATGTTCCGGGCTTTCTTGTGTAATTGAATATTTGCCAGAAACAAAAATTCCTTCTATAGTTAGTAGCTGTACAAATAAATGTATGGAAGGAGAAGTAGAGGATCTTAATGGTAATTGTATTAAAATAGAAGATGCTAAAAAGAAAAATATAGAAGTTTCTGATTGTACAAATAATATGTGTCCATCAAATAAATATTGTTGTGGAACTAAGGGCCAAAGACAAGAAGGAGAAGGCTCTATCTGCTCAGGAGATAATGATAAAGATGATATTTGTAATTACTATGATAACTGTGACGAAACACCAAATTCAGAAACATTAGGTACTTGTCTTCCATTAACAATCAAACAAACCTGTACAAAAGCTATACCCTGCCCTCAAGGAGGACATTGTAGTAATAGTCAAAATGAAGATTCTGACAAAGATAAAATAGGTAATGCTTGATGTGAATCAGCTTATAGCGACAGACAATGTTGTGATTTATTAGGAGCAAAATCAGCTAAAGATGCAACCTTTTATGGTTATCAAGAAGATTGTCCTCAAAATTTGGGTGGAGTTGGCTGTTGGAGTAAATGTGCAATTATAGATGAAGCAACAGGAGAAGAAATAACCTTTGATATAAGCCCTTGTATTGACAGCCAAAGAACAGTAACAAAACTTCAGGATGGGAAACCAATAGGAACACCAACAAAAGAGCCATGCTCAGGAATCCCATTAATTCCATTCTTTACTTCATTTAATTTAATATTCACTTTCTTAATTTTATTTTTATATTATTTTAGAGAAAAATAAATTTTATTTATAAATATCTTTTCTATGGTCGAAACAGTTTATTATAATTTTATCCTCTTCTAATCTATAAATTATCCTAAATGGTGGGATTCTAATGCTTCGATGACCTTTTAATTCATATCTTAATGGCTTTCCTGATTCTGGAAGCTCATGTAATTTTTTAATATGATTAATAATTTTTAGTTTTAATGAGTTATCTCTAATCTTTTTGTATTCTTTTTTAAATTCTTCAGAGAAAATTATCTGCATTTTAAGTCATTAATAAATCATCAATTTCTTCATCATTCATCTTTGTATCTGCTTTAATGAATTTGCCTTCTTTTATTTGCTCTTCACTTTTCTTTATAGTTTCTATTAATATCATATCTTCTTTTAATGCCTCTTGTTTAATCTGTTTTAGCATTATATTACCATCTTCATTAAATACAATAAATTTTGTAGATGGTTTAATATTTGCATCTTTCCTAATCTCACTTGGTATAACAACCTGTCCATTTTGAGATATTTTAGTTATAGCTACTTCCATTTTTTCCTCCATAATATATATTTTAGAATTAAAAGGTATTTTATTTATAAACTTTTCTATTTTTATTCTTCATAAATATCTTTTCGATGACCAAATTTTAATAATATGATTCCATCGCCTCTTACAGCATAAATTAATCTAAAAGGCTTGATATAAAGGCATCTTTCCCCTCTTTTATACCTTAAGGGTTTACCAACTTCTGGATTCTCTATAATTTTACGAATCTGTTTCTCTAGTTTTTCTCTGTTAAACAAATCTAGTTTTTTAGTATCTTTCTTAAACTTATTAGTTGGGGTTATGATTACCATTCTTTCATTTTTTTAAAGAATTCTTCTTCACTATAACTCTCACACTCTCCATTATCAATCTCTTCCCAAATTTTGTCAAGCTCTTTCATTTCTTCTATTTCTTCTTTTGTTAATTCTTCTACCTTCTTTAATATTATCATATTTCTTTGTCTAGTAACAATAAAAGCAGTCCCTTCATTCAAATCATTCCTTAATTTTTCAGGTATTACAACTTGTCCTTTAGTGCTTAATTTAGTGATTTCCATAGAAGTAAGAAATTCTTACTTATTTATAAACTTTTCTATTAGAAGCGGGCCCTAGGGGATTTGAACCCCCGACCTATTAACCTAAGTTTTAACTTATCTGGTTAAGAGCTTCAACCTTTTGTCAGTTGCTTTTGGCAACCCCTTTCTTGAACGTTTTCATTTTCCATGAACGCTTTTCAAAAGGGTTCCTACCAAGCTGAGCTAAGGGCCCATTCTATAACAGCTCCTATTGAAAACCCAATTAAAATACTCAAATTGCTATTAATAAAACTTTCCACAAACAATAAGCTGAATGGAATCAAAAACAATATTATATCTAATAAAAAATTCTTTAATTTAGATTTATTTAAGCTCTCAAAAATCAAGCTAAATAAAAATATTAGACTTATACTAATTAAAAATATCTCTTTACTAATTAAAGAAGCACATAAAACTAATATCCCTAAATAAAAATATACTTGCTTAAAAAACTTACAAATTACAAATCCTATAATAGCTCCAATTAACATCAAAAAGCTTAATTTTATAAAAATCAGGATTAAAATTAATAAAATTACATATTCAAAAAATAAAAAATACTTTCTCCCATTTTTAATCTCATCTTTAGCAATATTTCCTAAGTAAAATCCCAATAAAATCCCAAGAACTACAATTAAAATCTCTAACATATAATCTACATATTTACATGACTATAAAAATTTTTTCCATGGGTTCTAGTTGCTCTTAATTTATAATTGCACATTGCTAAGTAATTTAATAACGTGATACAACATATATTATTGTCTTTAGCAAGGTCTTTTATAACAGTGTGTGGAATGCCAATTTCTCCTTTATCAAATCCATCTTCAAATAAACATATTATATCTTCAACCCTTTCCCTGCCACCTATCTTGCTAAAATATTTTAAGCCCATTTTAACATAAGATATATAAAAACTAAGCTCTTAAAAATATTATGGAAATTTTAATATCAAAACAGGACAAGGCAGGACTAACAATTTCAAAATTCCTTAAAGTCCCTTATACTTTATTAGAACAAGATTCTATCCATGCAGAAAACATAGATAAAAAAATAAGCTCAGATCTATTTATTTTTGCTACTAAACATAAAGGAGAAGAAAGAAAAAATATCTGTTTGCATGTTCCTGGAAACTGGAATAAAGCAGAATATGGCGGAAAAGACTCTACACTAAATATATCTCCTTCTAATTATATAAAAGAAGCCTTCTTATTTTTGCAAAAAAATAATACAACAGATTATGAACTAACCCTTGAATCCGATCATCACGGACCTTCAATAGAAAAATCATGCTTTTTTATTGAAATTGGCTCTTCAGAAAAAAATTGGATAGATGAAAAGCCAGCTAAATTAATAGCATCCTGCTTAGAATATTTGTTTAATGCAAAAATTAAATCTTATAAAACAGCAATTGGATTAGGTGGGCCGCATTATTGTACTTCCTTTAATAAAATTCAAGCTAATACAGATTTTTCATTCTCTCATATCTGCCCAAAATACCAGTTAGAAAATTTAAATGAATCATTATTACAGCAGGCAATTACAAAATCTATACCAAAACCTAATTATATTATTCTCGATTACAAAGGCTTGGGAAAAGAAAAAGATAATATTAAAGAATTATTAAAAAAAGTTGACTTAGAAGTTCTAAGAACAAACCAAATAAAGAAAGATATATAAATTAGTAGATATATTACAAAATATAAAGAGGTGTATGTAAATGGGTGTATTCGACAAAATAAGAAGAGATGTTGGCTTAGACTATAATTCTCCTGATACCCCTAAAAAAATTTCTAAAGAAAATTCCCCTAAAGAAAAATCATATTCTTCTCCAGATGACAAAGATCTAAAAGTCATGGAAGATAAGATTCAAAAAATTATTAATGATTTACAAGAGGTAAGAGCAAAATTACGAGTTAGAAGAGGAATTTAATTCTTTAAGAAAACCTTAAATAAATCAAAATAATAGTAAAATATATGATAGCTTGGTATAAAGCAGGACAATTAACAGGATGGATTCTAATTATTGGAATAATATATTTTATAACAAAAAAGATGGCAAAGCCATCAAAGACAAATAATAAATTAAGTATAAGACAATATATAGGTATTGTTCTAACAGTTATAGGTTTTATAGGTATTAGTTCAGTAAAGGAGAAAATAACAGGTAGCGTATGTACTTTTGGTAAGGGATGTGTAGATAAAGTAGAATATATCTGGAATTGGGACAAAATAGTTGTGGTAATAATCATAATAGTAGTGGGTATTGTTTTATGGTTATATCCTAAAAAGAAAAAAGTTTGAAAAAATAAAATGTTTAAATTAACCACTGAAAATACAATAGGATTAGTTATAATACTAAGTCTTGCAATTATTGTGATAATTTGGCTATTGTTCGGAACAGGAAAGGATAATAAAAAATGATAAGTCCAGAGAATTTAGCAAAGCTTACATGGATAATTATTATATTAATTATTATAGAAATAATTAGAAAAATAATAAAAAAGAAAAAATAAGATGAAACTATTTGAAAAAATTTGGGCATTCATAATAAATGATAATCAAAAATGGATGAAATTAACAGAATTATGCCCTTATTGTAATAATTATTTTGAGAAGAAAGATATTAAAAAACATATAAATATTTGTTTAAAAATAAAAAGTGAAAAGTAAAAATCCTTTAGAAATAATAGAAGTTATTTTAGTAATTATTTTTCTTATTTTCTTTTTCTTACTGTTGTTTTGGATAATATAATTTACGCCTATTAATTCCCCAAAGAGTAGGACGCCGAGGCTGGGACTTTCACACATCATTAGTCTTTTGGACATTTTTCATGAAAGTGCTTTGAACCCAGATATCCGTTAGGAAACAGGATTTTTACATAATCATTAGCAATCCTGCGCAATACCAGATTATGCGACCTCGGCTCAAAAGAAATAGTTGTTTTTAAGTTTTTAAATCTTGCTTTTTAATCAAGAATGTTGATCTCTCATCTCTTTTAATTTGTCCAGTAGATACATAACTTGAGAAGGTCTCATTAATAATAAATTGTAAAAATAATTCATAAAGAGTTTTCTATATCTTAAAACCATTAATTCAAATCTAATATAACTAGGATTTTCAGATAATTTATCTGTTTCATCAAAATACCTTTGTGTAACTTTTTTATCATTTTCTATACCAAAAATATTATTATAAAAAAATTGACTAGGATATATTATTTCATTTAGAGATATTTCTAAATCCTTCATTTTAGCATGATCTGGCATAATATTTACAAAATCAAAAAGAACTTTAAAAATATTTCTAATTCTATAAATTATTTTTGATGTGCACATATATTATCTAATCAATTCTATGAGATAGTAGCAACCTTTATAAAATCAAAATTTATATTAATTATTAGACACTCCTACTTATAGCGGAGTTTTGTTAAGATTACTTAGCAAACTGCAATAGGACAGCTAGGAGTGTCCGTCGAAACACTAAAAATGTTGCGGAAGGCTCATAACTTAGCTGTTGAGACACCCGAAAGGCATAATATGTTATGTCTGGGTTCAGGTCGTTGGTTCAAATTTGGATGGATAAAATCCCTTCAATGGAGCTCCAACCTCCGCTATTTAAAAAAATGAGACTATCAACTTCTAAAACAGAAATAAAAGACTTGCTAAAAGCCTGGATAGCAATTTCAATAGCTTTTGGTATAATTCTCTCTTCAACAGAAGGTTATTTATCTGCATTTATAATCTCAGCAATAGCAGTTGGCTTTGGTTTTTTACTACACGAATTAGGACATAAAGTAGTAGCCCAGCATTATCACTTATTTGCAGAATTTAGAAGCTTTGACCAAATGTTAATTTTAGCAATCTTAATGTCTTTTCTAGGATTTGTATTTGCAGCACCAGGAGCAGTTATGATTCATGGCACTCATTTCTTAGATTATAAAAAGAATGGAAAAATCTCTCTAGCAGGACCTTTAGTTAATTTAATCTTGGCAATTATCTTCTTAATCTTAATCTCGTTAAACATTTTCCCATTACTTTCTAGCTATGGTTTTATGATTAATACCTGGATAGCCTTATTCAATATGATTCCTATATGGAACTTTGATGGAAAAAAGATTCTAAAATGGAATAAATTTATCTACTTCGCATTTATATTAATTAGTATTATCTTAATAACATTCAAATGAAATTAATCTTATCTGGTGGTGGAAAAGGACAGCAAACAAAAATAATTGATGATTTATTCAAAAAATTAATCAATAAAAACAAAAAAATCCTATATCTTCCACAAGCAAGAAACCAAAAAGAATACTCAGATTGCTTAGAATGGGTAAAAAATAATATTTATCCAGATTCTATAATGTTTGAGAGTTTACAAAACAAAACATTTGATGATTTAAAAGAAATAGGAGCAATTTTCATTGGAGGTGGCAACACATTCAAATTAATGTACGAATTAAGAACTTCAAACTTTCTAAAAATTCTTAAAAAATTCATAAAAAATAATAATTTAGTATACGGAGGAAGTGCGGGAGCAGTTATATTTGGCAAGACAATAAAAACAGCTGAAAAAGGCCATATAAGAGACAAAAATCTTGTTAAATTAAAAAATTTTAATGGTTTAAATCTAATAAAAGGATACTCTATAGTTTGTCATCACATAAAAGAAGATGAAAATGAAATCTTAAATTTAAATAAAGATATAAAAAAAATAATAGCTTTGCCAGAAGGCTCTGCTTTATACATAAAAAACAATGAAACTAAATTAATAGGATTAGAAGAAGCAATAATATTTGAAAATAATAAGAAGAGAATTTTAAAAATTGGGCAAAACCTTTAAAAAGAGCTTTATTTTAATATTATTACCATGAAAAAACTAATATCTATTTTAATTATTTTATTACTGACACCTGTTGCAATGGCTCAGGAAGTTACACAAGATAATGTTGGAACATTGCCAGATTCTCCTATGTATGGATTTAAGATAGCAATGGAAAAAATTAATCTTGCTTTAACATTTAATAAAGCAACAAAAGCAGAAAAGCGTCTTTTACAAGCACAAAGGCGTTTACAAGAAGTACAGATAATGGTAGAGCAAAATAAACTAGAAGCAGCAGAAAAGGCTCAAAAAAACCATGCAAAATTGCTTGAAAAAATACAAGAACTTGAAATTACTGATCCTGAAAAAGCAGCAAAGCTTCAAGAAAAATTAGAAGCTCACGAGCAAAAATTAGAGCAGGTTAAAGTAAAAATACAAAAGAAAATAGAAACAAAGCAGGAAAACAAAGAGCAATTAGAAGAAATGATTGGAAAAATGACAGAAGAAAGTGCTCTTGCAAGAGAGCAGGCAATACAATCAATAACAAAAAACATTGAAAAATTAGAAGCAGCAAATAAATCAGGAAATGCAGTTCAAGCCTTAAATAGGGTAAAAGAAAAATTAGAATCAAAGCAACTTCTTGGAGAAACTTGTATTACTGTTAGTCCAGATTCAGTAAATGAATGTTGTATTAAAAAAGGCTATGAAAAATGGGATTCTGAAAAAAATAAATGTACTGGTGAAAAAGTAAGGGAAAAAACACAAGCCAAAATAAGAGTAAAGCCTGAAAAAGAAGAGTCTGGAGAATTAACAATAACAAATGTAGAAAATAAAGTTACAGAAGGCACAGCTCAGGAAGAAGCAAAATCTAAGAAATAAATAATCTTTCTTATATTTTTTATTATATATAAA
>Ga0209541_10013325_pt1 | contig 12581 bp, 7 predicted proteins | sample RifCSPlowO2_01_FD_184027 | JGI IMG/M metagenome (GOLD analysis project Ga0209541, IMG submission 184027) | Groundwater microbial communities from Rifle, Colorado - Rifle CSP2_plank lowO2_0.1 (SPAdes) (version 2) | ecosystem: Environmental > Aquatic > Deep subsurface > Groundwater | place: Rifle...
ATTCGGCGGGAAGATTCTTGATCCGGACGCAAAATTTTATCATCTGGAATAAAATTCTCTAAAGTTGATTTATCATCATCATCCCCGACAGGCTGTTCGAGTGACACTGTTTCTTGTGAAATATTTTCAATAACATGAATTTTTTCAACTGGAATACCCATTTCAGTCGCTATCTCTTCGGCTAATGGTTCCCTGCCTAAATCCTGACTAAGTCTGCGGTGAGTTTGTTTATATTTAGATATTGTCTCCACCATATGCACCGGAATACGAATGGTTCTACTCTGGTCAGCAAGGGCACGAGTAATAGACTGACGAATCCACCAAGTAGCATAGGTAGAGAATTTATAGCCCTTGGTCCAATCAAATTTTTCTACCGCTTTGAATAAACCCAGATTCCCTTCCTGAATTAAATCAAGCAAAGTTAAGTTCGCACTTCTACCGACATATTTTTTTGCAATAGAAACCACCAAACGCAAATTGGCTCGAGCTAGTAAATTTTTTGCCTCTATGTCTCCACGCTCAATACGCTTAGCTAGATCTTTTTCATCACTCGCATGAATCAAGGGATATTGCCCTATTTCTTTTAAATACATCTGAATAGAATCATGCATACTCCCTTTGTTCAAATCTTTGTCACTCAAATCAATATCTAAATTAAGTAAGTTTCCACCTTCTAACACATCGATAGAAGCTACCGCAAACTTTTCATAAAGTTCATCTAAGAATAAAATATTGTTTTCTATATCCGGGAAAGTTTTTAAGATCTCATCGTAAGTAATAAATCCACGTTTTTTTCCTTTTTCTATAAGTTCATCCGCCAAACAAGCTAATCCTTCTGCTTTTTTTTCAGCATAAGATAATTTTTTTATTTTAACTTTTTTGACAACTTTCTTCTTTAAAATTTTTTTCTTAATTTTTTTGACTCTTTTTATCTTAACCTTTTTGATTTTTTTAAAAACTTTTCTTTTTTTGTTTATTTTTTTCTTTTTCATAAATTCTATTTCTTTAAACGACCATTTTTAATATCTTCTTTTTTCTTAGTCAATTCATTTATCTCTTTCAAAATAATTTTCCCTGCTTCCTCATTTTTTGTCTTCTTTAATTCTAATATTTTTCTGTTTAATTCTTCGTTAATATTTTCTTCTTCAAGATTTAAAAACATTTCTTTTACGCTATCTTCCAATTTTTCGTTATTTATATAAAATACTTCTGCCTCAAATATAAGATCCTGCATAATGTCTTTATATTTTTGGGAAACTTCTCCTAGTTTTTCCAACATTGTTTTAAAATCTATAATGGGTGTCGTAAGTGATTTTTGCCAAAGCGCGATACCGAGTAACTTACGTTCAATATAGTCTTTTCTATAAATTTTTTTTAAGGCTTCTTTTGCCTCTTTGATTTCCTCTTTTTCATATTTAAACTCTTGTTCTATTTTCTTTAAATCATCTTGCAGGGCATTTTGGGAAATACCTGACAGATCGCTGATCTTTTTTAGAAAATACATTTTTTCTATTGAACTTTCAAGTGCATTTACAAATGGTAATATTTTTTCTTTTATTTCTCTGCCTACTTTGCGAGCATCTACACCAAAATTTTTCAAAACTTTATTTAAAAGAAATTCTATAATGTGCTTAGAATTTTTTATGGCTTCTTTCCAAGCAAAAGAACCTGAGGTGAGACCATCTTGTGAAATGCAATCTGCCGGGTCAACTCCATCAGGTAAATCAACTACTTTCACATCCATCCCTAAGGAAAGAGCAATTTTTCCAGCTCTAACGGTAGCATTAGCTCCAGCCTTATCAGCATCAAAAGATAGCACCAGATTATCCGAAAGACGTCTTATGAGTCCTAAATTACTTACAACATTTTCTTTAGAAACAGTTGAATCCGACAAAGCCGTGCCAGAAGTCGCAACAGTATTCTTGTACCCTGCTTGATGTGAAAGGATTAAATCCATTTGTCCCTCTACTAAAATAGAAAAATTATTTTTGCGAATCGAATCCTTGGCTTTTTCTATTCCATAGAGAACGGCATTTTTGCTAAAAATTGGTGTTTCTGGACTATTTAGATATTTTGCAGACTTTCCATCGTCTATAAAAATTCTTCCAGAGAAAGCAATAATTCTTCCACTGGAGTCTGCTATTGGAAACATTATCCGTCCGCGAAATCGATCGTACATCCCTTTTTCGGACCCACCTTCGGAACGGGCAGGCTTTTTTACAAGTCCAACTTTTTCTATTTCAGTATCAGTAAAACCATTTGTTTTAAGATATGAATACAACAAACGCCAATCCAAAAAAGCAAATCCAATCCTAAAATCTTTAATACTTTTTTCTGTTAAACCGCGAGACTTTAAATAATCTAAAACTTCTTTGTTTTGTTTTAAATTATTTTCAAAATACTTCGTGGCTTCTTCCATCGCCCGATATAATTTTTCTTTTTCACTCTCAATTTCTCTTTGTTTTTTACTGTAAGCTTCGAGCAGTACTCCGGCTCTCTCGGCTAAAAGTTTCAAGGCACCCTTGAAATCAAGCCCTTCAAATTCTTCAACAAAACTAAAAATATCCCCCGAAGCCCCGCAACCGAAACAATAGTAGCTTCCTCGGTCGGGCGAAATGAAAAACGATGGTGTCTTTTCATTATGAAAAGGACACCTGGCTTTTAGGTTTGCACCTGCCTTTTCGAGCTTTATATAAGAAGAGACCACTTCTTCAATCGATAGCCTCTCTTTAATTTTAGCAACGGAAGAATTCATAATTATTTTTTACTTGACTTTATTTTAATTATCATCCATACTACCCACATTAGTGGCTTCGACCTCCGAGAAACCCCCGCAAAAGGTTTTGTTTATTCTTTTTTAATTGAAGTAGTCTTATTGTTGAACCCAGTCCCAGCCGGAATCAAGCGCCCGATAATAACATTTTCTTTCAAACCTCTGAGAGTATCCACCCCTCCTTTGATTGCATTTTCAATCAAGACACGATTGGTGTTTTGAAATGATGCCGCTGAGAGCCAACTTTTAGTACGAAGAGAAACTTCTGTAATACCAAGCACTACTATTTCTGCTTTTGCTTCTTTTCCATTTATCTCTCTAAGTCTAATATTTTCTTCTATAAAAGCAGTATTTTCAACAATATCGCCGATTGAAAAATTGGTTTCCCCAGCATCTTTTATTTTTCGGCGAGAGAACATCTGACGAATAATAATTTCCGTATGCTTTCTGGAAATTGAAGCGCTTTGCAGTTCATAAACTTTGTTAATTTCTTCAATAATATATTCTTCAACTAATTCTTTGTTTCCTAATTTAAACATTTCAGCAATATCGGCTGATCCATCAGTCAACAACTGTCCCTTTTTTACAGATTCTCCAACTTTAACAATTGGTATTCTGCGAAAAGCCACCACATATTCTATTTCATTTGCTTTGCCATCAACCTTACTATCGGACAATACTTTAATTATTTTTTCTTTACCGTCCTTGGCTGCAATAGAAATTACTTCTCCGTCAGTCTCAGAAATAATTGCAGGATTTTTTGGAATTCTTCTTTCAAAAATTTCTTCGACACGCGGAAGACCGGTGGTAATATCTGTTCCAGCTACTCCTCCAGCGTGAAATGTGCGGAGCGTCAACTGAGTGCCTGGTTCTCCGATTGCTTGGGCAGCTATTATCCCCACAGCTTCTCCCTCTTCCACTAAATGATTCCTTCCTAGGTCTAGACCATAACAATTTACACAAATGCCATGAACTGTTTTACAAGTAAGAGGAGAGCGAACAAACACTTCGGTAAAACCTACTCCCTCAATATTGCAAGCTTCTTCTTTGGTAATTAAAAATCCTCTTTTGTAAATAACCTTACCATCTTTGTCTTTTAAATCACCTGCCAGTACTCGTCCACGAATATTTTTAGAAAGCGGAATCTCAATTCCAGAAATATTTTCTCTGGTAACTATCTTCCCTTCTTTTGTGCCACAATCCTCTTCCGTAATAACTACATCTTGCGCTACATCTACCAATCTGCGAGTTAGATATCCAGCTTTGGCGGTATTGAGAGCTGTATCTGATGCACCCTTACGAGCACCGTGAGTAATAACGAAATACTCAATTGGGGAAAGTCCTTCTTGGTAACAAGGAATAATTGGAAATTCCAGAATCTTACCCTGGTTGTTTTGGATAAGACCAATCATCCCAGTCATTTGCATAAGACTACTCATTGTCCCTCTTGCTTTAGAGGTAAATAAATCATAAGTGGAACCTTTTTTATCCAGTGTATTTGGTAAAACTTTTTCCAAATTCTTTTTTACCTGTGTCCAGATTTCAATAATTTTTTGATATCTTTCATCTAAAGAAAGAAGGCCTTCACTCCACTGCGAGACTGTATTTTCTTCTAATTTTTTACCCTCTTCTATAATTTTTTTCTTTTCTTCTGGAACTTTAATATTATCTAATCCCCAAGTAGTACCAGAAACTGTGCAATATTTAAATCCGAATGCCTTGATCTTGTCTAGAATGGCAGGAGTATTTTCCACTCCAGAATGAACGATCAACTCATCTAAGAGAGAAGACAATCTGTCTTGCGTCATTTCATCATTCACATAAGTAAAATCATTGGGTAAAATACTATTAAAGAGAAGTTTTCCAACAGAGGTTTCAAAAATTTCTCCGCCAAATTTTTTGTATTTATGTGTATTGGTTGCCAGCACTTTTATTTTTGCTCGAATACTTATAATTCCATAATCACAAGCAGTTATAGCCATATTGGGACTGGAGAAATATTTACCTTCACCGACTTCCCCATCACTTATTTTAGTCATCCAGTAACTACCCAAAACCATATCCATACGGGGATGCACTATTAAATCTCCATTTTGCGGTTTAAGCAAATTTTTATTCGAAGCCATTAATTCTTTTGCTTCAAATTGTGCTTCTTCAAGTAATGGTACATATACAGCCATTTGGTCTCCGTCGAAGTCAGCGTTGAAAGCCTGACAAACAAGAGGGTGAACCTGAATAGCATTTCCTTCAATTAAAATCGGATTAAAAGCTTGAATACCTAAACGATGCAAAGTTGGCGCACGATTTAGAAGTACATATTTACCCTGAATAACCTCTTCTAATATTGCCCAAACCTCAGGAGAACGTTCTTCGATAAGTTTATTTGCTCCTCGAATATTAAAGGCAAGTTCTGCCTGTAAAATTTTTGAAATTACAAACGGTCGGAAAAGTTCCAAAGCCATATGTTTTGGTAATCCACATTGATTTAATTTGAGCTCAGGACCCACCACAATCACACTACGACCTGAATAATCTACTCTTTTCCCTAGTAGATTTTGACGGAAAAGACCCTGTTTGGATTTTAGATTGTCAGAAAGTGATTTGAGGGGGCGTTTTTGAGATTGGCTCATGGCCGCAGAATCATTTTGCTTAGCAATTGAGTTATCAATCAGAGCGTCAACTGCTTCTTGAATAATTCTTTTTTCATTTCGCAGAATTACATCCGGAGCATTAATTTCTTTTAATTTCTTTAAACGATTATTGCGGTTTATCACCCGACGATAAAGATCATTTAAATCACTGGTGGCGTGACGTCCACCATCTAAGGCCACCATAGGACGCAAAACTGGAGGAATAACTGGAATAATGGTCAAAAACATCCATTCCGGTCGGATCCCTGCATAAGTCATCGCGCGGATAAGAGAAAGTCTTTTTTGTAATTTCTCCCTTTCAGCCACGCTCACTTTTTCCAACATCTTCTCGGTAAGATTTTTTAATTTATTCAAATCAAGATTTTTAAAGATAGAATAAATGGCTTCAGCCCCGATGTTGGCTTCAAAACAAGTCCCGTATTTTAAAGAATAATGATGAAAAGAAATTTCATTTAAAACCTTTCCTTCATAAATCTCTCCAATTTCTTTTTTAGTGATAGAAAGTAAAGTTTTTAATTTCTCGCGAGTATCATCGTCAGCCGAATTTTTTAATTTTGTCTTATATTCTTTATCCAAGCCCGAAAGAATAGACTCTTTTTCTTCTTCATGAACTTTAGTAATAATATAACCAGCAAAATAAATTACCTTTTCAAGATCCGTTACAGATATATTGAGAAGGATACTCATGCGGGAAGGCACTCCACGTAAAAACCAAATATGGGAAACTGGAGTAGAAAGTTCAATGTGCCCCATCCGTTCTCGGCGCACAATAGAACGCGTAACCTCCACTCCGCATTTTTCACAAATAATATCTTTATAACGAATGCGACGATATTTTCCACAATAACATTCATAATCTTTTTCTGGACCAAAGATTTTTTCATCAAAGAGACCTCCTCGCTCACTCCTGCCCGTGCGATAGTTTATCGTTTCCGGTTTAGTCACTTCTCCAAAAGACCATTCCTTTATCTGCTCTGGAGACGCCAGTCGTAGTGCAATTTGATCAAATTCAGTTGTGTTTAAAGTTTTCATAATTGATTTTTTTATTTTGTAAATTTGAAAGTGGAAAGGATTTGATTATAAAAATCATCACTATCGCCTACCGTTGCAATTATAAACAAGTTCTTCCTATTGGAAAATTCATAAAGCGTTCCTTTGTCATATGGTGATTTTATTATCTTTATGCCATTGTAAAAAATTTGTTCAGTCACGCTAGATTTCCTTTTTAACTCGGGTGAATTTATTAAAATTCCGTAACTTCTAGTTCCGTTCGTTATAACTACATTTAAACAATTTTGATCTGCACATTTATAATCAATACCCTCGTTAATATGAAAATCCGCAGGATATTTAAACTCAAAACCATATTGAGTATTTGTATATGTTTTCCAGTTTGAATTATTTGCTTGTGTATTAACTGGAGTAGTTTGAGTACTTGTTTGTTGTTGAATTTGGCTAGTTTGCTGTGTTTCAGTATTATCAACAGGAGCTGGAGCTTCTGCTTTTTTATTGTTTAATATATACATACCACCACCAACTACCAACAATGCGATAATCGCTAACAACATTGGCACAATGAAACCTTTTTTAAAATTATTTTTCATATATGTTTTCATATTATTTATTTCCTTTTCTTAGGTCCACATCCAAGGCTAGACCTCGCAAATAATTTAGGAGCACATTGAACGAGGCAGGAGAATTTGGTGGTCTAATCGTTTCATTTTTAATAATAGAATCAAAAGCAGCAGAACGACCAAGTATATCATCAGATTTAATAGTCAGCATTTCCCGAAGCGTATAAGCGGCTCCGTAACCTTCCAGCGCCCAGACTTCCATTTCTCCGAATCTCTGCCCTCCTCCTTGAGCTTTTCCGCCCAGAGGTTGTTGGGTGATGAGAGAGTAAGGACCGACTGAACGCATATGAATCTTGTCTTCCACCATATGGTGAAGTTTGAGCATATACATATATCCAACTGCCACATCTTGAGCAAAAGCTTCTCCTGTTCGTCCATCAAAAAGTTTTAATTTACCAGACTCTGGTAGTCCAGCCTTTTTTAATTCTTCTTTTATTTCTTCATGTTTCGATCCTAGGAATGGAGGAACAATTGCCTGATAACCAAGACTGTTGGCCGCCATTCCTAAATGTATTTCTAAAATTTGCCCCAAATTCATACGAGAAGGAACACCGAGCGGAGAAAGAATAACATCAACTGGCGTGCCATCAGCCATATAAGGCATATCTTCCTCTGGAAGAATTGTTGAGATGACTCCTTTGTTTCCATGTCTTCCTGAAATTTTATCTCCAACTGAAATATTTCTGATCTGAGCAACTTCTATAACTATTTTTTTAATAATTCCAGCCTCAAGGGTATGACCTAAATCACGCGAAAAAATCTTTACGCCAATAATGCGTCCTCGTTTACCATGTTCCATTCGCAGAGAGGTGTCTTTTACATCGCGCGCTTTTTCAGCAAAGATCGAACGGAGGAGCCGTTCTTCTGGAGTAAGTTCCGTTTCGCCTTTGGGTGTAATCTTACCAACTAAAATATCATTTTCTCTCACTTCCGCTCCAATGCGAACAACCCCGTCTTCATCCAAATCTTTTAATCTAAGTTCTCCAACATTTGGAATATCACGAGTTGTGATTTCCGGCCCAAGTTTAGTATCTCGAACTGCGCAAATAAATTCCTCAACATAAACTGATGTAAATTTACTCTTTTTTACAAGACGCTCAGAAATAACAATCGCATCTTCGTAAGTTGATCCAGACCATGATAAAAAAGCGACAAAAATATTTTGACCAATTGAAATCTGTCCATTCACAGTGCTACTCGTATCTGCGAGCACATCACCCTTCTTTATTTTATCGCCAATATTTACTAATGGACGCTGATGAAAAACAGCAAAATTATTATTTCTTAGAAAATTAATTAAAGTATAAATTTTTTCATGTTTTTCATTATTTTTACTTTTAATAACTATTTTTTTAGCATCTAAATAAGAAACAACGCCATCTTCTTCTGCTATAACCAATCTACCTGAGTCTCGTGCCGCCAATTCTTCTATCCCAGTTGCGACAAGTGGCATTTCTGGCAAAACACAAGGTACAGCTTGTTTCTGCATATTACTTCCCATGAGCGCGCGATTAGCATTATTGTGTTCCAAAAACGGAACCATAGAAGTTGCCACAGAAAAAGCTTGGTTAGGAGCAACATCAATAAAATCAACTTGATCACGAGAAACCGTTCCTGGCTCTGTTTTAATTCTGGCTTCTACTTTTTCTTCGGTTATTTTTCCATTTTCCTCATAAAGAATTCCGGCATGCGCAATGTTGTATTTTTCTTCTTCAAGCGCGTTTAGATAAACTATGTCGCCAGTTATTTTACCATTTTTAACTTTTATATAAGGAGTTTCAATAATTCCAAAATCATTTATTTTTGCATAAGTCGAAAGATGTAAAATAAGTCCAATGTTTGGACCTTCTGGAGTATGAATAGGACAGACTCTTCCATAATGTGAAGGATGCACATCACGCACTTCTAGTCCAGCTCGTTCACGGGTAAGACCTCCGGGCCCAAGAGCTGACAAAGTACGTAAATGTTCCATTTCACAGAGCACATTTTCTTGCGCCATAAATTGTGAAAGCTGGTTAGTTGTAAAAAATTCTTTAATCCGAGCTTGGAGTGGTCGCTGATTAATAATAGCGATAGGCATTGCCGTATCAACATCAATAATAGACATTCTGTCTTGAATGTTTCTTTTAATTTGCATCATACCGGTGCGTATTTTTTGCTGCAGTATTTCTCCGACAAAACGCACGCGTCTTTGACCTAAGTGATCTATATCATCAGCTTTGGCAAGCGAAGTATTATTCAAAGTAATAATATGAGAAATTACTGTAACTAAATCTTCTTTAGAAATTATTCGGCGCTCCATTTCCTTTTCTTCCATTGATTTCTGAAAACGTTGATTAAATCTAAATCGTCCCACTGGAGAAAGATCATAACGTTCCGCCGTAAATAAAGAATGGATAAATTCTTTAGCATTTTCCGCAGTTGCCATATCACCATCTCGGAGACGCTTATAAATTTCAATACAAGAATCATTTAAACTTTTTACTCCATCCTTACTCAAAGACGCTTTGATTATTTCTTCGGCAATAGTATTACCAGAAAAAGCTTTTAAGATCATTTCATTTGTCTCATACCCCATGGCCCGCAATAAAGCTACCCCCGAAAATTTTCTCTTTTTGTCTATTCTTATGTAAATTTCTCCATCTGATTCTGATTCTATCTCGATCCAGACGCCACGAGCTGGAATAATTTTCGCACCGAAATATCGAATCCCTTTGCTTTCAGATTCTGTAAAAAACACTCCGAAGCTTCGCGCAAGTTGTGGCACGATTACGCGTTCTACTCCATTGATGATAAAAGTTCCATGCGAAGTCATTAAAGGAAGCTCCGACATAAAAATCTCCTGCTCCTTAACAGTGCTCAGAATTTTATTAGTTAATTTTACTCGCGCCTTGAGAAGCCCTTGGTAAGAAAGTTTATTTATTTTAGAATTATTTTCATCAATTTTAGATTCACTCAAAGAAAAAGAGGTAAACTCCAGCTGAAACTTTTTTCCAGAATAATCTATAATTGGAGAAAATTCTTTGAAGACTTCTCCGATCCCAGTTTCTACCAACCATTTAAAACTCTTTAATTGAGCTTCAATCAAATTCGGAAATTCTATTAGAGGCTTCTTATATCGTGAAAAATACTTTTTTGGACGTTTTGTATCGTTTTGCATAAATTAAAAAAGCTGGGTTACAGCTTCTAGTTAATAAAATAGATTGCATCCGATACTCAATCAATGAATCTTAAGTAGCCTACTCTATTTCGTCTTTTTTGTCAAATTCAAACTGTGGATTAAGGTCACATACTACAAAACAAGACGACCGCATTATTTTATACTTATTAGTTTTCCTTTTTTCTCCACTCGTCTATTTTTTGATGATTCCCGGAAAGTAAAACTTTTGGAACTTTATAACTTTTATTTTTATAACGCAAAACTTCCGGACGGGTGTAATGCGGATATTCCAAACCGTTATCCCCCAATTCACCCCGCTTTTCTTTTTTTAACAATAAATTGAAATTAGATTCTTCTTTTAAAGATTCCAAGCGAATCACCCCTGGAATTAACCGAACTACAGCCGAAGAAACAACCATAGCCGCGATATCGCCATCCGTCAGCACATAAAGACCAATAGAAATTTCTTCAGCTTTAAGTGCTAATTTCACTCGCTCGTCTATACCTTCATAACGACCGGTAATAAAAATAATTTCTTCGTATTTTTGCGCCCAGTCATAAGCAATTTTTTGATTAAAAGGTTTTCCTTTCGCTGAAAATATTACAACTTTTTTCTTTTTGCTCTTTATCTTCTTTTCAACATTTGAAAAAGCTTTCAAAATTGGTTCTGCTTGAAGAACCATACCGACTCCCCCGCCATAGGGCTTGCCATCTACTGGCTTGTAATTGCTTTTATTTCCTTTTATATAATCCCTTGGATTGTAAAAACTTAAAGATATTTTTTTATCTTTTATCGCTCGGCCAATAATAGATTCATTCATATATGAATCATAAATATTGGGAAAAATTGTAATTATATGAAAACGCATTAAATGCCCTTCAAGTCTTCCATCGCTTGGTCAACTGTCTTCATCGTTGGAGCACTACTCATAGCTCCCATTGATCGTCCAGAATCAGTAGATCTTTCTGGCCTCATGCTTCCTTCCGGTTCATTGATCTTCAGATTTACACGTGCGTTATTCTTCATACCAATGATGCGGAGTAGAGTACGAATAGCTTTAGCAGTATTCCCCATCCTGCCAATAATTTTTCCCATATCAAGGGGGTTTACGGTAAGAGAAATAAGAACTCCCATTTCGTCTAAAGTGCGTTCAATCTTCACATCATTTGGATTGTCAACAAGTGCCTTTACTACATATTCTAGAAATAGAATATCAGCTTCTTCTGTCATAATGTTCTTAGAATTTAATACTTTTAATCTTTTACTAATCTTTGCAGTATACGACCGAATGACTGCTTTGATAATTATACTTCACCCTGCCTTAGCGAAGCAAGTTATTTTTTAGCTTTCAAATCCTTACGCTTTAAGGTTGGCTTTTTCTTTGGTAATACATTTATTTTTTTACCAGAAATAACTTTATCATGCACTAAAAAATTATGCATTGTATTTGAGCATTTTGCTCCTTGCCCTATCCAATACTTAATACGGTCGGCATTCAAATTCTTCTCGCCTGCTTTTGGGTTATAGGTGCCCAGAATTTCCAAAAACTTTCCACTCTTGGTGCTATTTTTTGAATCAGTCAAAACAGCTCGAAACGCTGGATCATTTTTCCTGCCTATTCTCTGTAATCTTATTTTTAACATAAGAGTAGCTTAACATAAAAACTTTAAAAAGCAATATATCTTCTTTTATATGTTATATTTATAAAGTAATGAGTAAAAATAACAGAAAAAAAGAACGGGAAAATAAACTGCAAGGCATAATATCTATATCTTCTAAGGGCACAGGATATGTCGCCGTGGGAGTAGAAAAAGATAAGAGGCAAGATCCTGAAATTGATTTCAAACATTTAAACACTGCGCTTCATGGAGACAAAGTGGAGATACTCCTCCATTCTAAGGAACATAGACGTCAGACGGCCGAAGTCACGAAAATAATTTCTCGCGCAAAGATGCACTTCACTGGAGTTCTGGAGCAAGAAAATAATGTAGTTTTTCTGAAACCAGATGATCAAAAAATGTACATTGACATTTTAATTTCAAAAGAAAATTTAAATAATGCCAAAATTGGAGAAAAAGTTTTTGTAGAAATAATTTCATGGAAAGATGCACAAAAAGCCCCCGAAGGAAAAGTAGTAAAAATTTTAGGAAAACCTGGTGATAATGATACTGAAATGCACGCAATTGCATTAGAAAAAGGTTTTGATTCAGAACTCCCAAATAAAGTAACAGAAGAAGCAAAAAAAATACAAGATGAGGGTATAAAAAAAAGCGATTATGAAAGACGCCGAGATTTTAGAAAAATACTAACTTTTACGATTGATCCATCGGACGCAAAAGATTTCGACGACGCAATATCGTTT
>Ga0209541_10013326_pt1 | contig 12580 bp, 18 predicted proteins | sample RifCSPlowO2_01_FD_184027 | JGI IMG/M metagenome (GOLD analysis project Ga0209541, IMG submission 184027) | Groundwater microbial communities from Rifle, Colorado - Rifle CSP2_plank lowO2_0.1 (SPAdes) (version 2) | ecosystem: Environmental > Aquatic > Deep subsurface > Groundwater | place...
TTTAGGCGGGCATAATTGCACGACAATTGGACAAGGATTTACTCAAGGCAATCTTGGCTGTACAAATAGCTGTACGTTTGATACACAAGGATGCAGCACATCAGGTACGCCTCCCGGTTATGGCAGTGGAGTGTGCGGCAATGGAATACGAGAAGACCCTGAAGCATGTGATGATGGTAATGTAAATAATGGTGATGCGTGCACAAACCAATGCCTTCTTGCTGTATGCGGCGACAGTTTTGTTTGGTTTGGAACAGAAGTGTGCGACCCTGCGGGATCTGTTTGCACAGCACCTGGAGGTTCTTCTGGAACAGTTGGAAGCGGGTTCATCGGTGGAAACGCTGCTGCTTCGAGCAACAATGAAGGCGTATGCTCGGCTGACTGCAGGCAGTGCACTGGATAAATATAAAAAAGGAGATAGTTGTATAAAAACATGAATTTTTCAAAACAATTGACGAAAAAAGGAGTTACTCCAGTTATCGCGACTACGCTATTAATTGCGATTGTCATTGTGCTTGCGGGCATCGTGTTTATATGGGCGCGGGGTTTTGTGGGAGAAGCAGTTCAGAAGAACAACGAACCAATTGAGCGCTCGTGCGAGCGCGTTTCACTTGATGTAAGCATTGTGCAGAGCGCCAGCGACGTATCTCTCGACGTTAATAATCAGGGCAACGTGCCTCTTGCAGGATTCAAAATTGCGCTTGAACGCGACGGCAATGTTGATGTATTATCTGTTGAAGGAAGTTCGCTGAATGTCGGGACATCGAAACGCTTCTCTCTGCGAGAAATATATGATGCAAGTGTAACTAGCGCGTCAGTAGTGCCTGTGCTGCGCGGGCAGCGCGGTGAAAGCCTGCAGGATTATGTATGCAATGAGCGCTATGGCATTGAAGCTAGAGTTGTTTAGAAAGGTATAAAAAAGGACTTGGCTTTAAGCGATAATGAATAGCAAGAGAGGTGTGAGTCCGGTTATTGCGACGGTTCTTCTGCTGGTGCTGACACTTGTGGCAGTGAGCATTTTATCTGTGTTTATTATTCCTTTTGTTAAGAATAGCCTTGAGGGCAGCAAAGACTGCGTTGATGTGCTTGGAGGGATACGATTTGATAGCGGTTCTTCCTATAATTGCAAGGTTGCCAGTCGAACAGGATTTTCAGTGCGCATAGACAATCCAAATATTGTCGGTTTCAAGCTATCTCTATATGCGCAGGGCGTTGCCGACCCTTACACGATTCAGAATGGTTCGAGTCATGCGAAGTTGCGCATGCTACGCGCTGCCACCTTTAACACTCCTCTTGAAGTTCCTATCGAAGGAGGATTGCGAACATATGTGGCAATCGGCGCATATGACCGCGTTGAAGTGAATCCTATTCTCAAAAACGGCAAACTCTGTGACGCGAGAGAGCAAATAGAGGTGCAAGGATGCACTGACCAGAATGTCATTGACCTCCTTTCAACTCCCTAAGCATGGCGCGACTCGGGCAGGTGTGGGTTGAAACAGTTGTTTACACTCTTGTCGGCTTGAGCTTAATTGGTCTTGTGCTGGCGTTTGTCATACCAAAAGTTAATGAATACCGCGACAGAAGCGTTGTTGAGAACACGATTGCGGCCCTGAACGTGATTGACGGAAAGATAAGCGAAGTTCTTGAAGCGCCGCTTAACACGCGAGTAGTTGATATGACGCTCAAGCGCGGTGAGTTCTACTTTAATGCAAGTTCAAATAGGATTTATTATATCCTTGAGGACAGCAAGGCGGCCTATTCTGAGCCCAACGAACTCGTGTCAATTGGGAGAATAACTATATTTACTGAGCCGAAAACTAAAGGAGTTCATAGAATAACGCTATTTATAGACTACGCCTTTAATCTTGACTACGCTAATAATAATAGTGTTCGGAAATACTCTTCGGCCTCTGTGCCTTATAGGTTTTCGTTTACTAATCAGGGCACTAATGACGATAATGGCGTGCCCACGATTATTTTCAGGGAACTTTCCGAAGGATAAGTTTAAATAACAAAACGCCCGTTTAACGACGGGAAAGATGGCGATACATGTCAATTTAAGTCCTCCGATTCCGGCGCTTGCTAGGAATGCTGACAAAACGAAAGTGGATATTCGTTATTCGTTAGTTTCTCCGTATGCAAATGCACACATTTACTGGGATTCTAAAGCTGGAGAGTTGATGTATGAGATTGAAGAACCAGTTCTCAAACCGGAAGAGCGGGTCAGTCTTGATGCTATTGAAGAGGCCATGCTTGAGCTGGTGAATATCAATGTCGTGGTAGAGAAGACTATTGAGGCAATGATAATTTACATTGACAAAACAGCACGATTGATTATTGATGAATTGAATCTTAGAGTCCCTGAAGATAGCTATACAAAATTGTTCTATTATATTTATCGCGATTTTATAGGATTTGACCAGATTGACCCCATGATGCGCGACTATTTTATTGAAGATATTGAATGCAATGGTGCGAATGCTCCGCTCTATATCGTGCATCGTGTTTACCGCAATCTGCGAACCAATGTGCAGTTCAAGAATATGGAGATGCTTGCTTCTTTCGTTGAGAAGCTTGCGCAACGATGCGGGCGCTATATTTCGTATGCTCAGCCATTGCTTGACGGCACTCTTCCCGACGGAAGCAGAATCAACGCGACCTACACGAAAGATGTTACTTCACGCGGTCCGACTTTTACAATTCGCAAGTTTACGCAAGTGCCTTGGACCCCGACACAGCTGCTTGCCATGAATACGCTTAGTCCTGAGATGCTTGCGTACTTCTGGCTGCTGCTTCAGTACAAATCAAATATTATGGTTGCAGGAGGCACGTCGTCTGGAAAAACAACATTGCTCAACGCGATTGCATTCTTTATCCCGCCCGAGGCGCGCGTCATTTCCATTGAAGATACGCGAGAGATAAATCTGCCGCGCGAGAATTGGCTGCCTGCAGTCGCACGCACCTCTATCGGCACTGGAAAGGTTGGAGAAGTTGACCTATTTGACCTTCTTAAGAACTCGTTCAGGCAAAATCCAGACTATGTAATTGTTGGAGAAGTTCGAGGCAAGGAAGCGTTCGTTCTCTTTCAGGGCATGGCTTCAGGCCACTCGTCAATGAGCACTATTCACGCGGACTCTCTTGACACGCTTATCCGAAGACTGCAAACACCGCCGATTAGCCTTTCTCCGACTCTTGTGAATTCGCTTGATTGCGTGGTTATTATGGCGCACGCTTTGCTCAACAACCAGCACACGCGACGTCTGCGTGAGATTGTTGAGGTTATAAGTATTGACGGGCAAGGAACAGCATTGGTTAACACGCCCTTTGTCTGGAATCCTGCGCAGGATATTTTCTATTTTAAGAAACAGAGCAAGGTCTTTGAAAAAATATCTGCCAGATTTGGCATTTCGCTGCCTAAGCTGCAAGAGGAGTTTGTGAAGCGCGCGCGGCTACTCTACACGCTTTATCAACGCAAAGTTTTCGGTTTTACAGAAATGCAGGAGATTGTTAATGAATATTATCGCGATCCTGCGGCAGTGCTCGCTCGGTATGGCGTGGTTTAACAGTGGCTTTTCCTGATGTCAGAAATGCTGTTCAAACAACGCAGGTTAGGGAATTTTCCTGCAGACAGCCATAGCTCAATCCGTTAAAGTCCGTTTTTGTAATTCTTTCAACTGATTTTTCAAATAATTATACAATCTCTCGGTTTCTTCTAAAGTTATATCCTGCCTTTCTTCAAGATTATTTTTAAAAGTGAGATACCCTCTATACGCGTTGGTTCCTTTAGAAATAGTTTTTATGAGACGTATAAAATCTATTTTTGAATAATTCTCATTTTTTATGAAGTTGTTGATGATATACAATGTTCTTATTCTGAGGATAAGCGTGTACGCTATTCGAGCACCAAGATAATTCTTATTTCCATGCCGCGCCCAATCTATAATTTGCTTAAGCATCTTTAATTTTTCTTCGGTGGTTTCAAGATACCACCGTATATTTCTTTTGGTTATCTTAACTTTTAGTGAGCTAAGATAATTCGAATTTAGCAGTGGCCTGGCTTCTTTTATCATTTGTCCAATAGGAAACAAATCCTGATTTAATTTTTGCTGCAGCAAGTCAGACGAAATTATAAATAGATTATACATTCCTTCTGCAATCATTTCTCTATCGATACCTCGCGTCAGAACCAGCACGTCTATATCGCTTGTGGAATCTTCCTCTCCCCGCGCATAGCTTCCTGCAAGGTAAATTCCTATTACGCTCTCAAGCTTGAGATACTTTTTTAAAATATCAATAACTTCGACAAGTATTATTTCCTGAGTTTTTTTTACTAGCTCGGCCCGTACTTCCTTATGCAGCCATGCTTTGGGCAGTATAACGGCTGAGGAGTTTCCTGCCTTAACCGCTCTTTTTATTTGGATTTCCATTATCTTTTCTCCAAATAGTTTTCATCTTCTTCAATTTGTTTTAAAAATTTATCATCAATTTCTTTTTTCCAATAATCTTTAGTCGTGTCTAATCTTCCAATTTCTCCTTCAATCTTTTTCTGATGTTTATCTATCTGTTTTTGAATGGAGTGTATTTTTCTTTTTCTTACTTTCTTCATGCGTTTTCTGTCTTTCATGTTCTTACATGTACTTACTTACTTATAAGCCTTTCGCTGGTCGCATCGTCACAACCGACTATAATCAAATTTGTCAAGGATATTAGTATAATGCTATCTTGGCAGTACCGTCCCCGACATAGATATATAAACATGATTTGGTTTTTCAGATTATGGATTGGTCGAATGCGCTGCTTCTGACGCAATTGGTGCGTACGCTTAAAAGCGCGGTGCTCAAGCTTGAAGAGGCATATAATGCGAGAGATATGGTCCGTCTTGAAGAAATTAAAAAAGAGATTCTCGCGCTCCAACGGCGCATTGCCTCCATTACATGATTGGCGATATAAAGAATAATGTAGAAAACGAGATTAACCTCGCGCGACAGATAGAGACATTCATCTCGTTTGATGAATCTGGCTCGCAGGAAGAAGCATTTATGATTAGGGAAACCCTTCGGTCTGCTCTGACGCGCCTGAAACTCATCAACGATTCTCTTCCGCAGATGGTGAGGAGCGTGTCTCTTGCCAAACAACTAGCTGACAAAGAACGCCTGTTGGGCATTGAGCGCGTAATCGTTAAGAAACCAGAACAGTGCGTGGCTCTGCGTTCAGAGGACAAAGAAGAGTTTCTTGAACAACTGCAAATAAGTGAGCGTCTTTTGGAAAAGATAAGAAAAAGACCAAAATTTATTGCGCAATCAGAGGACGCGTATTCGCGCTCAAATCCTTATGCGAGGCTCTCAAATCTAATCTTCCTCGGACAGGCACAAAATAGCATTAGCAACGGCCGGTTCAAAGATCTCGGTTTGGATTTACGCAAGGCTAACCTGAATGTCCTCACTGCATCGTATGTGTCCATCATATTCTTCACGACATTTGTTGCGGGATTTTTGGGTGTGATTTTGGCAGCATTCTTTTGGTTTTTTAGTATATCTATAACTGCTCCATTTATTATGTCAAACAGCGCGCCTCTGCTAACTCGCGTAGCCATAACTTTGAGCGCGCTTCTCCTGCCTCCTGCGATAACGTTTGGCGCGCTGTACATTTATCCCTCGATTGAACGACGTTCGCTTTCTTCACGCATTGACAGCGAGCTGCCCTTTGTCGTGATTCACATGGGATCTATTTCGGGCAGCGGAGTTGAACCAACGCAGATATTCAGGATTGTTGGACTCAGCAAGGAATATCCTCACACTAAGGGAGAAATAAGAAAAGTCATTAATCAGATAAATGTGTACGGATATGATTTGATTACCGCACTCAAGAATATCGCAAGGATTACACCAAGCCAGAAGCTCTCCGAGCTATTAGGAGGCATGGCTTCAGCCATAACCTCTGGAGGAAATATGCGCACCTTTTTCGAGAAGCGCGCTGAGACGCTCTTGCTTAACTATCGCATTGAGCGCGAGAACTTCACTAAAGTCGCTGAGACATTTATGGACCTTTATATCAGCATAGTGATTGCAACCCCCATGATTTTGCTGCTTCTGCTTGTTATGATTTCAGTTTCAGGAATCGGTGTCGGGCTGGGCGTTAACCAGATGACACTGTTGATTATCTTTATTGTGGCCATTGTTAACATCATATTTTTGTGGATATTGAGCATCCGCCAACCGAGCTATTGAAAATGAAACTTACTAAAACACATTGGATAGGCATCGTGATGTCTATTGCGATTGCAGGGATAGATGTAGGATTCCTTCTCGGAGAGCCCCTTTTTCCGTTCTTGCTTGGAGTGGCTGTTGTTGTTGTTGTTTTGCCTTTCCTCACTGGGCTGATTCTTGAGAGCAAAACTGAACGCGAGCGAGGCGAGCGATTTTTAGAGTTCGCTCGGTCGCTTGCAGAAAGCGTTAAAGCTGGGACGCCTATCGGAAAGAGCATTATAAATATGAGTGGAAAGGAGTTTGGGACATTGACGCCTCACATCAAGAAGCTGGCCAACCAAATATTGCTTGGCATCCCAATTGGAAGATGTTTTGAGACTTTTGCCAATGATGTGGACAGCGTCGTTGTAAGACGCGCGGTCACGCTTATACGCGAAGCCGAGAACGCAGGAGGAGATATCAACCGCATCCTGGACTCGACAGCGGAAGCTATTTATCAGATTGAGAAGCTCAAGCGCGAGCGCAAGGCTTCTGTATCAAGTCTTGTTGTTGAAGGATATATCATTTTCTTTATCTTTGTAGGCATTATGCTTGTCATGCAATTCAAGATTCTGCCCTTGACTGCCGGAGTTGGCAACATTGCTTCGATAGGAAGTCTCGATAGTGTAGCAGGGGCGCCTACAGCTTCGGCTGAAGCAACAAAGTCGCTCGCCCGACCGTTTTTATATCTGCTGCTGGCGCAGGGGTTCTTTGCTGGGCTGACTATTGGCAAGATTGCAGAAGGCAGCATACGTGCAGGGCTGAAACACTCGATTATACTCACTTTGCTGGCCTTTCTGATAACGTCTGGAGCTAATGTTTTTCTCTGAGAAAAACATTGGTATAACCATCGGGCTCAAGTAGTAAGAAGGATTTATATATCTGTTAAAAATGATTTTGAGATGAATCTGGAAGAACAGTGCAATCCTGCGACCAATCCTCATCTTGCTAAACTGCTTGATGCAGTTGATTTCGAATATAGTCGGCTTGTTTCATTACCTCTTATGCATGAAAACGGTTCTGATCGCGTAGGTGTCTCTTTAGCACGGCGGTTTGATGCGCGAGATGTTGTTTGGATTTTGTATGCGGGCAAGGGAACAGGCATACAGGAACATCCCAAGTCTAAGAGAACTCGCATGAGCTATTTAGGACCTGTATTGCCCGATATTAAGGCGGGAGATATTCCGATGCCGTATAAGTATCAGGAGGGCGACTCTCCAGCAATGGATTCAACAAGACATATTAGAACGTACTGCGCAATGGGGGATGAAATAGAGATGGTGCGAGCAGGCGTCGGTGGGCTATTCTTTGGTTGCCATAATCCGTTAAATAGTCCCATCGCAGTGCGAATTCAAAGAGAGTTTTAACGATATATAGCGCAGGGCTTTAATTTCTCCTCAGGTTTTCTTTCCCGAATAGGAAGTAAAATTTAACTTTCTCCGTCGAGCTTATTTTCTTCATCGTGGATTTCAGCTTCAAATCCGCGTATCTCCTTATTCCAGTACTCCAGAAGATATTTTTTCTTTCCATCATAATCCCGTATCTTCTGCCTATGCTTTTCTACTTGCTTTTTCAGGCTCTCTATTTTTTTTAACCGTTTCTTTTTATCCATTTTTCTTGTTCCGCAATCATGCGTACTATGTTAGAGTGCAATGCTTCTACTTCTTTCAAAGGTATAACTTTCTTTGCCCTCAAGCCTGCCTTTGAACGCTGATACGCATTATATATTTCAAGCGAGCCTGTAACATCTTCTATCAACTTGCGTAGGGTGGCGGTTGTTGTTTTTTTATTTTTCATAAGAAAATCAACGATATGCGCCCCCCGTAATCTTAAGACTAATGAATAGGCGATATTGTCTGATATTCTATCCTTGTTTTCTTTCGCAAGCTGTAACGAAATGTGCGCTAATTTTAAAGCTGACTTTGTTGTTTCGATATGCCATTTCAAGTTGTGCTTTGTAATAGGAGTCTTCCTGTATTCTGCAAGCAGGGGGGCGTTGATAACTGCCGACGCTTCCATTATCATGGGTAATAGTGGCAGGATGTTATCTTTCAGGGTTGCTTCCAAATTATCCTTAGAAACGAGAGTTATGTCGTAGTTCGCCCGTCTCAGATGCTTGTTGATGCTGGTCGTAATGGCAAGCACGTCAATATCACTTTTTTCGGCTTGCTCTCCTCTGGCATAACTCCCTACAAGATAAACTCCTATAATCGAGGAAAGATAGGGTTCGATAATATCTAACACCGCTTTTTTTGGGTTATCTGGTTTTTTTAAAAGTGTTATTCTTGCCTCGCCATGAAGCCATTCCTTAGGCAAGACTACGCCTGCTGAATTCCCCAATCTAACAATCGGCTTAACTAATTCCATGTTATAACATTGTTATAACTGTTATTTAAATCTTCTTATTGTGCTTCTCAATAAGATAAAACAGCTCGTTTTCGGCTGCATACTTGCTGAAGGTGCAGCCCTTTCTCTGGGCGAGGCGCTCAATCCAGCCGCGCTGCGGGTGGCGCATGAGCTTGCCTGAAAGCGTTTTTGTGGAGAAGCTAACGATGAGATAGTTGCATGAAACTTTATCCATCAGACGCTCTGCATTTTTATGGCCATGTGTGTCGAGCAGGTCAACCAGTTTTAACATGAGGCAGAGAGCGGCATGCGGAAAATTAATCTCTTTTTGCACGTCAGCTACGCGTGCAAATCCAGGATTGCGTATGTTGGAAAGATATGTTCGCACCTGTGCGATATCGTTTTCGTTTATGTCATAGGCATAATAAGGAACTGATGGAGAAGCAACCGCAAGAGGGTTGAGACCGCATCCTAAATCTAGAATCGAGGCAGGTTTGAGGCGTGCAATAATGCCCTTGAGCATAATATAGGAAGAAGCGCGCTCGCGTGATGACTGATGCGCGGAAGCGCCAATACCTTCTGTATGCGCGCGCTTGAACATGCCAGTTGCGCGTCTGAGCTGCGCGCGCACAGCCTTGATAATAAGCTTAGCGTCTTTTGGTTCTAAAGGAAAGGTAATAGGATGCTGTGCGAGGTAGCGATCCAGTGCTTCACGCACATACGAATCTGCCACTCCTGCAAGTTCTTTCTTTTGTTTTATCAAGGATATCAGTTTCTGCTTGTCCATTACATAGAAAGAGGCGGATAGCTATTTAAATCCACAGTGCGCATAAGTGGAATGGACAGAAAGGGGATGAGTCATATAGAAATCATTGCCTCATTTGCTATGTTTGTGGGATTCTTGCTCTTTGGTTTGTATTTTTTCAACCCGCTCAATAATGAGCGACTGCTTGATTCCACGCTTTACTATGCAATGGATGCCATCAATAATAATGTAACTGCCCGAAGCATTAGCTATGGGATTGCATTAAAATCTGACGTTGCGTCTCCTGTGGTTATAGTGCCGTTAGGGCGCGGTGATGCTGAAGGAGAGGGCGTCTATGTTGAAGATAGCCTTGGACAGAAGGTTCCATCTGCACAGTTAGCTCAGGGTGTTGCGTTCAGTCGTGTGGATGACTTCTTTCAGATACGGTTTGGCTCTTTTCCTTACCAAGGAGCGACGCTACAAAATCCTGTGCTGCTTGTGATTGGTGAGAATTATACCATCTCTACTTCGGAAGAGTTTGAGTTAGCTGACGAAACGAGGTTGCGTGCGCTTGCTGGAACATATCAGGAGAGCTATGAAGAATTGAAAACGAAATTCAATCTTCCCAGACGCGTTGATTTTGCTTTTATCGTGAAGCTCTCAGAAGCGGATAAGATAGAGGCAACGAGAGAAATCCCTGAGGGTGTTGAGTCGTTTGCACAAACCAAGCGCGTGCGTCTCACGAGAGAAGATGGGAGCATGGCGTTTGCAGATATGACTGTTGTTGTTTGGTAACGTTTATAATCTTTAAGTCATAAACGTGCTCATGGAGAAGAGGGGGTGGATTCGCATTGTGGAAGCGAGCGTGTCTGCGCTGATTGTGCTCGCAGCGTTGTTTGTATTTTATACGCAGCAGCATACGCCAGTTGAACAGAACAAGGGAGAGCTGGGGAGGTCTATACTGGAAGAGATTGCACTTAATATGAGCTCGCGGCGCGAGGTTCTCGCAGGAAATCTTGATAATGTGAACCGCACTATTGCGGAACGCCTTAAAGGCAAGAACTTTATTTTTGAGACGCGCGTGTGCAATTTGAATGATGCGTGCGGGAAGAGCAGTTACACTCCGGGCAATGTTTACTCTGCCGAGCGTGTTATTACCGGCTCGCTGGGCGTACAAAACTCGCCAAAGAAGATACGCCTGTTTATGTGGGAGTCAATTAGATGAAAGCAGGATTTGAATTTATTGAACATACCGCAGATATCAAGCTGCGCATGTATGGCGAGCGTGCGGAGCATCTCTTCGTTGAAGCAGTGCACGCTTTCTGTGCATATGTGGCTAAAGGCAAAAGGATACAAAAGAAGGAGCGAAAAGAGTTTAGCGTTGAGGGCGTGGACATGCAGGATTTGATGTATTCCTTTCTTGATGAGATTATTTATCTGCTTGATGCTGAGGATTTTATTGCGGTGGACGCCGCAGTTATTCTTAAAGATAATCGAATTCAGGCTATTGTCTATGGAGACAAGGCGTCCAGTTATAATGGGATGAGTCATGTCAAGGCAGCCACCTATGCGGACATGTACATACGCCAGACCGATAAGGGCTGGGAGGCGCAGGTTGTGCTGGATGTATAGAATCGTGAAGCGCATCTTAATAAACTGATTTTGCCTTGCTGGAAGATGATAAAAAAAATATCCGATTATATCTGGGAGATACCAAGAACAGGCAAGATGCTTGTACCTGGAAAGGTGTTTGCTTCTGATAAACTGATGGGGAAAATAATGAAAGATAGATGTCTTGAACAAATACAAAATGTAGCTCAACTTCCGGGAATTGTAGGTTATTCACTTGGCATGCCGGATGCGCATTTCGGTTATGGTTTCTGCGTCGGCGGGGTGGCTGCCTTTGATGCCAAAGATGGAATTATCAGCCCAGGAGGAATTGGGTTTGATATCAATTGCGGGGTGCGCTTGTTAACCTGCTCTCTGAACAAGAAAGGTTTTCTGAAAAAGAGAACGCAAGTCATCAACGAGATATACCAGCATGTGCCGTCAGGAGCTGGAAGAAATGGCGAGTTTGTTTTGGATGACAAAAAACTCGAGGAGGTTTTGGAGAAAGGACTGGACTGGGCTGTCGCCAAAGGATACGCCATCAAAGAGGATAAAGAATGCTGTGAAGATAACGGCAGAATAAAAGGCGCTCATGCTAAAGATGTTTCTCATAGGGCAAAGGAGCGAGGCAGAAGTCAGTTAGGCACGCTTGGTTCAGGCAATCATTTTTTGGAGATACAATATGTTGAGAAAATCTTTGATTGTGCGACAGCAGAAACCTTTGGGCTCGAACCAAATCAAATTGTTGTCATGATTCATTCTGGCAGCCGCGGATTGGGGCATCAGGTTGCTTCAGATTATGTTCAGGCAATGGGCAAAAAATACAATCCAGATACGCTGCCAGAACGACAGCTTGCCTGTGCGCCCATCAGGTCAGATATCGGAAAAGCTTATTTATCTGCCATGGCTGCGGCGGCTAATTTCGCGTTCGTCAACAGACAACTTATTACCTATGAAATAAGAAAAGTTTTTGGCGCGCATTTTCCCAATGCTAAACTTGCACTTATGTATGACGTGGCGCATAATATTGCGAAGTTTGAGAAGCACATTGTAGATGGGAAGGAAAAAATGGTGTGCGTGCATCGGAAGGGTGCGACAAGGTCATTCGGACCAGGAGAGAAAGATTTGCCTTCCCGCTACCGAAAAACCGGACAGCCGATTATACTGCCTGGAAGCATGGGAACATTCTCTTATGTCCTTGTGGGCACAAAAGAATCAGAGCAATTAAGTTTCAGCTCGACAGCTCATGGTGCTGGGCGCGCTCTTTCACGAACCTATGCGCTTGAACATATAAAACCAGAAACCGTTGAAAAAGAGCTGCGAGATTATGATGTTGTCCTGAAGGCAGGAAGCAGGAAGGGAATGGTAGAGGAAGCTCCTGCGGCGTATAAGGATATTGATGAAGTGGCGCGTGTGAGCCATGAACTGGGTTTGGGAAGACTTGTAGCGCGCCTTAAACCGCTCGCGGTTATCAAGGGGTAAGGAGATTGCCTAAATTCTAATAATATATGCTTATCTCCGGTCTTGGGATATTATCATAAATAAACTTATGATAATCTCATGTGCTGTTCAATTTTGCTCCTATTTTTACCCATCCACATCCCCACCATCCAACCCTTCATTAGGAGCAAAACTC
>Ga0209541_10013328_pt1 | contig 12579 bp, 12 predicted proteins | sample RifCSPlowO2_01_FD_184027 | JGI IMG/M metagenome (GOLD analysis project Ga0209541, IMG submission 184027) | Groundwater microbial communities from Rifle, Colorado - Rifle CSP2_plank lowO2_0.1 (SPAdes) (version 2) | ecosystem: Environmental > Aquatic > Deep subsurface > Groundwater | place...
AAGAAGGGTCTGGCTATCGCGCTGCTGGCATTCGAGGTCTGGCTGAGTTGGACTTCAACGCAACTGATTGGCCCTCTGCCCTCACTTTTTGGACAACACCGGATGGTTCAGGTACTTCTGCAGAAAGGGTGCGAATCACAAACGGCGGTAACGTCGGCATCGGGACGACAACGCCAACCGCCCATCTTCAAATTGATGGCAACATTTCAGCGGCAGCTTGGACTACAGACGGCATCGCCTTTGACTCCAATGCCGCGACCTTCACCGACACTAGTACTGCGGCGGCTGGAACAGTGGCAGTCAGAACAGCAAATAGTTTTGGAGCTCCAACATTCGCATCAACTAATGCTATTACAGTAACAGACGCCTTCACACTCTATGTGCCAAAACCAATAGCTGGAACCAATACTACAATTACAAGAGCAAACAGCGCGTATTTTGAAGGCAACGTCGGCATCGGGACGACGGCACCAGGTTCGAAGCTAACTATACATGACACAAATAATATGCCAGATACTCCCGTCATCGGTAGTGCGGTGGCGTTTGAAATCAGCAATGGAACCACTCAATCTATATTGTTCGACTCCAACCAGATAGAAAGCGTCGGGGGTACCCTTTATCTTAACTTCCGTCCGACGGGCGGCATTGGCGACGATGTGAACATTGCGGGCGGTGGTGGTAAGGTCGTTTTCCCTGGTTCAGGTACTTGGCTTGCTAGCGGCAACGTCGGCATCGGGACGACGGGGCCAGGGGCGAAACTGCATGTTAGTGCAGGAAGTGATGCTGTCCCTGCGATATTCTTTAGTCCAGATATAACAGCGGATGGAAGCGAGATAAGTATTAGAGTTGGAAAAGCCGCTTCCACAGGTTATTCAGCAGCATTTGGGTATAGACACGATACAACTGTGGGTGATGAAGGAGCACATATTACATTGTACGGTGATGCTGTTGGGTCTGGGTTTTTTCAAAAGAAAGGTGGCAACGTCGGCATCGGGACAACGAGTCCGGGACAGAAGCTTGAAGTAGTTGGTGGGATTAAAGTTTCTGGCAATATTGCAGGGGAAAGCGTGGCTAATGTGGGGTATCTTGACCATTTTTCAGGAACAACCCGAATGTTTTCACAGGGTCCCAATGCTACTACCAGAGGAAACTACTCATTCGAACAAAGAGAGAGCGACCAGGGGAATGGTATAACTTGGCTTTCTTCTAACACAAGCGGTGATGTTTCAGGAACTCATGGCACTTACCATACGGCTTCTGACGAACGTCTAAAAACAAATATACAACCCCTTACAGGTGTCTTAGGTAAACTCGCCCAGGTAGACGGCGTAAGTTACGAGTGGATAAATCCAGAAAACGAAGACAAAGAAGGTATAAAACTCGGACTTATTGCCCAAAATGTTGAAAAAATATTCCCTGAGGTTATACATACAGATGACAATGAAATGCAGACCAAGGCGATTGAGTATGACCAACTTTCTGGGATTTTTGTGTCGGCCATTAACGAGATAAGCGCAAAAATAGATCTGGATAAAGCACCAATTAATAAGTCGTCCATATTAATAAACAGCGAGGGCAACGTCGGTATTGGGACGGAAAATCCAAATTATGATCTTGAGGTTGCTGGTGATATTGCGGCAAACTCGTTTGTAAATATATCAACTCGTGATTCTAAGAAAAATATTTCATATTTATCAGAAACAGATACAAATAATTTCCTTGAAAAAATCAAGAATCTAAAAATAGCAAAATACGATTATAAAACAGATTCAGGAAATTCAGCACAGAGACTTGGACTAATCGCCGAAGAAGCTCCGAGCGAAATTTTAACCGCAAGTGGTAAGGGTGTAGATCTTTATAAACTGACAACTTTTGCGTTGGCAGGAATTCAGGGATTGCAAATGAAACTGGACGACATAGAAACAAGGTTAACAAACCTGGAATCAGATAGAAGTCAGACTTCAAGCGGGCAAATTGTTGTTCAAAATATAGGCAACATAGTGACCGAATTATTTGGCGGAGCTAAGAATTTCGTATTTGACAAAATAAAAGCTACAGCACTTGCGGCGAAAGATATAATTACAGACAAGTTCCTAACTAAGGAATTTACTATTGATAAAACCAAAAATGGAGATACGGACCCTATAGTAGGAGAGGCAGTTCTTAAAGAAGGAAATAGCAAAATTGTGGTGGAGAATAATACTATTCAAGAAGGAGATTTGGTGTTTGTTAGTATTCTTGGAGAGAGGGCTGTGTATTGGAGCATAAGCAATATAGAAGTTAACAAATCTTTTACAGTTAACTTTAATGAAATACAAGAAGAAGATATAAGATTTGTTTATTGGATAGTGCATACAGAGGATAACAGTAGCAATGATGAGAACCAAGAAGCAGAGGACGACCAACCATTGATAATTGACGACCAACCATTGATAATTGACGACCAACCATTGATAATTGACGACCAACCATTGACAGCTGATGATCAATCACTAATCACTGACCAGTTGACAGCTGATGATCAACCACTAATCATTGACCAGTTGACAGCTGATGATCAACCATTGGTCATCGATAGTTCGGAAGATTCAAATATATCTATTGACTCTAGTCCAGAACCAGGAGTTGAGTCGCAGACAGAAGTTAATTAGTAAGTCTTTTATATTTACGCAAACACCACAAAAAGCAGGACATGGTCCTGCTTTTTGTTAGGCTTTTATTTATTGTTGACATAGTTTATTGTCTGTATAACTCTTGCGGCCGCAAGAGTTATACAGACAATAGCAACTTAGGATAAGCTCAAAGAATGATTTTAATTCATTTGGTCGTCTGGTAATTTAGTAATTCAGTTATCTAGTAATTTAGTGGTTTTAGCATTTATTGAAAGAGTGGCAATAAAAGATATCCCACCATTCCAAGCAGTGTTAACCCCACAAAAACAAACTTCCCTATTTGTTTATATTTTTTAATCATATTTGATATTATAAAGAGATGAGAAGAAAAAAGAAAGCAGGAGCTAAATTTTTAGATAAATTAAAAAGGAAATCAAGGGTTCATGTAATCCCGCTTATTTTTTTGCTTTCAATTGTATTATTTTTTATTATAGTAGGCGGACAAGTTAAAAAAGCTTATGATGTTTATTCTCAAATTGGAGATTTAAAAAATAAACTTGCTAAGACACAGGAGGTAAACGCAAACTTGGAGGCACAAATAGAAACTTTTGGGAACGAGGGCGTTATAGACAAAGAGGCTCGTGAACGTCTTAATTTAAAAAAAGAAGGTGAAAATGTTGTGGTTATAATTCCAGCAGAAAAACAAGTGCAACTTGAGGTGCAACCGCAGGAACAGAAAAATTCTTTCTGGGATAAATTTTTGAATTTATTTAAATAAACAGTCACGCTATCTCCCAACAATAGCGGTGTCTGACACCGCTATATGGGAAGATGGACTACTTACCTGCTCGCCTCGCTGACCTAAGCTTCGCTGGAGGCTATGCCGAGACAAGAGCTTTGGCGAAGCGGGTCAGATGGGTAGTAAAAAATAGTATAATTTATTCCGTCGTAAGCGGGAACGCAGTGGTAGCGTGGAATAAGTTGTACTATTTTTTATTATTACTCACTATCAATTACAAACTACTCACTAGTTACAGCGCATATGCCCAAAAGTTATCGAACTCTAATTCTGTCCCGGCAGGATAGCGTAACCTTAGTATATTTTTTATTTCGTCGTCGGCTTTTAGGGGGACGAGTATACTGTTTGCACGAAGAATAGCGGGGAGTTCGTCCTGAGTTAGGTATGTGGTTTTTTTAAGTTGCGGGTCAGCTGTTTGCTGTATGAATAGTGTAGTTTGTGCAGACATCGGTAAGGTGCCTTTTTTATTATCCTCACTTAATATGTGTGCAGGGTAACTTACCTCTGCCCCCCCTTCGTTTATTATTAAAAATTTGTAATTTGAATCCGGAAGCGAGTTAAAATATTTTCCTATGCTTGTGTAGTTTTTAGCAAATGCTCCTTCAACTTCAGTGTTTTTACCCCAGTCTATGAAGTAATGGGTGAACTGAAAACTTGCTAAAAGTAAAATTATAACCATGCCTAGGTCTAGCGCAAAGGGCAAAATTTCTAAACGATTATATCTATGGCGGAATATTTTGCGTATTACAAATAAAAATCCTAAGGCCGCATATATAAACACAGCAGGCATCATACCTATCGCGCGAAGCGCATGCGGTATTCCCTCCTGCGTTAGAGCCGCGGGCAAGGTCATCGCAACTAGTGAACTGAATAAAGTTAAGTAGGCAATTACCCCTGTCCAGTTTTTGCGGCGCCAATCACGTTTAGTTTCCTTAAGTGAATACCAAAATCCCAGTATAAACAAAATCGAAACAGGCCAAAAAAGCTGAGCTTCGCCTGAAAAGTTATGTCGCCAATTTAGGTCTCCGCCGAAAAACAACATTCTTAAATGTATAAAAAAGCTTTTTGCAAATTCAAAAAGAGGTTTTTCAGATTCGAGCACTGATATGCCCGTGGTTCTAGACACAAACGATCCGGGGTTATTATAAAAATACAAAATAAGGGGAAGCATAATTGTAAACATAATGACACCCATTAGTACCACTATCCACCATTTATCTCTAAAGAATATATTTTTTATATTAAAACCGGGGCGCCTGGCAATTAAATAAAAAGTAAATACTAAAATAAAAAATACCAGCAAAACTAAATATGCTAAGCGGAATGCGATATAGGTGTAAAATCCCATACCCCAAAAAATTCCTGTTAAAATATAGGGGAGCGCGCGTTTAGTTCTAAAAGCTTTAAACATGAAGTAAAGCGCAAAACTTAAAATAAGCGGTACTAAACTTGCGCGAAATGCTATTCTTGAAAAATTAATATGCCAAAAACTTGTAGCCAAAAAGCCGGCAGATATAAGCGCGATAGCCTCGGTTTCTATATTTGCAATTTTTAGACTGTCAAAAACTGTATATTGGTTAATAAATCGCAGGAACTCTTTTGTTAAAAGATATGTTCCTAAAATTGTCAGAATTCCGCCAATCGCGGTGACTAATTTCAACGAGAGTATACTTATGCCAAAAAACTTAAAAGATAGGGCTAATAACCAAATATAAAGGCCCTCTCGTCCGTTATTTTCTGGATAAAATAATTTATACTGGCCAGTTTGCATGGTTTTGATTGCGTCATTTGCGTATTTGGCTTCGTCAGGATATATCCCCGGGGGTATATTCGTTAAATCATTTAAACGAAAAAAAGCGCCCAACAGTATAATAAAAACCAAAAGGGTATAAGGCCAGTATCTTTTTATAAAAATTGCCATACATTTATTATATCATTGCGCTTGAGTCCTAGCTTCGTTTTTAGTTGAAAAAGGCATTTTACTTGACAAAACTACTTTAGTTTGCTAAAGTAAACATATGAACTGGAAAAACAAAGAAAAAAGAAGATTAATTCAAGCTATCTTGGTCCTTGGGTCGGAGGATGTAGCCGAGCGGTTTTTGCGTGACTTAATGACGGAAAAAGAGATTGAGGAGTTTTCTAAACGATTTAAAGCGGCAGAAATGCTTGCGGAAAAGGTTTCTTATTTTAACATTGAAAAAGAGACTGGCTTAAGTTCAACCACCATTGCTCGTGTTGCAAAATGGCTAAACGGAAAAGAAGGTGGCTATAGAACCATTATCAATAAACTTCATCAGCACAACTCTATCCAATCACGGAGGGGGTTGTCTTAATGTAACTTTTTTATTTCGCATGAAGTTAACCCCCTCCATAATTGGAGGGGGTTAACTTTTGCCTACCCACCATAAAACGGCAAATACAGTTCCTTGGAAAGGAGTAAGTAATGGAAAAGATTTCATTAATTCGATACTCGCCTGAATATGCCAATCCCACGCTCACGGCACAGCTTGTGGAATGTTACCGTGATGTGTTTGCTGATGGGCCGTGGCACGAATGGCTCAAGTGCTCACAGTGCCAAAGATATTGGGGTATTAAAGATAAGTATCAATTGGCTGTAATGAAATTTCTACATTGCAATGTGCCTTTGGTTGATTTCTGGCCGCGCGAACAAGTAATTCGTGATCTTTATCATGAGATTACGCCAAAAGCTTCATGCTGGCTCGCCATGAAGGATGCTTCGGTTATTGGTTTTTGTTGGGGATACCCAATAACTATAGCCGATCTTCAAGTGAAACTCGGTATTTCTTTTAGCAGGGAACTTGGACGTGAGACTACAGAGTTGGTGGCGTATCAAGATGAGGTGGGTGTCGTTTCTGCCTATCGTGGACGCAAGGTAGCAAAGACGATGGTTGCGCATCGTCTCGGCGATTTTATTGTACAAGGATTGAGCGTTGGAATAGTTAGAACAAGACAAAATCCAGAGCCTTCCAAAACCTTCTTGTGGTACATCAACAAATTGGGTTATCGGATTCTCGCTCATTATCCTGGCGGAGATGGCAGAGTGATTTTGGGACGCAAACTCGACGGTCTCAGGGAATTACTTGCTGAAGCCCCTGAGCGCAATTACGATTCCAATCAAGATATTTTGTTCGAAACAGAAGTCGAACGCGTAATCGTTCCCTAATACGAAAGCCTTGCATGAAATCATGCAAGGCTTTTTTTATTTTTTCCAAGTAAAAAAGCTTCTTCGCCAACTTTCTCTCGGTTTCGAGCAAAAAGAATAACAGCGGTTTTTTTGGTTTTTACTTCCTGATTTCCATCTACTCCGATAACTTGTCCTTTTGATATTCCTTCAAAATCATCAAATAATTTTGCAAGAATAAATTTGTTAGTTTTTGTTTTATATAAATCGAACATTCGTATATATGATTGTTCTTGGGGTATTAGATCATTCGTAAGGTGACCACGGGCTTTAAGAAACGCGTAAATACTTTCTTCTGCAATTTGTTCTGATTGGGGATCGCCGAGAAAGCCGCACTCAATGCAAATCCCTATTTTGCCGATACTATTCATGTAGTAATCAGTGCCGCCGGGCTCTATTTGATCAAAGCCGGATACAACCCGTTCAACTGGCAAATATTCGACAATTCCTTTCGCGTTTGTCTCACAAATAACAAAAGGTTTGCTCATCGGTGTATGACTTGCGTGTATGTCTAAAAGTGCGTCAGATTGGTTAAGATATTTTTTTAAAAATCGGGCCCGTTTATATTCGTAGCTTTTTTTATCGCTTTTTGATAACAAGTTGTCTTTTTTAAAGATCCTGTTTAGATTAACTTCTGTAAAGCGTTGGGTTTTTTCTATAGCTTGGGGGTTTCCGTAACCAATAAAAACTCGCCCTTTTTCTATTTTGAGGTTCGGTATAATTTTTTCTAAAGCTTTCACTCCACATTTTTCGTCGCCGTGTACGCCAGCGAGAATAATGCTAGTTGGTCCGCTCCATTTTCCAGTTATTTTAATAATTTCTTTAAACATAAAATCACTTTAGCAAACTAAAGCGATTTCGTCAAGCAACGGCATAGCGAAAAATATAAGTGTTGAGTCGGAGACGGGAATCGAACCCACGACCTACGCGTTATTCCGATGTTTTTATTTTGCCCATTGGAGCCGGCAGTCAGATTCGAACTGACGACCTACCACTTACGAAGCGGTTGCTCTACCTACTGAGCTATGCCGGCAAAATTTTAAAAATCGAGGACTCTCGTTATTGCAACCAAATTAAAAATTTGGACAATATCGGAGCGAATGCGTTGCTCTGCCTACTGAGCTACTCCGGCTGATATATAAATATACCATAAATCAAAAAGATATGTAAAAATAGTTGACTAAAAGTATCAAGTAGTGTATAGTTTTATTAGTCTAATTGGAGGCGCATATGCCTGATAGGTTTCTGATTGCAGTAGTTTGCGACAACTGTCGAATAATGGAATTGAGTCCACAAGAATGCAAGATTCTCATTGATCTAGAAGGTAGTCATTTTCTTATTTTCGATTGTCCAGAATGTGAAACAAGAGGAGGAAGAAAATTATCTGACTCCGATGTTATACACGATTATTTTGAGAAAGCTCTAAGCATTAGAACATTTAATGTTCCCTCTGAAAATATTTCCGAATTAGAAATTGCAGATTTTGCCCGCAAACTTGATAGCGAAGTAGACATTGTTGAGCTAGCAGAAGCTGGACTATGACAGCAATCAACGTAAGATGTTCTAAATGTCACGAGACAAGTAGATTAGCCCCATTAGAGGTTGCGCTTAGAAAGGTTCACGCAGACTATTATTACAGCTTTGAATGTCTTTGGTGTAGGCATTGGCAAGAAAGATTGGCTAGTAATAAAGTTGTACCTGCCCTAATAAAAGCTGGATGCATAGTAACTGAAGAAAGCACTGCCATTCTTCCATACGTCGCTCCTTCGCTAACCGAAAGTGAGATTTTAAGCTTTGTAAATGCGCTGAATGGTGATGGTGAAGATATTGTGCAAAGGGCAATAAATGACAAACGGCCTTAACAAAGCCGTTTTTATCTGGATTTTTTTGCATATAATGAATATAATATACATATAGAATGGAGTTTTATGAAGTCGCGCAAAATTTAAAGGAGTTACAAATTAAAGTCCTCGAAGTCGAGGACTGTCTTTGATTTGGCTCGTCTTAAAGCAGAAATTGTAGGATTAGAAGCCCAAACCGAAGAACCAAATTTTTGGAGTAATTCTCAAGAAGCCGCACTTGTTCAAAAAAAATTATCTGACTTACGGGAAGAAGTAAATTTGTGGGAAGAAATGAAGCACGAAATAGAACAGTTGTTAGAGTTGGTTAAAGAGGCACAAGGAGATAGTGAAATAAAAAAAGATATTGAGAAGAGGGTTGAACAGTTACAAACAAAATACGATGAAGAGGAGTTTAGGTTATTTTTATCAGGTGAGTATGATAAAAATAACGCCTTTTTGACAATTATCGCAGGAGCAGGCGGACTTGATGCGCAAGATTGGGCAGAAATGCTTTTACGAATGTATAAAAGATATTTTGAGCGTAAAGGATATGAATACGAAGTTCAAAATATATCATATGGCGAGGATAAGGGTATCAAAGAAGCGTCTTTAGAAGTGAGGGGGTTGTATAGTTATGGATTTTTGAAGGGAGAAGCAGGAGTTCATCGCCTTGTGCGTATTTCTCCTTATTCTGCGCAGAAGTTGCGCCATACGTCTTTTGCGGCGGTAGATGTAATCCCGCATCTTGATAAAATTGTCCGCCAATCGGTGGACGAAATTCCAGATGAAGATTTGCGGGTAGACACGTATCGTTCTTCTGGTCCCGGCGGGCAAAATGTCAATCGTCGCGAGACAGCTGTGCGTATTACGCATATACCCAGCGGTATGTTTGTTGCCAGTCAAGGAGAGCGATCCCAAGCCGTAAACCGGGAACGCGCGCTGAGCCTTTTACGGAGTCGGCTTTATATGTTAAAAATAAAAAAGCGGAAGGAAACACTGAAAGAGCTAAAAGGAGAAGATATGGCCATAGAGTGGGGAAGTCAAATTCGTTCTTATATATTGCATCCATATAAAATGGTAAAGGATCATAGAACAGGGGTTGAGGTTTCCGATGTTGGGGCTGTGTTGGATGGAGATATAGATATATTTATTGACGAAGAAATTAAAAAGTTAAAATACTAGGTTATAGGTTTTGGGTAATAGGTTAGTAGGTTTATGACAAATAATACCATACAGTCTTACAAGGATTTAAGAGTTTGGCAAAAGTCTATGGACTTAGTTATTGCTGTATATGCTTTAATGGGAAATTATCCTAAGTCAGAATTGTATGTTTTAGCCGTTCATACTAGAAAAACCGCTATTTCCATACCGTCTAATATAGCAGAAGGAAAGATGCGAGGAACTAGAAAAGATTATAGACACTTTTTATTAACTGCTTTTGCGTCTGGCGCAGAATTGGAGACACAATTATTAATAGCTAAAAGATTGTCGTGGAGTAAGAATTTGAATTTTTCTGAAGTAGATCAGCTACTTGATGAAGTAATGAGGATGCTCAACGTTCTTATAGCTAAACTAGTTTAAAACCCAATAGCGAAGTCGCGTCAGACGCGATGAAGCGACCTAAAACCTAAAACCTAAAACCCAAAACCTATAACCTAGCATGTTAATTTTTCAAGAAGTTACAAGAAGTTATCCACCCGATACAACCGCATTAGACAATGCGTCATTTGAAATTAAAGCAGGAGAGTTTGTATCCTTAGTCGGTCGCAGTGGCGCGGGAAAATCCACCATACTTAGACTGTTACTAAGAGAAGAACAACCAAGCGCTGGAAAAGTGTTTTTTCAGGGTATAGACATAGGAACTTTTAATAATAAAGAACTACCTCTTTATAGAAGAAAAGTGGCATCTATATTTCAGGATTATAAATTACTTTCTTCTAAGAATGTTTTTGAAAATGTAGCTTTTGCGATGGAAGCCGCGGGCCGAACTAATAAGGAAATCTTTGAAGATGTGCCCGCCGCTTTGGATGTTGTTGGGTTAAGCGGAAAAGAGGCACGTTTTCCCCACGAATTATCGGGAGGCGAAAAACAGCGTGTTGCAATTGCGCGCGCCCTTGTACAACGCCCTGAAATTTTAGCGGCAGATGAACCAACTGGTAACCTAGACCCGGTTTATACTTGGGATATTGCTAATTTGCTTTTGAAAATAAATGGTCTTGGGACAGCCGTTATTTTAGCTACACACGATGAAATGGTAATAAACGCCATAAAGAGAAGAGTAATTGCTTTGCATGATGGTAAAATAATAAGCGATCAACAAAAAGGCACATATAAGATAAAATAACATGACTAACCTAATAAGAATTTTAAAAAACTCCTGGAAGAATTTTTCTCGAAACATATGGCTGTCTGTGGCAACTTTATTTATGATGTTTGCGGCCCTATCAACCATTGGTGGTCTTACATTGTTTAACGCATCTTTAGACGCTTTTGTCTCAGGCCTTAAGGACAAGGTAGATGTTAGTGTTTATTTTGCGCAGGAGGCCGCGGAAAATGAAATTTTGAGCGTAAAATCAACTTTAGAAAATAGGGAAGACATAAAAACCGTAAGATATATTTCCGAGAACGAAGCATATGATATTTTTACTTCCCGCCATGCCGATAACAGTGTTTTGCTGGAATCCTTACAAGAATTGGATCAGAATCCTTTGCAAGCGTCTTTAAATATTAGAGTTCATAATCCAGATCAGTTTGAAGATGTAGTTATTTTTTTAGAAAATTCATCTGCCTCTTCAATAATAGATACTATTAATTTTCGCGAAAACCAAAAAGTTATAGAAAGTATTTCCATGATTGCCACTAACGTAAATAAAGCTGGATTTTTATTTACTCTGATTTTAGCGGGCCTTGTTATATTTGTTACATTTAACACAATTAGGCTTGCGATTTATACCTCAAGAGATGAAGTTCATATTATGAAATTGGTCGGTGCAAGCAATTGGTTTGCACGAGCTCCATTTGTTATAACTGGAGCTATCTACGGATTTTTGTCGGGATTAGTTGTTATTCTATTTACATTTTTGGGAACTTGGCTTTTACACTCTCAAGTTTCCTTAATTTTCGCGGACATTAACTTTTACGGATATTTTATACAAAACTTTTGGAGTTTTACCTTTATAATATTATTTAGCGGTATAGGCATGGGTGCCGTGTCTTCTTATTTGGCAGTTCGAAGATACCTTAAGGTGTAGTTGTTATTAATGTTTCAACAAAGTATTGTTGCAATACTTTGTTGAAAAAACTAATATGTGGTTTAAAATAATTTTTGCTGGAGCGATTGCTATTATGTTAGTAGTAGGCACTCTTACCGCAGTATTTGGCGCAGGCAGAGTTTTGAAGGCGGTTTTAGAAACTTATGTTTTTGATGTAGAAAATTGCAGGTACGATTATAAGACACCACGTCCACTTGAGGTTGATAAAGACGTTGTAGCAGAGCCAGAAGAAGTTTGTGAGATAGATTACAATAGTGCGAAGCGCGAAATTGCAAATGGCATAGGTATGTTTGTAATATTTGCTCCCCTTGCGTGGTTTATGTTTAAACAAACACGCAAAATGATGAACGAAATGAAGGCATAGCTAACAAAAAAAACGGCTCAATCCGCCAGTCGGCGGAAAGATGAGCCGTTTTTTAATCGCCTCATCTTAAAGATGAGGCGATTTTACATTGTTTTTTCATAACAAGGACAACCCGTAACAGACAGATAACAAAACAAAAAATAGTATAATATATTTCGTCGTAAGCCTGCCTGCGGTAGGCAGGCGGGAATGAGCGTAGCGAATGGCAGTGTGAAATAAATTGTACAAACTCTTTTTTTAATAAACTGTACTATTTTTTGTTTTGTTATTCGGTTTTCGTTTTAATTTGTCGAACTCGAGACTAGACAAGCTGATGTATATGGTTTTTAATAACAATGTATTGCCGGGTCGTCTAATGGCAGGACATATCCCTCTGGAGGATAGTATTGGGGTTCGAGTCCCTACCCGGCAATTGTGAAATATCAAAAACTCTCCTTTATGGAAAGTTTTTGATATTTTGCGTATTTGTTTTGGGTAGGGACTCGAACC
>Ga0209541_10013332_pt1 | contig 12576 bp, 14 predicted proteins | sample RifCSPlowO2_01_FD_184027 | JGI IMG/M metagenome (GOLD analysis project Ga0209541, IMG submission 184027) | Groundwater microbial communities from Rifle, Colorado - Rifle CSP2_plank lowO2_0.1 (SPAdes) (version 2) | ecosystem: Environmental > Aquatic > Deep subsurface > Groundwater | place...
AAAAGGCGGCGGCAAGATCCACTTAGGAGCTACCAGTATGGATATTCAGGATAACGCGGATATGGTCCGTATTGTCGAGGCTCTAACGTTAGTAGAGAAGAAACTGATATCTCTCCTGAAAGAATTTTCCGTAAAAATTGCAAAATACGCAGATCTTCCCTGTATTGCCTTTACCCATTTGCAGCCGGCTGAGCCGACGACCGTCGGCTACCGGCTTGCGCTCTATGCACAAGATCTTCTCACGGATTTTAACTATTTACAATTTGTTAAGCAGAATATTGTTGCCAAAGGATTTAAGGGAGCAGTCGGAACTGCTGCAAGTTACGATTCTCTTCTTAAGAATACAAATTATTCTGTTGACGATTTAGACAAAGAATTGCCGTCTGAAATCAGATCACGAATTGCCCTCATTTCCAGTCAAGTATATCCGAGGAAATCTGATGTTCTTGTTATTTCGTTACTTTCCAGTATTGCATCCTCATGTGCTAAATTTGCATCCGATGTTCGTATATTACAATCTCCTCAATATGGAGAGTGGAGTGAGCCATTTGGGAAATCACAGGTGGGATCTTCGGCAATGCCGTTCAAGAGAAATCCGATCACTTCAGAAAATATTTGTTCTCTGGCGAGATACGTTGTCCAATTGTCTCCCGTAGTATGTGAAAATGCCATGCATTCATATTTGGAGAGAACGCTGGACGATTCGGCAAACAAAAGAGTCGTCATTCCCGAAGCATTTTTGTCAGTCGATCACATTCTTATTTCAACTGAAAAAGTCATTTCAGGGCTCGTGGTTAATACAGAAAAAATTGCTTCCAATCTTTCTGCGTATGCTCCGTTTGCCGCAACAGAGACTCTATTACTTACCGCTGTTAAAAAGGGTGGGAATCGTCAGGAACTGCATGAACGCATGAGAACAATTTCAATGAGGGCGTGGAAAAAAGTACAGGAGGGAAAAGAAAATCCACTGGTTGAGCTAATCAAAAACGACAAACTGATTACTCGATATGTTTCTCAAGATGACATTAATACTTTGCTTGATGTGAAGAAACATATCGGCACTGCACCGGTAAGAGCAAGACGAATTGTTCGAAAAATAGAGCCTTATATTGTACAGGCTGTCCAATAACTGCGGCGAGATTGTATCGATGTAGTAATATACATAACGTAGGAAGAAAAAAATTGATGGAGGTGATGACAATGGAGAAAGATGGAGTGACAAGAATATTTGGACACAGATTTGTAAGTGGTGAAGATGGTGTGCAGCATTTTACTGGTCTAGCTGAAGATTATCCTGCATTTCAGGAAGAAAGTGTAGATCCCGAGGAGAAATTCAGTATTCAAAAAAGAGCTGATGTTACTTTAGTGGATGCTTTTCGACCTGGAGATGACACTATCGAGTTTACTATTTATCCTAAAGGAGAGCTAGAAGATGATTTTTCTCGAAAGGATTTCGATGAATTTACGGTCAGAAGAACTCCTAAAGATTGGGAAGCCAATAATCGTGCATTTAATAGTAAAATTGTAGATGAAGTAGAAGCACAGGTTGGAAAGAAAGGCTTAACCATACTGCGTTGATTCAAAATTATAAGGCTCATGATCACCGAACTTCACTCTACATGACACGTTGTTAATTTATCATGAAAAATAGAATCGGTATTGTCGGAGGGGGACAGCTCGGAAGAATGTTAGCATTTGAAGCAAAACGCCTCGGGTTTTATGTAACGGTTATTGATCCAACACCCGGTAGTCCTGCCGGACAGGTGGTTGACCGTCAAATCGTAGCAGATTTTACTGACGAAGAAGCAATACGGAAACTTGCCGGGCTTTCAGATTATATGACATTTGAGATTGAGCTTGCAAACGCTTCGTTACTGGATGAATTGACAAAACAAGGAGTATCTATTAACCCGTCTGCGCAAACACTTTTCATAATTAAAGACAAATTAAAACAAAAAAAGTTTTTGAAGCGGTTAAAAATCCCCACTGCCCTGTTTAGAGTTGTTGAGAACCAGAAGAATATTGAACAGGCTGCTTACACGTTTGGTTATCCACTCATGCTCAAGGCCCGATTTGATGGATATGATGGGAGGGGAAATGCGGTAATCAGCTCAAAAAAGGATATTGCGGGAGCGTTTCAGAAACTTTCCGGACGAAAGCTCTATGTTGAAAAATGGGTTTCGTTTAAAAAAGAACTGGCTGTAATGGTAGCCCGGAGTATTAGGGGAGAAATAGTCACCTATCCTGTTGTGGAAACCATTCACCGAAATAATATCTGTCATCTCGTCATCGCTCCGGCACAAATTTCTAACGATATTTCGTTAAAAGCACAAAAGCTTGCCGAGAAAACAATGAGACATCTTCAAGGTGCTGGGGTTTTTGGTATTGAAATGTTTTTGACCGATAAAAACGATGTTCTTATAAATGAAATTGCACCGCGTGTACACAATAGCGGACACTATACAATTGAAAGCTGTATGACCAATCAGTTTGAACAACACATTCGCGCTATTACCCATCTGCCGTTGGGAAAAACAGAGCTCGTTGTTCCTTGCACGGTTATGATTAACATTCTCGGTGAGCGAGTAGGGCAGGCCAAGCTAAAGGGTCTTCACAAGGCATTGCGACTTGAGGGAGTCTCTATTCACATCTATAATAAAATAGAGACAAAAGTAGATCGAAAAATGGGACATATTACTGCACACGCTCATACGGCTGAAGATGCGCTACAATTAGCACAGAAAGCCCGTTCGTATATATCAATATGAAAAAGCCTGTTGTTGGCATTATTATGGGATCGGATTCAGATTTACCCGTCATGCAGGAAGCGGCTGAGTTACTCAAAGAATTTTCTGTATCCTTCGAATTAACAATCGTTTCTGCACATCGAACACCAGAGAAAATGTTTAAATACGCACAAACAGCTCGAAAGAGAGGACTGAGTGTTATTATTGCCGGCGCCGGCGGAGCAGCTCATCTTCCCGGAATGGTTGCTTCTCTCACGACGCTTCCGGTGATCGGCGTTCCCGTACAATCAAAAACAATGAAGGGGATTGACTCGTTATATTCAATTGTTCAAATGCCGCCCGGCGTGCCGGTGGCAACGGTTGCTATCAACGGAGCGAAGAATGCGGGGATTCTTGCCGTAGAAATTCTTGGTATACTCGATGCATCATTTGCAAAAAAACTGGAGGTTTATAAAAATGACCTGAAGAAAATGACCGAGAAAAAGTCTCAATCAATGAAGCAATTAAACAATTGAACAATTGAACAATGATTCAAACAAAGACTATTATCAATTCAGTTCCCCATGTACTAAAAAAGGTAGATATTCCCGGGCTCGGGAAAAAACATTCGGGGAAGGTTCGTGACTTCTACCTTAAGAACGACCGGCGAATTCTCATTACTACTGACCGGCAATCTGCGTTTGACGTTATCTTAGGCCACATTCCGTTTAAAGGAACGGTACTGAACGAATTATCCGCTTTTTGGTTCCGCAAAACAAAACATATAGTGCCAAATCATTTCATTGCAATGCCCGATCCGAACGTTCTGATAGCCAAAAACTGTACGCCGATTCCGGTAGAAATGATCGTTCGCGGATACTTAACCGGTGTTACCAAAACGTCGATTTATCATTCCTATGAGCGGGGAGAACGAGTCATTTACGGTATCACGTTCCCCGATGGACTGATGAAGAATCAGAAATTACCCCATCCCGTTATTACACCCACGACTCATCCGGAAGCGGGAAGTGATATACATGATGAACGATTGACGCGCGACGAAATTATTAAAAGACATATTGTCCCTGAAAAATTGTATCGGCAAATGGAGCGGATTGCTCTTTCTTTGTTTGATTTTGGAAGCAGATGGAGTGAGAAAAAAGGACTCATCCTTGTTGACACAAAATATGAGTTCGGACTGTATAAGGAAACGTTGATGTTGATTGATGAAATTCATACACCTGATTCTTCCCGGTTTTGGATTAAAAAAACATATGCTTCACGATTTAAAAAAGGGATGGAACCGGAAAACTTTGATAAAGAGTTTCTTCGCCTTCGCTATTTCAATACCCTACATTATCGTGGTGAAGGAAAACCTCCTGCCATGCCCCGCGACTTATTAATCGATCTGTCAAAACGCTATATTGCGGTGTATGAAAAAATCACGGGAAAGAAATTTAAGAAATTTGATTATCCGATTGAAGAGAGAATACAGAAAAACGTTTCTCGATACTTAGCGAAAACTACTCATATATAATTCCTTTTGGTTTGATAACTACGCTTTTCTTCCCTGTTTCAACATATCCCAGTTTAAGAAGATTTGTTTTGTATTTTTTAGCTATTTTTTTCATCTTTTCTTCTTCCCGTTCTGGCGCAATAACCATAAAGCCCAATCCCATATTCCATGTTTCATACATATCTTTATCAGAAAGGTTCCCCAACTTTTGAAGATAATCCAGTATTTCAGGTATCTGCGGCAATTGTTCGATCACGTAGGTAAATGGTTTTTTAGCGCGGCTTACTTTTCGAAATGCACTTCCTGAAATATTACTCATATAATGAATTGGCACCTGTTTATCGAGCATTTCAAGAATAGGTTTTACGTAAATGCGGGTTGGCGTTAACAGTTCTTCGCCGAGTGTTTTGCTGCCAAATTTTGTGAAATATCCCTTCGGCAATATTTCAATCAATTTTCGGGCAAGGGACAATCCATTGACGTGAATACCACTTGAATGCAATCCAAAAATAGCATCGCCCGAACGGATATCTTTTCCCAGTATAACCTTTTGTTTAGGTTTAACAATTCCAATACAAGAGCCTGTTATGTTAACGGTGTTTTTTTTAACAATATCTACTTGTGTCGGAGATTCACCGCACGGCACCGTAATATTGGCTTCATCACAACCCTTTTTAATACCGCTATAGAGCCCATTTACAAACTCTCTGTCAGTAAATTTGGTATAGTGGCCCGATGCAATTTCATCTGAAAGTACCAAAGGAGTTGCTCCCAAGCAAATCACATCGTTTACATTTGTCGCAACCAAGTCGATGCCTATACACTCATAGAGTCGTTCTATCTCACGCGGCTGGTACTTCTTCCTCCTCCGGATTGCTTCTGTCATCTGATCCGCTATTAATACTTTTGTCCCGGTTCCATCCGTTTTAAATGCAAGACAAAAATCATAATCGAGGAAATCAAGAAGTGCTGCGGGTTCACCGATACTTTCAGGAAGAATACGTATTCGGTTTTTGAGAAGATTATCTTTAGTATGATTAAAAATTTGAGCGAAGCCCTGTTTGAACGGATCTTTTTTTGAAAGACCTTCTATCGTGCCGTATTTCATAAAGCTCATAATAGCTGCATATCATACTCAAGTCAACCGGCTATTTCAATTTGACCAAACTTACTCCCTCGCGCGGCCGATTTCGTCAAGATAATGCTCCAGGTGCTTTGCCGAAATGCGGGAAACGTCTATTTTTTCGCGCTCACACATGACCAGCCCCATGATAATCCTGCAGGTTCTGATCGCGTCAGCGCGCCGCAAATATCCGATAGGGTCAATATTTTTAGGATAGAGCGACGTCTCAATTATCAATGTTGAAAATAGCGGTCCGGATGAGACGGTTACCATGCGTATGTCTGCATACAGGAGGCGTGAAACCGACTCGGTCAGGAAAAACGACCGGTGGATGATCTCAACCTTATTGATATCGACAATGATCGTGTCAGGAAATGCGTCAAACGGAAATACTGCCGAAACTTGGATGATAATTTGCCGGGATTTCTCTGCGAGCCTGCGGATGTTCCGGTAGGAAATGAGCCGTTCATTCCAGGCGTCAGGCATGAGGGGTACCGGGAATAATGAGCCATTGTTTATATAATTTTGAGAAGACGGGCGAGGTAAATTATCATCCTGGTTAATGGAGCGTGCTCTTCGAAATTGATAGCGGGGGGAATGATTTTGAACAAAAAAGCCCTCTTCTGCGTTATTGACTTTCCGACTGAATATAGTGGTGGAATTTTTCGTCATTGCGATCATAAAAACCGACTCCTTTACTCTTCGATTCTTTTGACCGCAATACGGGACTAGTATACCATGTATGTCAAAAACACTATTTGAGGAAATATGCGAGTTGCCCTTCACGTTGTAACCGTTTTATGATAGAATACGGTGTTGTTCACTTAATTGTCGGGAATAATCATATAAATCTATGTCTCTCCAGACGAAACATAAAGACGTCACCTTTCATGTGGGAGATACGGTGCGCATTTTTTACCGCATCATAGAACGCGAAAAAGTTGCCGGCAAGACGAAGCGGTCCCAAACCGAAGAGGTGCATGAGCGGCTACAGCCCTATGAAGGTATCGTCACCGGAATCAAGGGAAGCGAGGAAAATACGTCGTTTACCGTCCGCCGCATCGCAACGGGCGCCGTCGGCGTGGAGCGCATATTTCCGCTTATTTCTCCATGGCTCGACCATGTGGTTGTCAAAAGCCGCGGAAAAGTACGGCGTGCAAAATTGCATTATCTCCGGGGGCGCAGTAATATGGATGTAAAACGGGTGGACGATGTGAACACGAAAAAGTCCGCGAAATCTGCGGATGCGAAACCGCTATCGCCGAAGCGTAAGAAAAGCGCGGCAAAAAAAGATGCAAAGCGATCAAAACATTCCTCTGCGAAAGCAGCGCGGGCATGAGGGAGAGCTCCTCGCTAAAAAATACCTTCAAAAGAACGGCTACCGTATTCTCGATATAAACTGGCAGACCCGATGGGCTGAAATCGATTTGGTCGCCATAGACGGCGATACGCTGGTATTCGTTGAGGTGAAAACGAGGCATAGCCGCGAATACGGCGCTCCTGAAGAGGCTATCACTCCACACAAATTAAAATCCCTCGAGCATTCGGCGTTACTTTTCAAACAACAGCATCCCGAACTTCCTGAAGCGCTCCGGATCGATTTTGTCGGCATTGACTATGCGGAAGGGGACAAACCGAGAATTAATTTGATAAAGAACATCAGCCTATAGGCAAATCCTGATTTACTCCACAAACGTCAATGCCATGCCGCGTTTGTTTGCCCGTCCGGTACGCCCGATCCGATGAATATAATCGTCGTAGGTCTCCGGCTGATCGAAGTTTATGACATGAGAAATATCCTCAATATCTATACCGCGCGAGGCAACATCCGTCGCCAGGAGGATTTTCAGTTCATTCCGTTTGAATAATTCGAGTGTTCGTTGCCTGTTTCCCTGTGTTTTACCGCCATGAATAGATCCTGCTTTAAATCCGCGTTCAATGAGATTATTGGTCAGCCGCTCTACGCCCCATTTGGTCCGTCCGAAAATGAGAACTTTGTCAAAGCCCTCTTTTATCAAAAGGTCGTGTAATACATCAACTTTTCGGGAACGGTCAGAAACACGGACGATATCCTGCTCAACAGTCTCGGCAGTCGGCCGGGTAACAACAGAGATTTGTACCGGATCTTTGACAAACGCCCGGAGAATCCCTTGTTCACGGGTTCCGACCGTTGCAGAAAAAAAGAGTGACTGCCGCTTTGTCGGCAAAAGAGAAATAATGTACCGGATATCTTTGATAAATCCTATATCAACCATACGGTCTACTTCATCGAGAACGATGCTTTGGAATTGAGACAGATCGATAGTTCTTTTTTCAATATGATCGGCGAGCCTGCCTACGGTCGCGATAACAATATTAAATGAACTGCGTAAATGCGATTTTTGGCGAAACATGTTGCTGCCGCCAATGACCAGAACCGAATGTATGTTCATGCCCTGTGAAAATGCTTTGAATTCGTCCTGAATCTGCAGCGCAAGTTCTCTGGTGGGCGCGACGACTAAGACTTTTTGATAGCGGTCTTTCAGAATTTTCTCAATGAGCGGAATTAAAAATGCAGCAGTTTTTCCTGTTCCGGTATTGGCAATACCGATAACGTCCCGCCCTTCCATCAGGTGCGGAATGGCCTGATCCTGAATGGGGGTAGGGCTCGCGTATCCTTTTCGAGCGATATTTTTGGCCAGAATATCTGATATATGAAAATCGGCAAAAGAATGAGTAGGCTTATACTGTTGAGCCTGCTGAATATCTACCAATTTATTGATAAAACGCTGCGGATCAATATAACTGCCACCCCGCCCCGGTCTGAACTGCCGGGGAAGAATGCCGTGGCCACGATACGGGCGTCTGAATCTGTTGTTACTATACATATATCGGAATTGGAACGTCTGAAGTGGACTTCGTCGTTGATAGCCATTCATATGAGCTATCAAAAACAAAGTGTGTGAAGACTTGTCATTACAGCTCGAATTCTCAATTCAGTTTGTAGTATACAGGAAACGCAACGATAAAGCAAGTTTACAAAAGGGTTCCCCCTGTAAACCTGCAGAAGGGAACGCTTTCCTCGATAGTTTCTGTTTTTGCTATGTACGTTGTTTCGAACACTTTTTTGCCGAAAGCTTACTTTATATGAAAACTACCACTTACTAAAGAAGAATTCCAGGTAGAAACCTCATCAGGAGTTGCTACGTATAATCCTTCACGAATTTCTCGTATATGTTTTTCGAAATCAGGGTACTCTTGTTCTTCTATTTTTCCATACAATGCGTCTGCAAAAAGTTCATGTTGTACTTGATCGGTAAAATCGGTATCCATTGGTAGATGAATTCCTGCATCAGCGCCTATTAATATCAGAGCGGCGGCATATTCAGCGATAAGTACTCGGTTATGGAAATTACTTTCAAGAGTTGCTGCATCATGCTCTTTTCGAATAAGCGCAGCTTCTCGTCCTTGTTCCTGACCATTATTTAATCCTATAATTCCGCTTATAAATTTAGGCAGGCATCCTTTCGCATTCGCAGAGGGATTAGGGGATGGCTTGTGGAGGTCTAATAGACTCGGTCATTATATGGAGAGTATGAATTGCAAACGATCAATTGGAAAAAGCTACTGACGATTGCGACGAACGTGATTTTCACCGTATTATGTTTGGTGAGTCAAATGCACTTTATTTCGAACCATTTCTTGCTTGGATATACAAACTAATGCTTGCTTACCCTCAACAAGAAGAGAATAATCATCTTCTAAAAAGCATTTCATCAAGGTCTCTACCACGTTATTATACGAAAAAAGTCCATTAATTTGTTATAATAAATTACTATGTCTGGAACACTAGAAACAGATCCTCAACATCTTCAGCCTGACAAAGAATCTAAAGAGTATCCTGTTCCTCCCCGTTATTTTGAAAATATGAGTATTAGAGAGGTCTATGGAGACTATCGAGTTCTTCCAGGGACGGGAATTGTAAGTGATATACCCAATGGAGCTCCCCCTGATCAATTTCCTACAGATGAGGAAAGAGAAGAAATTATGAAACAGTACAATTTGACAAATGTAGGCGGTTGGGGAAATAGTGATCAATTTACAGGCAGCTTTAAAAACCTGATCATTTATACAGGTATAGATCATGGAAAAACAGTGTGGGCCTCAATGCGACCCGAACGTAAACTGCTCCTTGATTTAGCCCATACTATTAGCGGAGAGAGACCGCCATTGATTTTGGATGTTGGATGCAGAAATGGCTTTCTTGCAAAATTACTGGCATATTCAAGTGATGCAAAAGTAGTAGGCACCAATTATGATGACCATTTCTATGGCCAACTTCCTTATACGCGTGGTGATATTAAGCTGTTGAAAAGAGATATCTATGATCTCGTTGCAGAATATGGCCCTCCAAGGACTTCTGAGGAATTGAACCAGTTACTTTCCATAGTGAATAATATAAATGGACCTAGGGAAGAAGACTGGTGGCGTTATTTGTACTACCTGGATCATCCTGACGGGTATGTCGAGTTTGGAAAAGGATTGGAAACAGAAAATACACAGCTTCAGCAACTGGCTGCAAACCATCAAGACGCACCAGTTGATATGGTTATTTGTAGCCATATGCCCGAAGACACTGACCTGACTCCTGTTATAAGAGATGGGATTCATCCCAAAGCAATTGTGTTCATTATAGAAACTAAAGGGGTATATGGTCCGTATGTTGGTGACTACTATTCATCTGTAGATGCTGATGGGAAATATGATTCAACAGCGGATCAGGTTGTCTACTTCAATCCGGGATACAATTATAGAACCGTAGCTCGCTGGAATACATTCGGGAGGGAAAACTGGAGAGACTATGCCCATTTTCACCGTGCAGAAAGAAGGGGAAGTGAAGTGGTCATACAGCTTCGGAATGATGTCCATCTACAAGAACTTCAGGACTCGGAGATTCCCGCCTGTACCTGGGATTTTGAATTAAAGAAAATGTTTTGGTATCATCCTTACAAGGATTTTGTTGGTGATGTTGAACAGGCACGGCAGGATATTGTAAAAAACTGAGTATTACAGTTGTTCAGCGGTATTAATTGCCGCTTCCATCTCCGATAAAACTTCTGGTTTAAGAAAGAACGTAAAATGACAATCGTCATATTGGTAACCCCAAATTTTTTCAATGTCTACTTGTCTGCCATCTAACGTATACGTGGTGTATGGGGAAACGCTGGTATGTAGCTAAACTTTGGCATCCTCCTCCATGAGGAAGTGCAGTTTCAGTAGGTGTGTATTCAGCGCCTATTTCACCTTTTATTTGTATTGGTTCTTGTACCGGCTGTAACCCTTCACTTTTAGTCATATATGACTTAAGTATAAATAATAATAATGTCAATAAAAACAATGTGCTAAGTATGTACCTCGTTTTTTACCTGTTCCCAAATTTCACAGTCTATATAGTGACTTTGTGCCTGCTCTTTTGTGGTGACGCCAGAGGGAATCGAACCCTCGATCTTCACCTTGAAAGGGTGACGTCCTAGGCCGCTAGACGATGGCGCCAAGTCTGACTTGGCTGGTGCGTTAGACGCTCCGCCGTGAATGACGCAGCTGACGCGATTTGACGCGTCGCCGCTCGGTAACGCATATCATATTATACTATAGAACACGAAACAATCGTACCCTTTCCTTTACTCTTTTACCGTTCTCTGCTATCATGGGCGGCGATGATTATATTAGGCATTGACCCGGGCATCGCGCGCATGGGGTGGGGTGTGGTTTCATCCGAAAACAATAAAATGACCGCCGTTGCCTATGACTGTTTTACAACGGAAAAGGAAACAGCGGAAGAAATTCGCCTGGCGCAAATTTTTGAGTCGATGAGCGAGCTTATTGCTACCTATAAGCCCGAAGTAGTTTCTGTCGAAAAATTATTTTTTGCGTCAAATGCAAAAACTGCCTTACTGGTTGGCCAGGCGCGCGGGGCAATACTTCTCGCGTGCGGCCGCAAAAAAATCCCCGTGCGCTCATTTACGCCGCTTGAAGTGAAGATGGCGCTCACGAGCTATGGCAGGGCAGATAAAGGGCAGGTGCAGCGGATGGTACAATCTACGTTAGGGTTGTCAAAAATTCCGCAGCCGGACGATATCGCGGACGCATTGGCAATCGCCATTACCTGCGGCGTGATGAAGTCATTCTTATGATCGGAGCTTTGGAAGGAGCCATTCAAACGACTACATCGGACCGGCTGTTTCTCATGACAGCGGGAGGGGTGGGATATGAAGTCCAAATGACCGCCAATACCCTGGCAAAACTCGCCGGACAAGCGCGAGTGTCGCTTTTTACCCATCTGAACGTCAAAGACGACGCGCTTGACCTCTATGGCTTCCTGACCCGGAACGAACTTACTATGTTTAAAATGCTTATCAGTGTTTCAGGCGTCGGTCCCAAAACAGCCATCAATATTCTAAACAACGGTATCGAGGGTATAACAAAAGCAGTCACGACGGCCGATGTTTCTTTTTTCACCCAGATACCTAAAGTAGGAAAAAAGAATGCGCAGAAGATCATCATAGAACTGAAAAATAAAATCGGCTCGGTTATTGAGCTGGACTTATCAGGCGACAGCCAGAGTGAAACGGATGAATTTATCTCGGCGCTCGTCGGCATGGGATTTACACGCAATGAGGTCAACCAGCTTGCCCGGTCACTGCCGGACGAAATAATAACTATTGAAGAAAAGATCCGTTTTGCATTAAAGGCGAAAGCGAAGAGTTAAACACCCCTATGGATCAGATAAAATCCAAAACCCAGCCTGTTATCAATGAAGACAAAGAAACCGTTCAAATCCTGAACACCCTTCGGGTGCAGGAATGGGAAAAGTTTGCCGGGCAGAAAAATGTGAAAGAGGCGCTTCGGGTCGCTATCGCCGCAGCGAAGAAGCGGAAAGAGTCCATCGAGCACATTCTTCTCTACGGTCCGCCGGGGTTGGGAAAGACGACGCTTGCCCATCTCGTCGCGCGCGAAATGGGCGCGAATATCCGCGTCACTTCCGGCCCTGCGCTCGAGCGTGCAGGGGATTTAGCGGCCATTTTGACCGGCCTTTCGGAAAACGATATTTTGTTTATCGATGAGGTTCACCGGCTCCACAAGGTGGTGGAGGAAACACTGTATCCGGCTATGGAAGACTATGCTCTTGATATCGTCGTCGGTAAAGGCCCTTCCGCACGTACGGTCCGACT
>Ga0209541_10013333_pt1 | contig 12576 bp, 18 predicted proteins | sample RifCSPlowO2_01_FD_184027 | JGI IMG/M metagenome (GOLD analysis project Ga0209541, IMG submission 184027) | Groundwater microbial communities from Rifle, Colorado - Rifle CSP2_plank lowO2_0.1 (SPAdes) (version 2) | ecosystem: Environmental > Aquatic > Deep subsurface > Groundwater | place...
TTTGGGTCGCCCAAGACTTATTCTGGTGGGAAGACGGCAAACAAAAGTCGGATAGCACAAAAGATTTAATCAACTTAAAAGATCCTTTTGCTAGTAATATGAAAACTCTTAAAGTTTCGAGAGAAAATATTTTAAAAATTGCAGATTGGATTATTCCCGGACACGGTGGAATGTTCAAAAACCCTTTCAAATAGTTATTCGTTATTACTCAAAAAGTAAAGCTGAGCAATAAATTTAAAATGCTGTGATTGCAACAGCAAATGTTTCTTGTGCGTAAATGCACCCCCAAACGTATTCGCCGCCAGTTAACAGTTTTTTATGTCCTAAAGTATTTTCCCAAAGTGAAACTGTTTCTTCCGGAGAATCACCTCCGACTGCTAAAAATTCTGCAACTGTTGAATAACGATCAAAAATCCATTTAAGATCCGGCCGTCTTTCTGACATATTACTGAAACCCTCATGGCCATCAAGTTTCCCTAATTCAAGTAGTTCGTTTAATCGAATCGACGCAATTGTACAAAGCTCATCCCTTTGATTAAGCGGGTTAACTCCCAATTCTTGCCTTCTCTTATTAACAACGTTCCATAATTCCGGCCCTCCCCAATCCGCCTCCGTGTTAGTTACAATGCGAGGTGTTGGTGTGGGGCGAGGGGTAGATGTAGGACTGGTTGAAATAGATTTCTGCAATTCCTGATTTAGGTAGGTAATAAATTCTTCCTGAGCGTTATTGTGTCCAACTTTATACCCATGAACTAAACCCAAAATATACATGGCAATAAAAAGTGTTATTGATAAAGATATTGCAAAAACAGACAGAGTGTTTTTCGCAATTTCTCCGATATTAGGTCTTGCAGAAAAAAAGTTCATATAATAATAGTTACAGGTCCATCAAGAGTTGCGTCTATTTCCATATAGGCTCCAAACTTTCCAGTCTGTACTTCAATTCCTTCTTCTTTCAACTTTGCAACAAAATGATTATAAATTTCTTCAGCTTGTTTAGGTTGCGCAGCTTTTATAAAAGAAGGCCGATTGCCTTTTGTTGTATCCGAGTATAAAGTAAACTGAGATACAGCCAAAACTTCCCCGTTAACTTCCTTTACCGAAAGATTCATTTTACCTTCAGGATCTTTCATTATTCGCATTTTCACAATCTTTTGTGCCAATTTTTCGGCATCGACTTTTGCATCATCTTCTCCAACACCAACAAGTATAAATAAGCCCCTTCCTATTTTTCCCACTACTTCACCACTATCGACAACCTTCACCGCCGATCGAGAAACTCGCTGAATTACCAAACGCATTGTAGTTGTATTGTACCAAAACAAATGAAGAAAACTTGAATAATCAATTAGTTCGTGTGTTGTTTGGGTCCTTCAGTCTTTATTATTGTCGGAAGATTTTTGTTTCTCCATAATTTCCCAAAAGTAGCGAATAAGAAAAATAACCCAGCCAATAGCAATAACCAGAAATATCAAGTTAAATACTAATCCTTGAGGTCGGATAAATGCGTAGAAAAGTCCAATCACGAAAATAAACAAAAATCCTACAAAAAATACAAAATACTCTGCAATAAATCGGAAAAACTTTTTTAAGAATCCCATATTAAAACTATAACACTTTGGTTCTGAAGTGTCATTGAATCATCCTTCGGCTGAGTCCCCTTAAGAAATTACGAGTTTAAGTAATTTACCTGAGAAATGGCTGAGAAATGGAATTAGCTATAGTTTATTGGGGTTTATTCGAAGAATCTTATCATCACCTTGTTTCGGGACTCCTCGACCGTCGCGATTGCTGGTTGTTACATAAAGGATACCATCAGGCCCAAGAATAACTTCTCTAAGTCTTCCGTATTCACCTTTAAAGTGTTCTTTTAAATTAGGAAGATTACCGGCAACTTCGTAAAGAGCTTGTCCGCGAAGACCGGCAAAGTAAAATTTCCCGTTTACACCTGCCTGCGCAGGCTCGCCTGCGCGAGCAGGCAAGTATGCTAATCCTGCCGGTGCCCAAGTATCTGTTCGCCCTGACTCAATTATTGGTGTAACCATACCGCTTCTAGTTTGCGTTCCTCTAATTTCCGACCAGCCGTAATTATTTCCTGCTTCAATTTTATTAAATTCATCATTACCTGTCTCAAAACCTGAAGGTCCATGTTCTGTTTCCCAAAGAGTTCCGTCTTGATCCCAGGTTATTCCTTGAGGATTTCTATGTCCGTACGAATAAACCCTAGGGTCTCCAGAAGGCTTGCCCTGAGCGGAGTCGAAGGGATTTCCGGGTGCAGGATCACCATTATCAGTCACCCGCAAAATTTTACCCGCCAGCGAGTCTTTGTTTTGAGCATTCGAAGGATTTTGCGCATCTCCAGTTGTAATATACAAAAATTTATCAGGTCCAAATTTGATACGCCCGCCGTCATGATTCGAGGCTCCAGGAATTGCATCAACAATTACTTTCTGGTCAGTCATCTGACTTCCGTTATAAGTAAAGCGAGAAACCCTGTTAAGAGTATTTCCCCCCGATTCTCCATAAGTATAATAAACGTAAACGTAATTATTACTTTGGAAATTTGGATGAAGCGTAATCCCATGAAGCCCACCTTCGCTTAATTCCTTCACTTCCGCAATATCTGCAACCGGCTCATCTTTTACTTGCCCCTCATTTGAAACAAATCTCACACGTCCGGATCTTTCGGTTACTAACATTCCTCCATTGGACTCGCCCTTCGAAGCTTCAGCGAAGGAGGGTAGAAATGCTATCGCCCAAGGAGTATCGAGTCCTTCTGCAAAGACACTCACTCGTGGGAAATCTTTAGTTTCCGTAACCTCAGGCGAAGAGCCATTTTGTGAAGGTAAATTAAAAATATTAATACCCGTTCCACTCTTGTCAGAAGTTTTTCTAGTGCTCCAAAAAACTACAGCTCCAATGCCGACCAGCGTAATTAGTATAAGAATAACCGGAAGTATTACCCCTTTTCTCACACAGATATTGTACCATCCTCTCCTGGAATTTTTCAGATATTTGGCAGAAGCTTACTTTATTTCACCAAATAGTGGTTCAAAAGTCTCCCCCCCATTATTAGATATTTCGGTTTCTCGAGGTATGTAATGGCTGAACATGGGAACAACCCTTCTCACTGCCATACCAGAGGTACGATAAAGCACTGGATCTTCTAATTTCCACCGTATAATTGAACCCGAATAACCCGCTTCAGTTTTCCCAAAATAGTGTCTCACTTGTGAATGTTCACCATTAAACATTTCTTCACTCTCAAAATTTGCCGAGGGGTCAAGAAATGAGTATTGTTGGTAACCCTCTCTTTTCATTTTCCTGAGTTCATCTTCGGTAACAGCACGGTATAAATAAGATCCCTCTCTTAAACCAACCGACTCATTTGATCGCCTCAGTTGATTAACAGCATCCTCGCTTCCCAACATTTCAACGAAGTACTTTCCTAATAGAGTTTTTCTTTCCGCAAGTAATCTTTGCGCAGAAATTACCTCGTCGTGCCAATTTACCGACTCAATTTCAGCCTTCGCAGTCCAGTCTTTACCTCTTAAGATATCAGGCTCAACTGGATCAATTTGCAAACGACCGTTGTTTAAAACCGAAACCGATAGTTCGCCTTGAGGCTTCAAAGAGGAATTTTCAGGTAAATCTACTTTAAGGTGAGGAACTGTGAATACCAAAGATGCAAATCTAGGCTGGATGTTAAAATATGTTCTTTCGGGAACCCCTTTAACATCTTTTCCTCCCTCACCTAAACCTTGTTCTAGATCGCCACTCATTTGCTAAGAACTTAATTATCATTAATGTTACACAATCCACCTATACTTTGCAGGTTTTTTAACGTTAATACTCCCTACAATTTCTTGCGGTTCTTACTCACTCAATTTTATGAAATGATTTTTGGTGTTTTAAATATTCTCCTGCTTTCTTAGAAACTTTTATTTTTTCCTTGGAACTTGCCCGTTGAACAAAACTTTCAAACTTTCTAAGAATAGTTTTAGAATCTAAGCCAGCAAAGTTAAGTCTGCTGTAGTTATAAACTACGAAGTCTCTGTATAAATTTGCGTTATTCCTATCAACCAATGGCTGCCTTACTCTGATGATTCGAATCATCAGAGTATCAACATTTGGCTGTGGGACAAAATCAGATCGTCTAAATTTCCAGTAATTCGATATATCAAACCACGGCTTCAACAAAAGAGAAACCATAGAATTTTTTGTATCTTGGGGATAACCGATAAATCTTTTAGCCGCCTCCTTCTGTACAATTAAATACCCTTCACGGAAATTTTCATCTGCGGTTAATTTTCTTATAACTGACGAAGTTATATTAAAAGGAAGATTGGAAAAAACTTTATAAGGACCAACTGGCAACTTAAAGTTTAAAAAATTTCCTTGATAGATTTTTAGGTTTGCGGCATTATGAAACTTTACTCGCAGCTTTTGATATAGTTTCGAGTCAAGCTCAACTGCAATGACTTTGCCTGCAATTTTGATCAATTCCGAAGTTATAATACCTTTCCCAGAACCGATTTCCAAAACAGTATCTTTTTTGCCAATTGAAGACTTCCGTATAAGCTTTTCAACAAGCTTCGGATCGTGAAGAAAAATCTTTGAATAGGAGAACTTCCGCCGCAGTCTGTACATGGCGGAGCCTCCTTACTATGTAAACAGTATTCATATATTTTTCCTTGCCTTTAAGGCTAGACCTCGTATTTTACCACAAACGAAAAGGTTATTCTTTAACTTACGCTTAAACTATCAACTCTCCTTCTCTTAGAATTCTTTTCTCACCAAGTACGCCAACTTTGTCGCCGACAACAGTAATTGCTTCTCCATTTTTCAAAAGATACAAATCCCCTCCATTCCACACTTTTTTTATTTCTGGTAAAAATGCATCATCATAATGTGGGTAAATATCAAAATCAATAAGTCCGAATCCGGGAATAATGCTCGAACCGACTTCTGGTTCACCAAGATAGATTTCCGAAATGTGGAGAGTTTTTGCACAAACCATACTTCCTGCGCTTGAGCCAACATAGATTGAACCCGATTCGAGAAGTTCGTTAATATTTTTATCTATCTCACAACGCCTTACCCAATACATCAAGTACCCTGCCATTCCTCCAGCAAACCAAATAATGTCCTTACCGACCAATTCCTTTAAAACACTTGAATTTTTGTAATCTTCAAGAGGAACCGCCTTAACTTTTGCTCCCAACGTATTTACCAATTTCCAGGTTGCACTTCCCTTTTCCCACGATCCATATACTTCTTCACCATTTGCCGCAGTTGGTATATATGAAATTGTTTTTCCTTTAAATCCTCCGACAAATTTTTCGAGCTTATCCATGCTTTCTGGGTGTTTTGTTTCTGAAGCTAAAAATAATTTTTTCATAACTTTTCTAATTTAATTTCTTGAGCATTCCGACTTCTCTATCCATAAATCCTAGCTTTTTGTAGTACTCGTGGGCCGAGGTGTTAGGTACAAATACTTCAAGCCAGAGGCTGTCACAGCCTTTATCTTTTAAATATTTCTCCATTTTCTCAAGTAAATTTGTCCCTACATGTTTCCCACGATATTCTTTTTCAACAAACAAATCTTCGATGTAACCAACCTTTGTTGGAACTCGTTCCAAAAGGTTTTCTTTTGACTGAGTGCCAACAAATCCGGAGACAAACCCAATGACCTTACTGTCATCTTCTGCAAAAAATATTTTCCCATTATTTTTATTAATTTTCTTCAAAAGTTTCTTTAAAGTCAAAGCTCCGTATCCATCCAATCTTCTTATCCTTTTTATCGGATCTGTGGAAACAACATAATCCATCAGTTTTTCAATTAGTGACTGCAAAAGTTGTCTATCTGTTTCTCGGTATTCTCGAAAAGTAATATCCATGTTGATATTATACCAAGTTTTGAAGCCGCGCTTGCCTGTCTACCTGCGCAGACAGGCATATAGGGAGGAAATGGTTCGCCATACCACACCAGTAATTGGACTTGTCATTGTATAATACTATTGCCCTAACGAATGCAGTTGACCCAAAAAGGTAAAATCTACGCTTTAATCCTCCTAGCAAGTGCGATTTTCACTGTTTTCTCAATTACATTTGAATTTTTTCCCCACCTTGGACTTTCAATTTCTTTTATTTTCTTTGCAACCTTGGCCTTCAATATTAAGAAAGAAAAGACGTCTCTTACAAAAATCTTTTTTGTAATCACATTAATTTTATCGGCATTCCTCTCTATACGAAGCGAAGGATTTATCACTTTTCTTAATATCGTCTCAATTTTTTACTTCGCTTCACTTTTATCTCTAACAAAGAACGACAAACCGGAAAATGCTTTTTCATTAATTTTCGCCCCATTTGTTCTTTTTATAAAAAGTCTTCAAACAACAAATGTATATAGTTTGGAACTCAACAATTCTGTAGCTAAAGAAAAAAGGAAAGAAAACGTCATAAATACAGTTGCCGTTACTCTAACTACAATTACTGTTTTGGCAGTAATTCTACCCTTACTATCGTCAGCAAATCCCTTTTTTGAGAAATTTTTATCCGGGATTGTTGATCTCGTTGGTTTGGATAATTTCAAAATAACCGATAACTTATTTGAATGGATGTTTAGGTTTGCGTTCTTTTTGCTACTGTCCTACTTTATCCCTAAGGTGGCAACTTTCATTAACAAAAAAGAAAGTACAAAAAATCTTGTCCCGGAAGGAATAAATATACTAATACCCAAAATTGCCGTAGCGATTGTCTTAACAATCTTCTTTATAACTCAATTCCAATTGTATTTCTCTTCGTCTGAAACACTAGAAGCCATTGGATATACTTACTCAAATTACACTAACGAGGTCTTTGCACAACTTTCAGCAGTTGCCGCCATTGTTTTAGTACTTCTTTATGGTGAAAAAGAAAATAAGAAATTAAACAGAAAAATGGCGTTGGTACTTGCCATACAGGGAATTTTCCTAACATTTATGGCATACAAAAGTGTTTATGAATATAGCGCTGCCTGGGGTTTTACTTATAAAAGACTTTATGGTTTTGCGCTCGCTTCATGGATTTTGGGAATTTTTACAATCTATTTATACACGTTTCTCAAAAATATCGAAAAATACATTTTTCTTACTACGTCTTTAGTTTATACCGGCATAATATTAGTTCTAATAAATGTTTTTAATTTCGACTACATAATTTACCACTTCCGGCGCGCTTCAACAGGGCAAGGAGTGGATTATGAATATCTCTCAAGACTCTCAAGCGATTCTCTTTCTTATAAAAGTTTGTTATTCGAAATAACAAAAAAATCTTCGGAGTCCATAGGGGATGTTGAAAAAACACAAGCTGCTAACTTTGGGCTATGGACCTTAATTTACAAAATTGAACGCCTCCAAGAAAAATACGAAGACCCCGATTTTCGAGGATTTAATCTTTTGGAATACTTACAATATAAGGAAATTAAAGACGTAAACACTGAGACTATAAAGAGTAAATACACATTAACCAACCCGCTTTAGCGGAGGGAATGGGTTCTATAATAACTTTTTAACTTTTTGAATCGAAGAAAGAATACTTTTATCTTTAATTAATTTTTCCGCCTCCTCTGGCGAAGCCCACTTGAAACCAATTTGTTCGTTTTTATCCAACGTAACTTCTCCACTTACGTATTTGCAAAGAAAGCTTACTCCCAAATGTTCTGCGTTTTCAGGACCGTAGTAAAAATGAAATGTGTTGATAGGCTCCTGAACTTCAACTTCCAGTCCAACCTCTTCTTTAACTTCTCTTTTAACGGCTTCTTCAAAAGTTTCACCTTGGTCAACTCTTCCTGTTAATATTTCCCATTCACCAGGCGCATGCGATCGGTCGTACGATCGTTGAGTTATTAATATTTTTCCGTCTTTAATAACAATTCCCTCGACGGCTACATTAAATATTCCAGGAGGCTTGCCCATGATTGGAAGTATATCAGACTGGCCTGCATGCCGATGAGAAGGAAGGAAATAGTTTCTTTTTTGTGAAGCTAGTTTGAAGAACATAGAACGCTCCAGGGACAAATTATTTTTCTTTTTTAAATTCTTCAAACGAGGTATAGACTTTCGCATTTTTAATACCAGCACTTTTAGCTACTTCGATATTTACAGGATCATCGTCCCAATATTCTATATTGTCAGAATTTACTTTTAGTTTGTCCAAAATTTCTTTAAAAAAGTCTTGTTCGTTTTTAGTAAACCCTAAATCGCAGGAAAAAAATGCCCCATCAAATCTGTTTTTAAGGCCAACTTTTTCCATTACGAAGTTTGCCCTCTCCCTTCCGTTATCAGAAACCAAATACACTTTTATTCCCTGTTCCCTTAATTTTCCTACTTCAACTAAAAGGTTCTCATCTAAAGTTGTTTCTCCTTCAAACCAATAATTTAGAAATTCCTCAACTGTTCCTTTCCATCTCCATTTATTAAGATAATCCGGTAGGACCTCTCTAACACTTACTTCTCCCTTAGCAGCTAATTTATATTCTTTCCTAAAGAAAGGTAATATTTCTTCAATAGGAATATTATATTCCTCTGAAAATTTGTCACTGAAGTATTTATGACGAGGACGAATAACAACTCCGTCTAAGTCCAATAAAATAATTTTGTTCATTCGATAATTTTACACTAACCTAATTTGAAGACAAGTTATCAGAAAATTTAGTTGTTCTTGTAGGAAGTTGAATGATATAATGAACCATCATGAAACTTTATAAATACACAGCTATCTTTATTCCAGAAAAAGGCAAAAAGGGTACGTATAACGTGACATTCCCTGCCTTGCCCGAAATAGTTACTTTTGGCGACTCTTTACACGAAGCTCGGTATATGGCTCAAGATGCACTCGAGCTTGTAATTCTATCTTTGCTGGAGGACGGAAAAACTCTTCCAAAGGATAAGGCTCCTCATAAAATCACGAAAGGTTTACTCACTGAAGAGATATTGGTAACAATTTCTCATGAAGTTAAAACAACACCTTTGACGAAAGATGTCAAAACCGCCTTCGCTTAAAGCAAGAGAAGTTCTTACAATTCTTTTCGCACATGGATTTGAGAAAGTCCGGACTTCAGGAAGTCACATTAGACTTAGAAAAGGAAAGCTATTTGTAACAGTTCCGTTTCACAGTTCAAAAACAATACCTGTAGGAACTCTAAAATCCATTATTCGCCAATCCGGATTACAAGAAAAGGATTTTAAATAATATACCCTCTAACAAAATCGGTCTTTTTAAGAATTTTTACTGAGCTAATTTGAAGACAAATTTATTTAGTGTAGAAAACCAAAATGTTGTTTTTGTATTGATACGATTTGTACTTTCCGAATACTTTATCAAATAACTTCCTCCAATCTTCTTTCGACAAAGGATCACCTGCATCAAGCAATTTGTGGTACAAGTCATTACAAGGTTCTATCAAAAAAATATATTTAAAGTTTCTCTTTATACTTCTTAGACACTTTTCCTTATCAGCAATGTGGTGCAGTGAAAAAGTAAACGCGGCAAGCTCCCCTCTAGAAATCTCCTTATTTAAATCGGTTCTTTTAACTTTTAAACCTTTTTCTTTTGCTTTTTTAATTAGATATTCATTTCTCTCATAACCCGTAATACTTTTAGGCTTGAAGATTTCTTTAAGTCTTAGAGTATTAGTTCCGTCTCCACAACCAAGATCAGAAATTTCTTTCCCTGTAAATTCGTTTGGAATTACACTAGAAATATAGTCAAAGATATGATCGTGAGACTTTGCATATAAACAACCGCTAAATCGATAACCAATATTATCAGCAAGCCATTCACGGATTTTCATATTTGTAATTTTACACCAATTCAATCAAGGCTAATTTTGAAACGATCGGTTTGTTTGTTTTGCTTTATAATTGCATTAGTGAAATATATATTCTTTGTTCTTACTTTTATCTACCTTACAAACTGGCAGGCGGTTATTGCTCTTTTTAAAGGCGCATTTTTCTCAAAAAGAAAGTCGCTTAGTTACAAAAATGGGTGGCTGTTTAATTTATTGAAAAAGAAAACCGGAATTCGATTTAAATTTAAGAAAGCGATTTTGAAAAACTACACTGCGTTTTCCTTAATTTTACCTCCTAACACGATCGTATTTTCATCTAGAATTTTAAAAGATTTTAACAAAGACGAACTTCAGTGGATTTCCTTACACGAAGCCGGACATAGGGTTTATTATCATGGAATAAAATATATTCCGACTAGTTTTATTTTTGTTACTTCAGGAATGTTAATTCTTAATTATTACAACAACCCAATAGTAAATTTCTTAACCGTTGCATTCTCACTTACTCCCATTTACCAACAAATCATTAGAATTTTCGAAACCCAAGCAGACCAGTTTGCTGCAAAAAATATGGATAACCCCGAAGGGATGATTACGGCAAATAAAAAGTTCGGAAAAACAATCAAAAGCAGAATTTACAAAAGCGATATCTTACGAACACTATTTACGCCCCATTTGTCCTATAATCAAAGAATAAAACTTGCTAAAAAAGAAATCGAGTCAAGAAAAAAGAAGATTTAATTTTTTTTAATGCTTCAAAGTCGTGTTTTTGTACCTCTCTGAAATTCATAAACAGTGTTTGCTTGTGGGCAGACGGCTGGGGAGGAAATGGTTTCTTAACTTTCCATTACTGACTTGAGTTTCTGAAGTGTTTTTAGAGTAAACGGTTCTTCCAATTTTCCTTTATCAACCCATTCAAAATATTCAAGCTCTGTCGTGTTTGCACTTGTAGGTGTCAAAGTATATCGCACATGGTAATTACCTTCTTTTGAAGCAAATATAAACATTTTATCTTTCTCCCACTCTGTAACCGCATATTCCGACCATTTTCCTTCCTTGTTTTGATTTCTATAAATACTTCCTTTCTTAACAGGCCATTCACTCGTTTCCTCTTTAACTATTGAGTCAATCCAAAGCGGAGTATTTTTCGGATCAGTAGTGAAATTAAAAATTTCAGAAGGAGTTTTATTAATTTGAATCGTTAATCTTTTCTCTCTCATTAAGACAGATTATATCAAGTTTAAAACTTAGAAGTCGAGGGGAAAATGGGTTTCTTATTTAATAAGCGTTCAGCTCCATAAAGAGTAATTAATATTTTTAAATTTGATTTCGCAATCTTGACTGGTGTCAACCCATCCTTTAAGATAAACTCGCCGTCTAAATGAGGCGTCTACCTTTTGGGCAAAAATCAAATCGTTTTCTACTTTTACTCTCATAAAATTCTCGTTGCTTATTATTAATGAAAACTTTATTTCTTTTAGGCCCTTCGAATTAACTAAACTGGAATCAGGATTATTGTGATCAAACCCATTGTAAAATTTCCAAATCGGAATAATTTTTTCTTGGTCATCCAAATCGCTTCCAGTATGTATTGTAATACCATTCGTTGTATCTACAATTTCGTTGGCTTTGAGTTTTTCATTCCCTATAACAAATCCCGCACGCCAATGTTGAGGATTACTTATTGGGAAAACAGTAAAGTCCAGGGATTTTATATACATACCCTTCAAGTCTAAACTAAATGAATCCTGTTTCTGTGGCCAGTACTTACGGGTTCTACAAAATGCCATCCAATCATCATTTTTCTTACGATTGATACTAGCAGAAATTAGCTCTTTGAGAACATTTAATATTCTAAATATTTGATCGCCGAAAGTTTTCTTCAATAAAAATAAAATTAATAAAACTGAAACAATATGAACATAAAAATTTATTGCTGGAAATTCGATCGATTGTAAAGAAACTTTGATTGTCTGCGATCCCATAAAAAAACCCTTTCGGGCAATGGTTAATTTTACCACTTCTTTTATGTTAGAATCTAAATGTGGAGGAATTTACTAACAAACGATTACTCATCGTTGAAGACGACCAAGTTTTGGCTTCACTTTACGAAGAATCTTACAATGCTCTCGGAGTGAACGTTGATGTCGCAAGGGATGGACTCGAAGCTTTAAATAAAATTAAGCAAAACTATTATGACTTGATACTTCTCGATCTAATGCTTCCTCACCTAGATGGAGTTTCTATATTACGGAAATTAGATGAAGAAAAAGTTAATTATGGTAAGGTCGTGATATTAACGAACCTAGCGAATGAGGAGTTCTCTGAATTAATGCGTAACCAACTTAAAATTGAAGAGTATCTTATCAAAGCCCAGCACTCGGCTGGTGAGGTCAAGAATATAATTTCTAAACATTTAAAAAACTCCTAACTTAATTTGAAGATAAATTTCTTTCTCACAAATTCTTCTTAAAAAACTCAACTGTATTTTGCATTGCCTGGGTAAAAGTATTGCCTGTCAGATTGTGACCGCCGCTTGAATACTCGTTCAACTCATGATAAATATTTGTCGTATCCAAAAGCCTCATCAGATTTCGGCTATATTCAATACTTACAACATTATCGTTAACCGCGTGATTAAGTTGAACGGATCCTTTAAGGTCAGATAAATAATTAGTAGGTGCAACCTGTTCCCAGAACCAATGGTTCTCGTCAAAACTTCCGTATGTATCTCTAAGCAACTG
>Ga0209541_10013334_pt1 | contig 12576 bp, 13 predicted proteins | sample RifCSPlowO2_01_FD_184027 | JGI IMG/M metagenome (GOLD analysis project Ga0209541, IMG submission 184027) | Groundwater microbial communities from Rifle, Colorado - Rifle CSP2_plank lowO2_0.1 (SPAdes) (version 2) | ecosystem: Environmental > Aquatic > Deep subsurface > Groundwater | place...
AAGGCAAAATAGATTTAATTGCAACTGTATAAATTACAAAAAAGGACTGGTTTTTGTGAAAATTCCAGTCCTTTGATTTTCTATTCTTTGGGATCAACTTCCTCAAGAAATCCTGCCTGATCTAAGTTAAGTGTAACTTTTACAATCATTCTTTTAGACATCCAAGCCCGCCAACCGCCTGTTTTGCTTTTTCTGCGGTACACAAAGAAAGTGGCTTTGGTGCCGTTTACAACCGCACACCACAAAAGATATTCATTTGAAACAGGAAGTCTATTTCCTCCCTTTCGGTTAGAGAATTCGCCCTCGACTCTACAGTTTGACTTAACACGGTACCACTTTCCCGTTAAGAAGCCACCATTCACTTTTGGATTCATTTTCTCTCCGCCTGGCTGCTACTGAAGAAGCGCCATCTCTCTTTCGAATACGTCAATTCCAACCCAAATAGTAAAGCCCTCATTCTTGAACTTTAAGTAAACCTTTCCTGATTTAGCTTCAATGCATAACCCAACATCTGTTACTGAGGCTGTCCTGTAGATACACTTTCTAGATCCACCCTCAGTTATTCCAGAAAGACAACCATTTTCTTTAAGAACATAAGACTTTCCAACTTGCGGTGTCGTACTTGCTTGAGTTACGACAGACATAAGTTTCTCCTTTACTCGCGGTCAGTTTACAAGCACCATGCGTTCTTCAGCGTCAGCTTTTACAAAATATACTAGTCTAATATCACTAAATCTGCCTTCTTTACGCGTAACTTCAAAAAGAGCTCCATTGGTATTATGAGTGCCCATATATTCTGCACGATCTTTGGGTGTTAGTGAAAAACCGCTTTTACCCATACCCACCGTGATACCTTTGAGTTCCCTTCCACCTGTCTTGAAAGTGTAAACATTTCCTTTAACAAGATCCACACTTGAATTCTTGTTGTCCATCTTCGTCTCCTTTTCTCCCATATACAGTCAGTATACGTATACTATAAGGCAAACTAAGTTAAAAAGCAATCCCTAAATTTTCACCCTATTTAGTAATGCCAAATCGTCCAAAACTATCCCACAGCCACGCACAACACAAGTCATTGGGTCTTTTGCAATTGTTACATTAACTTTTACCTCTTTTGATATAAATTTATCGATTGAACGAAGCAGGGAAGTACCGCCCGCCAAAATTATACCGGTAGTTAAAATGTCTGGAACAAGTTCAGGCGGGGTTTCTTCTATCGCATCTTTTATTGCAGAGACAATATTATTTATTGAGATTTTTATTGCCTCTCTTATGTCTTGTGCCTTTACCTCAATAGATTTTGGAAGGCCGGTTTTTAAATCCCTGCCTCGTAAAACTGCTACTAAGCTTTCTTCGCCCTCAAATTCATCGGCACTTCCAATTTGAAACTTAATATCTTCCGCAGTTCTCTCTCCAATGAGTACGTTGTGTTTGGATTTTGCGTAATTAATTATATCTTGGTCTAATTCGTCACCGGCGGTTCGTAAAGATTTATTTATAACAATTCCGCCAAGTGAAATTACTGCAATTTCTGTAGTACCGCCGCCCATATCAACTATCATTGTTCCTACAGGATCTTGAACCGGAAGTCCTGCCCCTATTGCTGCCGCCATTGGTTCTTCAATTAAAAATGCTTCTCTGGCGCCGGCGTTTTTTGCAGCGTCAACCACCGCCTTTCGTTCTACCGATGTAACTCCCGACGGTACTCCAATTACAACTCGTGGTCTTGGAATTTTTGGAAATCTTGAAGGAATTGAGTGTACGTTTTTAATGAAATATTCAAGCATTTTCTCGGTAACATAAAAGTCCGAAATTACGCCATCTCTTAAAGGCCTTATAGCCTGAATTGTTGAAGGGGTTTTTCCAAGCATTCGGCGGGCTTCGGAGCCTACCGCCAATACCTCCTTTGTTTTTTTATGGATTGTCACAACGCTTGGTTCCCGAATTAAAATTCCTTTACCTTTTACATAAACAAGGGTATTTGCTGTGCCTAAATCAATGCCGATGTCATGTGAAAATAATCCTAATAGTTTATTTAACATACTTCTTGGAGTTTATCATACGTTAAGTAAATTTCTACAAAAAAAACCGAGGAAACTTAGCATATGGAAGGATCCGATCCAGATCGGATCTAGATCGGATCCTTGTGTTAGAATGTGGACGTGAGATATTTGATTATAAGTCTTATTATAGTATTTTTAGGTTTTTTTGGCTTATTAAATTTTGCAATTTCAGGTTTTCAATTAATACTAAATCCAATTCAGTTCGGTCTTAAGGAAACCGCTGTACAAATTAAAGACGGTATTAATTTCTTTCAAAACGTTAAAAATGTGCACAATGAATATTTAAATGTATTAACCGAAAACGCGTCTTTAAAGTCTGAACTAATTTCATTGCGCTTTTTATCTGACGAAAACAAACTTTTAAGGGACCAATTAAAATTAAATGAAGAGTTGCTCGGAAATAGCGGAGGTGGGAAAATAACATCCTTTGTACTAGCTAAAGTTTTAGGAAATCCGCAAGATATTACCGGAAGTAGTATCATTTTAAATAAAGGCACGAGGGACGGTATTAAAAAAGGCGGTAACGTAATAATTGGAAATAATTTGGTTGGGTTAATTACCGAAATTTCAGAAAGAAGAAGTGTTGCAAGTTTAATAACGTCGCCTAAAGTTTCTATGACAGTATATGATATAAGTGTTGAAAATAAAACTGAAGGATTAGTGGTTGGTCAATATGGAACTTTGGCAGAAATGACAAGGATTTTACCTTCTGAATATATACAAAAAGGAGATTTAATTGTAACCTCGGGTAAAGATGGGATTTTTGAACCGGGATTTGTAGTTGGTGAAGTAAAAGAGGTTAGTGAATTGGCATCAGAGCCTCTTAAAAGCGCAAATTTAAAGACTTTGGTTGATTTTTCCAAACTTACTAAAGTTTTTATAGTTTTAAATTAAAGAATGGTTAAATACATTGTAATATCAATATCAATATTTCTTCTATCTTTATTGCAGACATCTTTTTTATCTGAGCTTTTTGGTGCAAAGTACAACCCAAATCTTGTTTTAGCTTTTACATTAAGTTTGATTTTATTAGGGTCTTTGGAATTTGGACTATACTCTGGGTTTGCCGGAGGGTTATTAATTGATCTTATGGGAGTTTCTATTTTTGGTTTTTCATCTTTACTTAACGTTTTGTCTGTACTATGCATCTTTTATATTAGAAAAACTTTTTTTAAAGGTAATATTTCTTTTAGTATTTTTGCTTTTATATTTAGCTTTCTTTACTTAGTTTTAGTAAATTTAACAAAGTTAGGAAATCCTTACCTTTATATATTTCCTTCACTTTCAACCTCAGTGTTTGTTTGGATTTTTTATCTAATCGTTAAAAACGTCTATAAAGGCTTTCTAAAAAATGAATATGACCAATTAAGTTTTAAGAACCGACTTTAAACTGTGTTAAATCAAATATTAAGCAAAAAAAAGAAAAAAAGAAAAAATGTTGGTGACGTTTTTTTTATGGTTGGAACCGATACTCCTATTTCTTCAAAAAACAACGAGTTTGTCTTAGACGAAGATAAGAAGAAGTGGAGAATTGTCATATTTAGTATTTTAATAATGTTCACCGCTTTTATTTTATTATCAAAGTCTTTTGTTTTACAGATCGTAAAGGGGAGAGAGAACTTTAAATTAGCACAGGGGAATAGCGTAAAATTGCTTTCTATTCAAGCTGAACGAGGGGTTATATATGACAGAAACAACGCAATATTGGTTAGAAATAAACCAACCTTTAGTCTTGAGCTAAATGTTGAGTTGTGCAGAAATTCATCTTTGATAACAGCCTGTACGGAAGTAATAGATAAAGCATCTAGTTTTATAAAAATAGATAGAGATACCGTCTTGTACGAAATTAATTCCGGTATTTCCAACATAGTTTTGGCAACTAACCTTACAAAAAGTGAAATACTCCCGTTGGAGGCAAATATTTCTAATTTCCCAAGTTTATCCATATTAATAACACCCTTAAGGGACTATGTTTATGGACCTGTCCTCGCACATTTAGTAGGATATGTTAGTTCTGGGCATGAAATAATAGGTAAAATGGGAATAGAGAAAAGTTATGACAAATATATTTCGGGCATTAAAGGAAGTAAGGTGTTTCAAACAGATTCAACGGGAAGATCTCTTTTTGTACTACATCAAACATCGCCCGCTTCAGGACAAAGCATTAAATTATTTTTGGATTTAGAACTTCAAAAGAAATCGTATGAATTGTTAAAGAAAATAGTTGATAGTGGTAAAGCCAAAGGTGGTTCAATCGTAGCCCAAGACCCGTCAACCGGAGGAATATTAACTTTAGTTAGTTACCCGTCTTTTGATCCAAACACGTTATCCGAAGGAATTTCTATAAAAGAGTTTGAAAAATTAAGAAACGATACAAGGTTTCCGTTTTTTAATCGGGCAATTTCAGCAACATATCCGCCCGGATCGGTGTTTAAACTTGTTATGGCAAGTGGGGCATTAACAGAAAGTGTTGTAAGTGAATATACGACAATAAATGACATTGGTTATATTCAAGTCGGCCTGCCTGCGCAGGCAGGAAAGTCTACATTTAGGAACTGGAAACAAGGAGGACATGGAATTGTTGATATGAAAAAAGCATTACAGGTGAGTAATGACACCTATTTTTATACTGTAGGCGGTGGCTATGGAGATATAAGAGGTTTGGGAATACAAAAAATAGCAGAATGGGCAAAAAAATTTGGTTATGGTAAGAGTACAGGTATTGATATAGAAGGAGAAGTAGCCGGATTTGTTCCGGATGCGAAAGAGAGAAAGTGGTATTTAGGAGATACTTACATTACTTCAATAGGTCAAGGAGATGTTCTATCTACAGCCTTGCAGGTTAATAACATAACAACTTATTTTGCAAATGGGGGGTATATTTTTAAGCCGAGAATTGTTGATCAGATTGGAGAAATGCCAAAATACAACCCCCAAGTAGTTGCAAAAAACTTAATAAGTGAAAAAGATTACGAATTAATAAGAAGCGGTTTGAATTCTGCTGTTGAAATCGGAGGTACCGCATACCCTCTTTTTGATTTCAGCCAAAAACACCCCGGAATTAAGTTAGCCGGAAAAACCGGTACTGCTGAAACTAGTAATAAAGATAAAACACACGCGTGGTTTACGGTTTTTGGTTCCTATGACGCAGAAAATAAAGCCAGCATTGCTTTAACTGTTTTTTTGGAAGACGGAGGTTCCGGTGCAGATAATGCAGCTCCTATTGCAAGACAGCTTTTGGATTTGTGGTTTAAATAAGATCCGATCCGATCCGGATCCGATCTTTAATCCTTGTGTATTTGACAGCATCATGTATCCTTTTTCACATGAAACTTGTTATCGTTGAATCTCCCACAAAAGCAAAAACACTTTCAGGAATTCTTGGAAAAGACTATGAAGTAAAAGCTTCAATGGGGCACATTCGAGATTTGCCAAAAAAAGGGTTAGGGGTTGACGTTGAACATAATTATGAACCTGAGTACGAAATTCCTGCAAAATCAAAGAAAACCGCAACAGAATTAAAAAAATTATCGTTAGATGCTGAAAGTGTAATCCTTGCAACAGACTTAGACAGAGAAGGCGAGGCAATAGCTTGGCATTTACAATATATTTTATCTTCGGCTAAAAAGCCAAAAGGTAAAAAGCCTATTACCTTTGGCCGAGTAACTTTTCATGAAATTACAAAGGACGCGGTTCTAAAAGCTTTTTCACATCAAACTGAAGTAAATTTAAACTTAGTTGACGCTCAACAGGCTCGTAGGGTTTTAGACAGGCTTGTAGGTTACAAATTATCACCGCTTTTATGGAAAAAGGTTAGATATGGGCTTTCTGCAGGAAGAGTTCAAAGTGTTGCGGTGCGCTTAATTGTTGAGCGTGAACGGGAAAGGCAGGCATTTAAGCCAAAAGAATATTGGACATTAGAAGGTAAATTTGAAACTCCAAAAAAAGATATATTTTTAGCACAACTATTTGAGTATCAAAAAAAGAAAATAGAAATTAAAAATAAAAACCAAGCAATTAAAATAAAAACCGACCTTGAAGCTGATGAATTTAAAGTTTCCAAAATTGAAAAGACTGAAAGGAAAAGAAATCCTTATCCTCCGTATAAAACTTCAACACTTCAACAATCGGCAGCCAACATTTTTGGTTTTACAGCAAAAAGAACAATGAGTGCTGCCCAAAAACTTTTTGAAAACGGTTACATAACTTATCATAGAACCGATTCTTTTAGCTTGTCACCAAAATTTATAACAGAGTCAAGAAGTTTTATAAAAACTGCAATTGGAGCTAAATTTTTACCTGAAAATCCAAATTATTATAAAAATAATTCAAAAGGAGCACAGGAAGCTCACGAAGCAATTAGACCAACAATTTTGAACCTAAGCAAAACCAGTCATTTAGCGGGGGATGAAGCTAAGATTTATTCTTTAATTTGGAAGAGGTCGTTGGAATGTCAAATGTTGTCGGCTGTGTATGATCAAACAACAGTTTTTGTTGAATCTCAAAAGAGTTATGTGTTTAAAGCGGTTGGTTCAAAGGTGTTATTTGAGGGCTGGCTTAGTGTTTCTCGTTACATGGGAGCCCAAAATGAAGAAGAAGAGGGCGCAGAAGTAGAATTTTCTATAGATGGTTTAAAGAAACTTCCGAGTTTAGCTGAAAATGATATTTTGAATATGCTTGAATTATTATCTGATCAGCATTTTACTCAACCTCCAGCTAGATATACTGACGCAACTCTAATTAAAACTTTAGAGGAATTAGGAATTGGACGGCCTTCAACTTATGCGCCAACTATATCTACAATTGAGGGCAGAGGTTATGTGCACAAAGATGGTAGGGCATTTGTACCGGAAGATGTGGCATATGTTGTCATTGATCTTTTGGTAGCTAATTTTAAAAATATTGTAGATTACGAGTTTACGGCCGGAATGGAAGAAAGTTTAGACAAAATTGCGGAGGGCAAAGTTAAATGGGTGCCGATTATAGATGCATTTTATAGGCCTTTTGAAAAAAATGTTTTGGAAAAAGATAAAGAGTTGAGCAAAGCGGATGTTACAAAACTTGGAGAAAGTGACGAAAAGTGTCCAAAATGCGGAAAGATTTTATATATTAAACTTGGAAAATATGGCAAATTTTTAAGTTGCTCCGGGTTTCCTGAATGCGAATTTGCAAAGCCAATGGATGGAGAGGGAGTTGACGATACTGGAGACCCGATTGAATTTGGAGTCTGTAATGTATGCAAAACAGGAAAAATGATTTTACGAAAGGGACGCTTTGGAAAATTTTTAGCGTGTAATAATTATCCAAAGTGTAAAACTACAAAACCATATTTAGATAAGATTGGAATGAAATGTCCTACTTGTGCAGACGGTGAGATTGTGATAAAAAAAGCTAAAGGAAGAGTATTCTACGGTTGTAGTAATTATCCCGACTGTAAATATTCAAGTTGGAAGGATCCAAGATCTAATGAAAGATAATGAAAATATGATTACAATAACGGTCGTTACGGTTTTAGGCATTCTTTTGGCTGTGTTCTTTCTGAAACGGAATAATTCGTCCGATAATACTTTAAGCGCGCCTGTTGTTGAGCAAAATCAAGACGAGACCAGTAGTTCCACACAGACTCCGGTTCATCAAAAACTAATCGAACCGCATAAGACATACTCTCAACCGCCTGAAATAATTTTGAAAGAAAAAACTGACTACAAAGCCGTAATAAGAACATCTCTTGGAGATATAAAGATTGATTTGTTCGAGGATAAAGTTCCTGTTACTGTTAATAGCTTTGTATTTCTAGCAATGGAAAGATTTTACGATAACATTAAGTTTCATAGAGTAATCAAAGATTTCATGATTCAAACCGGAGACCCTCTTGGAAATGGGACTGGCGGAGCAGGATACACATTTAACGATGAACCTTTTACTGGAGAATATGAAGCCGGAACTTTAGCAATGGCAAATTCAGGTCCAAATACAAACGGAAGTCAGTTTTTCATAATGCATAAGCCGGTTGCACTTCAAAAACTATTCACCATTTTTGGAAAAGTTTCTGATGAGGAGAGTATGAAAGTAGTTGATAAAATAGCTAATGTTAGCGTAAAACCTAACGAAAATAATGAAAACACAAGTCCAATTGAACCTATAACTATTTTGGGAATTGAGGTAATATATTAATATCAACTTCAACCCAGACTAAAAAAAATAACCGCCTGAAAAAAAGATTTAAGAAACTTATTCCTTTTAAAAAACTGCGCGATTTATCAATCCAGCTAAAAAAACAAAAGAAGAAAATAGTTTTCACAACCGGTTCGTATGATTTGTTAAACCCCGGACATTGTAGGTACTTAGCTGAAGCTAAATCTTTTGGAGACATTTTAGTCGTTGGGGTGTCTACAGATGATTCAGATAAGCGCTTAAGGGGTTCTTTATACCCCCTTGTAAATTCCAATATTAGAACGGAATTGGTTAGTTTTTTAAAGCCTGTAGACTACGTGACAAATGTTGACGAAGACCATCCTCATGGAGTTTTAGCGGTACTTCGTCCGGACATTTTTTTTACAAGTGAAACAGCATGGGATGAAGGTATGCGGGATTCTCAAGAGCTTTTTGTTATTCAAACTTATGGCGGAAAATTAGTTAAAAGAAAAAAACATATCCCTTACGTTGCCAGTCGCGACTTAGTTGAGCATGTAGCAAATATTAGAGTTTTTCAGATCCTAGAAAAATATTTAAAAGATAAGCCATTTAATATACAAATTGATCCTCAGAAACATTTAAAGCCTGCGGATTACGCAGATCAAAAGCCAAAATTTGAAAATGCCTTTAACTCCAACGATCTTTTTATTGATTACGGTCGTCTTGAGGAATTAGGAAATAATCTTAGGAAAAAAGGAAAAAAAATTGTATTTGTGTCCGGGTCTTATGATTTATTGCATGTTGGTCACGCGCGATTTATTGAACAAGCAGGAGTTTTAGGAGATATCTTGATTGTTGGAATTCCTTCCGATATATCGTTAAGAAAGTTAAAGGGACTTGGAAGGCCAATTATTACAGAACGATCTCGGGCTTACATTTTGGGACATTTAGATCCTGTTGATTATGTTACTATATTTGATGACAGCTCCGTTTTAGGAGTATTAGAGAAACTTAAGCCCGACGTGTTTTTTACTGTTGCGGAAGAATGGAATAATGGTTATAAAAAAAGCAGGGAATATAAATTGGTAAAGAGCTACGGTGGGAAGGTTGTAGCAATGGCCAGACAAGCTCCTTATTTATCATCCTCAACCATTATTGATAGAATGGCAATGATTAAAGTTAAGGAGATTTTTAAAGAATGTATGGATGAAGAAAAGTATTTAAACGTTTTAAAAGAGGGATCTAAACTATAGTATGACAAACAAGGACTTTTATACAGAAGATATTCAAAAAAATGCAAGAAAATCACAATGGTACGATGATGTTACAAGGAACTTAACTAAATGTCCTTTCTGCGATCTGAAATCTAAGTATATTATTCTTGAAGACGAGAACGCGGTATTAACAGTTAATCTTTTTCCTTATATTGATGGACATTTAATGGTAATTCCAAAAAGGCATACTGAAGAATTTACTAATTTACAAGAAAAAGAGTGGGCGTCGTTTAGAAAGCTAATAGATGTTGGGATTAAATTAATAAACGAGGAGTTAAAGGTAGAAAATACAAATATCCTATACAGAGAAGGAAAAAAATCAGGGATGAGTTTGCAACATATTCATATTCATATTCTACCAATTACTGAGAAATTTATGAGATATGAGAAACAAAGGTTTGTTATGGAATTTCAGGAAATAAATTTTACTCCGCTTGAAATTGCGGAAAGATTAAAGAGGGCATGGAAAAAACTTTAATTTTTATGAAAAAGGCTTGTATTGTAGCCGATAAATCTACTTGTGGGTATAAAACCGGTTGCGTAATTGTTAAGGATTCAGAAGAGTTGCTTCGCAATAAAGTATTAGTTGAAGCGTGGAATGAATCTTTACTTGGCGAATCATATTGTCAAGATGGGGTGTGTTATAGGCAAGAACAAAACCTTACAGGCGGAAAAGAAATAGAAAAAGTTTGTTCTATTCATGCGGAATCCTCCGCGGTTGCAATTTGCGCATCAAAAGGCATTTCCATAAAGGAGGCAAGTGTTTATGTTACAACTTTCCCATGTTTAATTTGTGCTCGTTTATTAGTTAAATGTGAGATTGGAAGGCTTTATTATATGTCAGATTACATGGGTGGAAATGAGGGTTTAGCCCTATTTGGCGCTAATAATATAGATGTTGTTAAAATTGAAGAAAGCGAAGTTTGGAACAGAAAAAACGGTTAAAAAATCTATGCAAACGGAATGGCCAATTTACTTTAAAGATAAGCTCATAATAGGTGATTTAGATTCGAACGTAGGTGTTGCAACTTTGTGGATGCCAAAAGAAAATGTGGCAGATGGATTGGATTCTAAGTCTTATTCTGTATGCGGGCAGTTATATACAAAGCGGGGAATAAACGCAATGCTAAGAAACATTCTCGCAAATCCGGCAATTAGATATTTAATATTATGTGGAGTTGACAGGCAGGGAAGCGGGGATGCTTTGTTAAAATTTTTTAATAATGGTGTACAACCTGATTCAGGAAAGGGTGGGGAATTAGAAGGTTTTAAAATCTTAGGCGATGATGAAGCCCTTTTGGATAAAGAAATTACTTTTGAAGCATTTGAACTTGTTAGAAAAAACGTTGAAATTTTTGATTTAAGAATGAAGTCGGTTGATGAGGTTTCAAAAAAAGCTAAATCTTTAAAAAAACTAGGTACTTTTGGCGACCCACAAACTTTTCCTGAGCCTGCAAAAAGTAATATTGCCAGATTTCCCTCTGAACTATCGTCGTTTAAGATTAGGCGTGATTTTATAGGAGACGCGTGGATTGATGTTTTAAAAACCATAGACCGTTTTGGCTTTGAAACCGAAGGCATGTACGGGAAAGTTAAGCAGGTTCAAAACTTATCTGTAGTTATAGAAAAAGAAGATCCAAAAAATCCAAAGTTATATGATTACTTAAACTTTAAAGAAAATGGGTTGAAACTTTACATAAATGGTTTTTTTGAAAAATCAAAGGGAAGTGATCCATATACTTACGGTGAAAGAATTTTTGATTGGGACGGAATTGACCAGCAAGAAATAATGATTAAAAAAATGATTCAATCACCTTACGATCGTGGCGCCTTAGCAGTTTTGTGGAAACCACATAAAGATAACTTTCCGCCAAAAAAAACCAAAGTAAAAAAAGATGGACAAACGGCTGGGTGGAGAGTTCCTTGTTTAGTTATGATTCTTGGACAATGTATTGAACATAATTTTAATTTAACCGCAATTTTTAGAAATAACGATATGTACGGAGCATGGCCTTTAAATGCTTTTGCGTTAAGAAAATTTCAAGCTGATATAGCCAAGAAAATAGGAAAGAGCTTAGGAATTTTAACTACCATCTCACACATTGCGGAGATTTATGAAATAGACTGGGAAATGTCAAAGAAAGTTGTTCAAAATGCGGATTCTCTTGATAGAACTTGCATTTATGACCAAAGGTGTTATTACACTATTTTAATCGAAGGTACAGAAATTGTAGCTACGTTTTTTAGTCCTGATGGATCGGTTGAACTTGCGCAATACAGAATTGACGGCAAAAAATTAAAGGCCGGAAGGGATTTGTGCGCAATGGTTTTAAAGGATTTATTAATTTCAGAACTTGGCGCCGGAATGGACTTTGGGAGGCAAGTTGCTAAAGCGGAGACTGCTATTAAGCTGGGACTGAAGTTTGAGCAGGATAAGCCGTTATCCCGTTAAGCATTCTCTGAGCAAAATCGCAGTCGTGTTCCCAATCTTTTATGTTTTCGTAATGTTCTTTATTCATAATCGTGTTATCAAGATGCGATTTTGCGTGGTCAAGGGAGATTTTTTTAAGTAATTTTTGGTCTACACTTTTGCTATTCACGCTCACGCCATATTTTTGTGTAACAAAGTCTAAAATTTCGCTAAATTTATTTTCCTTCATTCTAAACCAAGAAAAAACAGCAAGTCTTGATAAATCGTACTCAATTGGACCGTACATTGCTTCTTCAAAGTCCACAATTCCGCATATTTTTCCAAAGGAGATTAAAATATTTGAAGGCGTTAGGTCGCCATGAAGAAAAGTATCATAATTCCCTTCTTCATATGTCGGAATTGAAACTTCGGAAACTTTAATTGAATGTATTTTTTTTAAGAAAGAGACAGCTTGTTCCAAAATATCAAAGTTCATGTCAAAGGGAGGAGTTCCGGCAACGTATTCTGAAATTCTAAAAACCATATCTTTAAATTTGCATGTCCATTCGCCGTTTTTGTTCAGTAAATACTTAGAAGTTGGCAGTTCGTTGTGTAATTTATTTGATAATGTAATCTCTTTTTCAATTTTTATTAACTTTTCCGGAGTTGGATGTGTAAGTTTTGCCACAAAATT
>Ga0209541_10013335_pt1 | contig 12574 bp, 10 predicted proteins | sample RifCSPlowO2_01_FD_184027 | JGI IMG/M metagenome (GOLD analysis project Ga0209541, IMG submission 184027) | Groundwater microbial communities from Rifle, Colorado - Rifle CSP2_plank lowO2_0.1 (SPAdes) (version 2) | ecosystem: Environmental > Aquatic > Deep subsurface > Groundwater | place...
ATATACGGCTTAATCAGCGTGCCACCATTGGCAATGGCGGAAAATGCCACTGCTGCTTGGAGTGGAGTAATCGTAATCCCCTGACCAAACGCGGCTGTGGCCGTATAACAATCAATTTTATTGCTTTTATTAACAGATAAAGAATTAATCGTGCCGCTGGTTTCCGTATCAAGCTCAATGCCGGTTTCCACGCCAAATCCAAATCGCTTAATATAATCCACAAATTTTTGTTTGCCCAATTGTTCGGCCACAAATACCATGCCAGTGTTAATGGAATTTTGCAGAATTCCGGTCATAGTTTGATCACCATGAATTTTATTGCCGGCGTTTTGAATGGGACTTTCACAAATACCATCGCGTCGGCCGGTATCGCGAAATGGCGTGTCCGGATTTACCACACCTTGATTAAGTGCCGCCGACATAGCAATTGGTTTAAAAATCGAACCGGGTTCGTATGGCGTAAAAATTGCCGCGTTGTTATACACGTTAGGATCTTCCACCTTACCATATTGATTGGGATCAAAATCCGGCAAAGAACACATGGTCAAAATCGCGCCAGTTTGGGGATCCATAATTACGAGCGCGGCGCTCGTCGCGCCATATTCAATCAGTCCTTGGCGTAAACGTTCGCAGGCTTTATATTGCAAAGTTCTGTCAATCGTTAAAATTAAATCAACACCATCTTGGGCCGGTTTAAAACCATTGGCCGCGGCTTGAATCCAATTTCCCGAAGCGCTTTTGAGTCCGGCAAAAAATCCACCGCTTCCGGCCAATTCTTTTTGCCAATAACCTTCAATTCCATAACGACCAAGTTCATTGCCCGCATTATCTTTGCCTAAAAATCCCACAATATGCGCGGCCAAATTGTGTTCCGGATACGTGCGATGTGTTTGACGCACAAAATGCAAGCCGGGTAAATCCAATTTTTTAATTTCCTCCATTGTTTCTTGATTTAATTTTTGTTCCAAAGGCTCGTATGGATCAATCCGTTTGTTTAGTTGAGCCAGAACGGTTATCCGGCGATCAGGCATATAGGTAAATTTATTTTCCAAAATCGTGGCGATTTTTTCTGCAGTTTCATTGTCTTTGATATCACGCGTGTCAGCATACAATAAAAAAACATCTTTGTTTAAGGCTAATGGATACGTCGCACCCGTCCGCGCGTCCGATAAATAAATTTGACCGCGACGCGGAAACAATGTGCCTGATGTTTCTTGCGTAGTGGCGGCCAATGCCGTATAAAAATCATGCTGAATGATCATTAAAAAAAATAACCGCGCGATTATGCAGACAATTCCAAAAAATAAAAAAAATACTGCCACACGGATACGCTTGGAAAAATTCGAACGGCTATCGTCTCGGGGACGATGGTAAGAAGATTGCATTTTACCAACCAAATTAAATAAGCTCTGACATCATTTTTCTAGTCTAAATTGTTACTATTCCTTTTTCAATTTATTCCATTGACTCACCACTAACGCGACAACAGTATTGGTAATTTTTTTAGCCAGACCGAACTCGGCTGAATAATCATCCGCGATTTTTTGCACAACTTTGGCAAAATCCGACTTGGTCATTTTTTTCCAAGCCGCGGTTTTGGGTAATTCGCGTTTGACGCGTTCATAAACTTTCACTCCATGCTCCATTGCTTGGTCGCGCATGGCTTTGCCTTCTTTGGTAACGGAAAGCCAGGCCAATCCAGCGCCTAATAATCCTCCCAAAAAAATGCCGCGTTTGAAATTTCCCATATATTTAAAATTAAAATGATTTTCTTAATGTGTTTAGTTTATTTTTTCAACAATGAAACATACAAATCCTCCAACCGCGCCACAATCCCGGGCCACGCATATATTTTTTCCGCCACATCACGCGCCGCGACTCGCCAGGCCGCGCGATCAACTTCCGGAGAAAAATATTCCAGCAGCGCGCGCGCCAAATCTTGGGGATCATTTGGTTTTACCACGCTACCGGCTTGAGTGGCTACAGTTCGCACTCCGGGTAAATCACTGGCAATAACCGGCGTGCCACTCGCGAATGCTTCCAGCAAAACCATACCAAATGCTTCACTGCTCGTGGTTGACGGTAAAACTAGTATATCACTATTTTGATAAAAACGAGGTAAATCATTATGTTCCACGCGACCGGAAAAAACCACCAAAGAATCCAAACCCAAACCTTTGGCCTTGAGCATAAACTGTTCACGCCTTTCACCGTCACCGACGAATATGGCTTGAATCGGTTTGCCATTTTCCTTGGCCAAAAATAAAGCTTCCAACAAAATCGGCACGCCTTTAAAAAAATGCGCATGATCCATTCCTCCCACAAATAAAACCGTTGGCAAATTTGAATCAAGTCCCAGATTAGTTAAAAATTCTATATTTGATTTAGCGGGAAAAAATCGTTCAATATCAACGCCAAACGGAATTTCCCGCCATTTTTTGGCTTGTGACGCGTAGATATCGCGCGCATCACTCGCCTGAATATAATCAAACGAAGCCGAAACTATGGCATCAGCCACACTCAAAATTTTCGGCATAAAATAACGCGCGTATAATTTAAACACTAAATCCAGCCAACCGGTCGCGCGCGTATCCATGTGATAGGTTACGACCAAAGGCTTGTGGGGATTTTTTTGCTTCCAACGTCGCACGGCGTTGGCTGTTCCAAAAAAAGGATAGTGCAAATGAACAATGTCAAATTCCGCCAGTTCTTTATCCAAATTCGGCAACCTAGCCGCATTACCATACGTGACGCTTGGTTCCAGTCGCCGCGCGTAATCAATTTCCTTTTGCAATCGCGGCGCATGGATTTTTTCTTCCGGCTCGTCAACCTCTTTTATTTCTTTGGCTTCATAATATTCCGGCGTAATCACTTCCACACTATGTCCGCGTTTCGCCAAATTAACCGCGGTTTCAAAAACCACTGTTCCCATGCCACTGTAATATGGCGGATACCGACACACTATTTGGGCGATTTTCATATATTATTTTTTTCCAATGCATCACGACGAACAACTTTGGTAATGTCACGCTGTAATGATTCTATTTTTATGGTCAAACGGAAAATAGTAAAAAACAAAAAGGCCAACGCGCAATACGTTACCAAATCAACACCGCGACCAATCCCCAGTATATCGGCCAAAACTTGCGTGCTGTTGGGATACCAAGCCAGAGCCAAAACCGCGAGCCAAATGATAGACCACCACAAAGCACTGTGTTTACTTAATAAGCCATCAGCGCGCCGTCGCCACACCAATCCCAAAGCGGCTATGGCGAATAAACTAAAAATAATTTGGAAAATAATTTGCATATCAGATAATTTTTTTTACAATTCCTTTAAAAGCATCAACTTCCACCCAATCACCATCTTTTAAAATTTTTGTTCCATTTTTTGTAGCTACGATACACGGTTTATTTAATTCTCTAGCAATTATGGCGGCATGACACGTAACACCGCCTTCGTCTGTTACCAAAGCAGATGCCTTTCTTATGGCAGAGATAAAATCTTGTCTGGTCATAGTAGTAACTAAAACATCGCCATTTTTGACCTTTTTTAGATCTTTGTTTGTATATATTACTTTAACAACACCTTTTACTACTCCTTTTGACCCGACATACCCAGATATCTCGTTGACATTATTATAATTAATGTTCCCAACTTCTTGATTGAATTTTTCAACTGCTTTTTTCCCAGAATAAATTTGTACTTTGTTTGTTTTTTGGATTAGCAAATAATTCTTTTCTCTTTCGGCTACTGTTTTCTTTGAAAAAAAATTATTATCTTTTAAACTTTTTTGTATTTCTTCATTGCTTAAAGTGGCGATTTGTTCAACAGTGATATTCAATCTCATGGCTAAGACACTATAAAATTTTCTTAATTCCACATTGAGTTTTTGCCTAATCATGTCACGATAGTCACGTAAAAAAACATTCTCTTTTAAAAAAACCAGTAAACTATTAAATTCCTTGTCGGGTTTAATTTTATTTACTATTGCCTTGAAATCAGAACCGCGTTGCTTAAAACTTTTCTTCAATTCCTCCAATTCTTTTTTCGGATTGGTAATTTCTGATAATTCTTTTTGAAAATATTTTATGGTATGAGGCGCGTGATCAAAATCAAACATGGGAATATGTTTATATTTTTCCGTATGTTTTTGTAGTAAACTTATAGTTTCATTTTTATTTAATTTTTTAAGCTTCAAGGAAATTTTTAAAATATCAATTCTTTCATTTATGATGTCATTTGGAAATAAGGGAGAAGACAAATTTAATAAATAATCACTGATTTTTTCCTTATTCACTACACTTTTTATCAATTTACTTTTTACCACGTCTGACAATGGTTCGCCGATATTAAACACTGTCCACATCCTTATATAGAATTGTTCTACATTTGGTAAAACGAAATCTTTGTATATATGGAAAAGTTTTTTGTTACTTAGTTTGTCTAGGTCTATAGAGAATTCGTCAATCGTAATCTGTAATATATTTTCAAGTTTGGCTTGCGCATCTTGGTGAAAATTTTTAATAAAAGTGACATTTTCCAAAAGAGAATATAAACCCGCAACATATTTTTCGTGTTGTTTGGTTTCAACATAGTATTCTGTTTTTGTGTCATCACGAAAAACTAAAGTATCAGTTAGAGATATTCCGTATACTTTTTTCATGGCTTCTCCCCAGCCATAATTCCAAGCTTGCGCAACCTGGACAGCCAACCTACGAGTTATATATTTTTTCCACATATTACATAAATTTACCGACTAATAAATCGCGCACGATTCTAAATCCTCCAATCGGTCCTTGGCCAAATTCGTGGTAGGAAACGGAAATCGGTAATTCAGCGTAGCGTAAATTATATCGGCGAATCAATTGCGGAATTTCCGTGGCATGCGCCATCCGATCTTGGGTCAATTGAATGAAATTGAGCGCACGTTGATTCATAACGCGAAAGCCATTGTGCGCGTCAGAAAGCGAAACTGACCCAAAGAGTCGATCAATGTTTCGAGCAAAGGGCAGAATCACCGCGCGCTTAAGCCAAGGGATTTTTTGTTCCTTGCCCAAAAAACGAGAGCCCAAAATTATATCAACATTTTTTTCTTTCATGCTTGCTAAAGCGCGCGGAATATCGCGGAAATCAAATTGACCGTCGGCATCAAAATGAACCACAAAATCCGCATTACTCTGTCTGGCATAAGTATGCCCGGTTTCCAGTGCCGCGCCTTGACCGCGATTTAACGTATGACGCAAAACTGTGGCGCCGGCATTGCCGGCCAACAAAGCAGTGTCATCAGTGGAACCATCATCAATGACCACCACCTTGTCCCCGACAAATAACAATTGTTTCACCACATTTTCAATTGTTTTGGCTTCATTGTGTGCGGGAACTAATATCATTATCATATAAAATAAATTTTTTACTAACTCGTAAGCAAACTTCGTCTTTACTCTCTCGTAATCAAACTCCGTTTCCTAAGTCTTAATCAAATTTCATCGATACTCCCTCTTAAGCAAAATTCGACGATATCCTTTTGTTCAACTGATAGTCTGACGGATTATGCATTCTCAGTAAGTCAATATACTCAGCTTTCAGCAAAAGTATATTCGTCTCCATTTTGCTTATCATTAAACCGAATCTTTCGCTGCTGCATTAGTGAGGTTGGCAATCATCCCATAACGTCCCGACATGTCGGGATTTGAACGCGAGGCTGATGTAATACTGTAAATAATCAAAGCCGAGCGGACAATGTAGGGAGCGAGCCATTCAGTGAGTTTATCTGCGAGCGAACGGCGCGGTTGGGATGATTGACACCGAACGGATAGAATTTAATTAATTTGATTTTTATTTTTTTAATTTCCTTGATGTATTAAATCTTACAAAAGCGCCTCTTTGTTCGCCACGGTAAAATCAACTGTTCTCTGCAATCCGTCCGACAGTCGCACCAACGGCAACCAACCCAATTCTTCTTTGGCGCGCGTTAAATTCGGCGTGCCTTTGCGCGTCAAAAATACCAACGGCGCTTCAAACACCACGCGCGAGGTTGACCGGGTTAAAGTAATAATTCCTTGCGCCACGTCCAGCATTTTGAGTGATTCATCCGAACCAAGATTAACAATCGTAGTGGTAATTCCGGAATTCATTAAACGAACCAAGCCATCCGTCATATCAGTCACATAACACAATGTTTGTTGGAGCTGTTCATTGCCATAAATAACCAAATCTTTGCCCTCGATCGCGTTTAAAATAAAATCCGGAATCAGCAAACCGTCACGCAGTTTCATGCGCGGACCATAAGTGGTAAACACGCGCGCGATTTTGGCATCAATATGATAAACTTGTCGATATGTTTCCACGCACGTTTCCGCGAATCGTTTGCCTTCATCATAACACGCGCGCGGCGAGAGATGGTTGAGGTGGCTGGATTCATCATTTTCGGCAAAAATATTATGATCTTCAGTCGCGTCGCCATACACGACTGAACTGGAAGCGAACAGATATTTGGCCTTATATTTAACCGCCAAATCAAGCGTGGAAAGTATGGCTCGTGAATTAGCCAATAGTGAATGAATTTTTAAATTGGCAAAATTTTTGGGACTAGTGGGACAAGCCAAATGATACACTTCTTGAATTCCTTGAAACTTAACGCGAAATTTGTCCAATTCCGGAAATGCATTCAAATCCAACGGCTGATTCACATCAAATTTAATAAATTCAAAATCCGGATATTGCAATAAATGTTCAATGTTGCGAATAGCGGAATTGGACAAATCATCAATACAAATCACTTTGGCTTCGCGCAAAAGACGTTCGCACAAATGCGAACCGATAAAACCGGCTCCGCCCGTAACCAAAACATTTTTTTTTTCAAAAATAGGAACCTGAGTATTTGTCATAAAATTATTTACGCGGTAAAAGAAAAAAATTTTTAAAAACATTCTGAACCGACCACTCCGCGACCAGTTTAGCGCGACCAGACCAAGCACGAAGTGTTGTGGGCTTAATAACTGAACCGGTTACAATATCAAGCGAACCATTGCCATCCGCATCAAACAATGAAACAGTCGCTCCCAAACCAGCGCCGTTACCAAACGGCGCAAATGAGCGAACCAAAGAACCGTTGGCAGAATAAATCGTAATCATGTCATTTGCGCCCAACGCGCTTCCCAATATAATTTCCGGTTCGCTGTTTCCGACCACATCACCCAAAGCCGCAGTTGGCACAATCGGAGTATTTTGCAACGCCGTATATTCATCGGCGGTAAATTCCGTTATTATTTGACCATCTTTATAATTAAAAATATTTATGGTTTGTTTATTTTTGGCACTATGCCCCACGACCGCATAAACATCGGTGGCACCAACTAAAACGCGTGCGCCATTATGCATAATTTTTTGCGCCTTACTCTCCAATACATTTCCCGCGCTATCATACAGCCAATAAATCTGTGTGTCAGCCGTTGTTGGCGCGACTCCAATCGTTAAACCGGATTCACGCCAAATGGCCGAAACATTGACCGATCCTTTTGCCGACACATTCCAATTGGATTCTTCTTGCCAACGATAATTATACACGGTAATTTGCCGTTCAGTTTTATTTTTTGGTCGAGCAGTTATAATTTTCTGATCCCGTCCCACGCCAACAGCAGTGATGCTCTCAATATTTTTGGCTTCCGGCCGTTCATAGATTGCGCCCAATTCCGAATTATCCGCATAACCATCGCGCAATTCACTGTTTGGCCAGATTACGCTAAAAGTTTTTTGATTCTTGGGCAAAACAGCAAACATAGTAGTGCTCACGATATTTGTTGTGGAAGTTTCAAACATCGTTGGCGGAATGGTTAACCCCATGGCATAGGCCACGGCACGATGCACTTGCAATAATCCTCTGCCATACGATTGCGCGTAAGCCGCTTCATCATTGGCCGGCGTATGATGCGTGGTTGACAACAATGCTTCATAAATTTGTGGCGCTTTCCATTCGGGCCGAATACTTTTGACCAAAGCCGCGGCTCCAGAAACAAACGGCGTGGCAAATGATGTTCCTTGCCAGCCACGCACATAAGTTTCAGACAATCCATCGTTGGGCGAATAACGAACAGTTGAACCAATATCCACTCCGGGCGCAGTTATATCCACGCATTTTGAACCGGTATTGGAAAAAGAAGCCAGGCGACGCTCGGCATTGACGGCGCTCACACCCAAAACCATGGTCAATCCAGTATCAGCATCAGCACAAGCCGGATACATTAAATTGTTATTTAAATTGCCATTGTAATTACCCATGGCCGCCACAACCACTACACCCTTTTCATACGCATACTTAACTGCGCTCGCAGTATTTTCATCTTTATCTCCAACCATACTGACATTAATTACTTGAGCGCCATTATCCACGGCATACCGAATAGCCTTGCCCAATGGTGCCAATTCCCCGTATCCATTATTTCCCAAAACACGAATATTCATTAATTTAACTCGCCAATTAATCCCAACACCATCACGATTATTATTTCCGACTGCGCCAATAACTCCGGCCACAAAAGTACCATGACTAAACAAGCCGTCTTTTTTTTCTTCCGCAGTTAAATTGGCGACCGATGGCTGTGGATTATTGGTTCCATCCAAAAAACTCCAGCCCCAGACATCATCCACATAACCGTTATGATCGTCATCAATTTTATTGTCCGGAATTTCTTTGGTATTTTTCCAAACATTTTGCTGTAAATCCGGATGAAAGGTATCAAAACCATTGTCAATGACGGCGACAATAACATCGGCTGATCCGGTGGAATAATCCCAAGCTCTGTACACTCCGGTTTGTTCATAAGCGGTTTGAAAACTTTTCGGGTCATTGCTCGTGAGCGCCCAAGCCAAAAGCGGAAATCCCAAAAAAACCAAAGAAATAAGGCTAATGCTTTTTATAAAAAAAGACTGTTTCATCTTGTTATTTTTGTTCAAATATGATATACATTTAAGGTCTCAATTATAACATAGTTTGAATCTTGTCCGCAATATGAATTTTATCTACCGAATAAAGCAAATTATTCTCATAACAGGAGACGCAGTTGCCTATGCGCTGGCAATTTTCATTAGTTTGGGTCTGCGTCAATTAACTATTCCATCAAGCACGGTCATTGCTCTGCATGTGCCGCTCTTTTTAAAATTATTTATTTTGTGGTCAATTATCAATTATATCAGTGGTTTGTATGACTTGGGTAAAGTAGGAGCAGCCGACTATTATCGGCGCATGGCTCAGTCGGCAGCTGTTTCTCTGGTCATTAGTATAATCGCGTTTTATTTGCAAGGCGAAACAATGATTACGCCAAAAACAATTTTAGTATTGAGTGTGGCCATTGGATACGGTTTAAGCGCACTTTGGCGTCTGATTTATTCAAACACTCTTGCCATATCTAGATTGCAAACCAAAGTTATTTTTGTTGGTTTTGATGAACAGACCAATGAATTGATTAATTTGATTACATCGGCTCCGGAAAAAGGATATCATATCGTGGCGATTTTTGATCCTTCACGAACTCTAAAAAATTCCCATTTGCCTCCGGGAATCGAAGTATACTACAGTTTAACCGCGATTCGTCCGGCCATAACCACGCACAAAGCCCAAATCGTGGTAACTGCGCCCAGTTATAAAGATAATCCGGATATTGTGCGTGAATTGTACGAATTATTATTTTGGCCAGTACGGATCACTGATTTTTCTTCATTGTACGAAAATATTACCGGACAAGTGCCGGCATCCAGTTATTCGGATAGTTGGTTTATTAGTAATTTAATTAATCTGGAACATCCGGCGTACGAAAGCATTCGTCGGGGTTTGGACTATATAGCCGGGATTTTTTTGGCTGCTGTACTCATCATTTTGCTTCCGTTTGCGGCTCTAGCCATTAAAATAAATTCGCGCGGACCGATAATTTTCAAACAATTGCGCATGGGTCGAAGCGGCGAACAATTTTCTTTATATAAATTCCGCACCATGTACGTGTTGTCGGCCGATGGCAGTGCAGAAACCAAAGGCGCGCAATTTGCTGAGCACAATGATCTGCGCGTAACTGCAGTGGGAAAATTCTTACGGCGCACGCGTTTGGATGAATTACCGCAAATTATAAATCTTTTGCGCGGAGACATAACCTTGATCGGACCACGACCGGAACGGCCGGAAATTGTACAAAAACTGGAAGCGGTGATGCCTTATTATCATTTGCGTCTGTTGGTAAAACCGGGCATTACGGGCTGGGCCGCAATCAATCAGCATTATGCCGGAACGGTTTCTGAAGCCATTCAAAAACTGCAATACGATCTTTTTTATATTAAAAATCGGTCTTTTCTTTTGGATTGTTCCATCCTTTTACGAACCATTAATGTAATGATCCGCATGATGGGACGCTAAACCTTTATTCCACTCCTTCGATTTTTTTGAGTTCGGCGATTCCATTGGGCAAAGTAATGGTTGATTCCCAGCCCAAAAGCGTTTTTGCTTTCTCTAGATTTGCTTGAGTAAAACGCATATCAGCCGCTCGAGCCGGAATGTTTGTTGTCGCTCCGCCAATTAACGCGGCCACTTCGTTGACTGAATACGGATGTCCACCACCGATTTCAATTACTTCTCCATGACCAACATTAGTACTCGTCATAGCCAGTATGTTGGCTTTGGCCACATCCTGCACATGCGTGTAATCGCGGTAATAATCTCCGTCACCGCAAATAGTAAGCGGCTCACCGCGTTTTTTTTGCGCCATAAATTTGCCAACCACCAAAGCGTAGGCGCCATTCGGATCCATGTATTCACCGTAGATATTAAAATAACGCAATGAGACAGTTTCCAATCCATAGAATGTTGACCATAGACGACAATAATTCTCACCAACTAATTTATGAAGTCCATAAGGGCTAATTGGTTTGGGAACAGCTGTTTCCGGAACCGGATATTGAGGTTGATCGCCCAACGCGGCGGATGACGAGGCAAAAATTACCCGCTTGACTCCAGCCGAACGTACGGCTTCCAAAACATTTAATGTTCCATTTACATTTACATCATGAGTTTCCAACGGATGTTCTACCGAATAACTGACACGTGGAACTGCGGCCAAGTGAAAAATACCATCGATGCCAACGAAAGTTTTGACCAGAGCATCTTTATCACGAATATCACCAACAATATACTCGGCTTCTTTTTGATGGCGTTCAGGAAAATTTCCGCCTACATAATTATCAAAAACGCGAACACTATGTCCTTCAGACAATAAAGTTTTAACTAAATTAGTGCCAATAAAGCCAGCGCCGCCGGTTACCAGATAATTGGGCATATACTTATAATTAAATACACTTATTTACTTATTCAGTAGACCGAATTTTTCACATTGACATTAGTGAGGTTGGCATTCATGTCAGTCAGTCCCGACATGTCGGGATTTGAACGCGAGGCTGAATCTATACTATATATAATCAAAGCCGAGCGGACAATGTAGGGAGCGAGCCATTCACTGAGTATATACTGCGAGCGAGCGGCGATGACTGACATGATGGCAACCGAGCAAGTGACGCAGTTGGGATGATTGACAACCGAATGGATAGTAGTGAATTTTTATTTTAATTTCCTTAACGTGTTTATATTCCCCGGCAAAAACGGCGAACCAACCGCAATAATATCATAACCAGCCGCTTGCAAAATTGAATAGGCTTGATGAATAATCCGACGTCCATCCATAATTAAATATGGTGGTTTTACCGTAGCCGTAATAACATCAACCAATGTTTTGAATTGCGACCAATCAGTGCAAATAATGGCAGCTTGAGAATTGGTCAGAGCCTCGGCAACACTATTCGCATATTCAATTTTTTGGTAGAGTGGATTTTTTTCTGGAGCAAAATATTTTTTGGCTTCATCTTGCGCCGCCGGATCATAGGTTTTAATCGTGGCAACGCCTGAGCCAAGTAGTTGTTGAATAATGCCAATGGCGCCGGAATTGCGCAAATCATTGGTATCTTGCTTAAAAGCCAAACCAAGCACAGTCACGGTTTTCCCCGCCCATTCAAACTTGGCTTCAGTTTCGGCGCGACTCAAAAAATGATCACGCTGAAAAACATTCGCTTCCAAAATTCCGCGTACTAAATACGCGTGCGTGCCCGCAGTTTCCAGTTGATGCGCGAGCGAAGCCGCGTCTTTGATAAAACAACTTCCGCCAGCAAACAAACTATCATACAGTCCCCAAGCACCAATACGTGGATCAGCCACTAAGATTTTTCGAACATTTTCATAATTTACATTGTCAAAATATTCAGCCGTGCGCCCAACCACATCATAGGCCGTAACAATTTTATTAAACAATAAAAAATTCGCCAAAAGTTTGGCGCAGGCTGCTTCGTAAGGATTCACTTCAATGTATTTAACCGTGCTCGAATCATAAAACCGACGATATACTTCACGCATCACCACAAAATCAGCTTCATTATTCGCGCCTACAACCACGCGATCCGGATGAATGGAATCGGCAATGGCTTTGCCTTCCACTAAAAATTCCGGATTGGAAACTATGCCAAAATTTTGCACCCCTTGGCGGGC
>Ga0209541_10013338_pt1 | contig 12573 bp, 16 predicted proteins | sample RifCSPlowO2_01_FD_184027 | JGI IMG/M metagenome (GOLD analysis project Ga0209541, IMG submission 184027) | Groundwater microbial communities from Rifle, Colorado - Rifle CSP2_plank lowO2_0.1 (SPAdes) (version 2) | ecosystem: Environmental > Aquatic > Deep subsurface > Groundwater | place...
GCAAATTTGTTCAAGTTAGTGCAAGAATAATCTTGCACAATAGAGCAAGATTATCTTATTTTAAGAAGATTGAGAAAAGCTAATTTGTACGCAAAGCTCTAGAAAACTCAAGATTTAAAAACTCTCTTTTCAAAATTATGCTATGTCCAATAAAATAATCAGGACAGAATTAAGGGGATATCCAATCCACTATGATGAACTTGCAGACATTCTAAATGACGCTATGAATAACCTTAGAAAAGCAAATTTGGAAATAAAAAACTCTCTTTTGGAAAAAATCGGCAGGTCTGTTTCTCATTATGTCAAGCACATCACGCACCCAATTACTTCAAATAATGAAACCTGGTTGGGGGCACTAGAATATATCACTGGCAAAACAAAAGTAGCCATATTATTCCCTTGGGCGCAAGACTGGAATAATCCAGTATCAACGGCAGACAGTTCTATCAGCATATATAGCACAGAAAGAGTAGGATATAAGAAAATAAAATCCCTCGTGGAAAAAATTGCACACCAGGTTGAAATAATCTATTGACGTAAACAATAGCCGGTTTAATTTAGACAGCTTTATCATCACAAAGCCCTTGCGTTTACCTCGGCTTTCAAGCCGAGGTTTGTTTTGGGCTTTGGGAGACCAGGGAGAAATCTACAAAACAAACTCCAGCTTACCTTAAACATATTAGTGTTTGAGGGATAGAGATTGTATTCAATCTCTATAAAAGCTGGAGATTTCTCACGAGGGTTAATTTTTAAGTTCGCATTAAATCTGTAATTTTTAAATTGTAGTATCCGGTAATTATTACACAACGCTGTCTTTTTAGGTTTTTTCATGATTTAAACTTTCTCCTGAAAGCTTGAGCAGGAGTCTCAAGCTCTTCAAAGTTTAGACTTAAATGGGGCTTTATGTGGTTATACCAATAAACAAACTCCTTGAGAGAAGAGAACATATGCCTCTTCTGTCTGTACAATCCAAACCACCTCTCTATCTTTCCATTTGTCTGAGGATGATTAATTCTTCCGAATATCTGTCTGATATTGTTTGATTGACAAAATTCTTTTAGCAAGTCAGAAGTAAATTGTGGCCCTTGATCAGTTATCAACTCGCTTATCTTTCCATATTCCAATGCCTTTCTCAACAGTAGAACAGTATTCTCTGCTGTTGCATGATCAAACTCCCCATAAGCGAGAATCATACGCGAAGCATCGTCGAGAACAGCACAAACCCATGTCCCTCTTTCCATATCCTCAAGCCAATCCATATGCACGGCTGTTAAGCTATGATCTCTTTCATATCTTACCCAAGGTTTCTTTCTAATCTTCTTTTCCATCTGTTTAACAAAACCGGATTCCGAGAGAATCTGGTGTATCTTATTATGATTAATGTCAATCCCATACTTAGCTTTTATTATTGGTCTAAGTATTGACGCAGATAGCTTAAACTCTTTAAAACATTCCATAATAGATTTTATTTCATGTTCCTTCAAAGGTACCCTTGGTCTACCTAAATACATTCCAATCTCTGGGATTCCTCCAGAGATTGTTGCTTTTCTTTTGATCTGATAAACCCTACCTATGCTTATCCCATACTGCCTGCTTAGCTGATAAGCAGTCCATCCATTTCCTAGTTTGTCAACGATAAACTTCACCTTCTCTTTATTGAGTTTCATATCCTTTTCATTTATTTTATCGTTATGAACTATTTTTCGGATACTACATCCAAAATCCAAAACCTAAGGATTTATAAACCCTCTAATTTTATTAAAAATATGAAATTAACAACAATATTGTCAGGTATAGTATTAAGTAGTGTGTGTAGTTTAAATAGTTGTGTAATCGATTCAAATTTTCCTAAAGTGAGCATCGGTTATTGTCCCCACATAGAAAGTGACAAAAAACAATGTTATGATTGTCACGATGTAGAGAAAATTAATAATCCCTATGGATTTACTTCTTTAAAGACAATTTCAAAGTAATTTAATAACTTATGAGGATTATTGCATTAACAACACATTGTTAGCAGAAAAGACATGTAATGGAAACTTCCCAAATACAAATAAAATAATGTGTCCAAACGGGTGTTTGAATAAGAAATGTTTATAATTACTTAGTAGTGACAATAAAAAGATTTAAATACTGTATAAAACTATTAAATACATGAGATTAACACAAATATTAGCAATTCCAATATTACTAAGTTCATCTAGTTGTATGGATAGCGCAGAAACAAGAAAACAACTTCCTGCAAATTGTGATTATGAAGATAATTATATGGATTTGGGTTTTGGTCATTGCACGTATAGACACGTTTTTGTTTTACCACCAGAAGAAGAAGTAAAATATATTATGAAGCATTATTATGAAGATAAGAAGAAACAAGAAGAAAATGAAAAGAATGAAGATAAGAAGAAACGTTAATAATATCTAAAAGCAAGTATTTTTTGCCATATTAAGCTGAATGCGTTTCTGTTTAAAAATCTTATTTGAAATTGCAATCTCTCTTTTAAAAAGCTATTCCTCTATAGGAGTTACAATAGTAACATTTTTATAGTCATTCCTCTTAACTTTTTAATGAAGATAAACGATGCTAGAATGTCTACAGATGGAAGTATTAAATATAGGCTGGCCGTTCCAAACAAAGGAATTATTGAAACAATCTATTTTAATTTTGATGGTCATTATGGAAAATTAGAGTCTAATAGTAAAGTACTTTGCCTTTCTTCTCAAGTTGGATGTAGTATGGGTTGTTCTTTTTGTGAAACTGGAAAATTAAGTAAATCGGTAAATCTTTCAGGGCTAGAGATGTACAACCAAGTTAATTTAGTTCAAAAAGATGTTTCAAGCAGGGGCTTATCTCGGGCAAATTTCTACGCTATTATGGGAATGGGAGAACCTCTTGCTAATCTGGAAAACGTACTTCAATTTTATAGTCTGGCCAGACCAACAGTCAATAGAATATCTCTTTCAACTTTAGGAATAGCCACAGTAATAAATCAGTTAGCAGAACGCTCAGAAGATTTTGAATTGTTTATATCTCTACATAGCCCTTTCGACTCGGAAAGAGAAAAGTTAATACCTTTAAATAAAGTTTGGCCTATTAAAAAAGTATTGGACTCTGGTAAAGAGTATTCTGTTTCCAGAAATGAAAAAGTTAATCTCTCGTATATGGTAATGCCCCATACTAATGATACTTCAGATCACTTTAAAGAATTGATTGCCCTTGTGGATCCAAATTGTTTTTCAGTACAACTTACCTGTTTTAACTCTAATAACTATGCTGAAACACTAATAGCAAGAAATTATTTTTCTAATGAGGTCATACCAAGATTTATAAAATTTATGAATTTGGCAAAAATCGAATATGATGTCCAGGTTAGTAAGGGTATAGATATATTTGGGGGCTGTGGTCAATTATCAAATTCTAATAAGGGGGCAGAAGAAATATGTTAGGTCCATATACTGCGAATAAAGATAGAACTATTTCTTATAAGGGTAATAAAATATTTTCTTCTATAGTAGATATATCTTCTATAAAGGTTCCGATAAACGAGATTGAAGATAGAGTTAATCAATTTGTTAAAGATGAAATGTGGAGCCATATTGCAAAAATAAATCACAGAATAAATATTTCTACTAACGAATATTTTGATAGCATTGATGCCCTTTTTACAACTCTCCCCTTAACTACTAAAATGATCTCTTCTCCAGGGGCAATATATGGTAAGGAAGCTATTAACTATACTACGGATACTTCTCCTATAACTCTTAAATGGTTTAATCTGTCAGATACAGCCTTTTTATCCGAATCTTCACAAATTTATTTAGAACTTGCAATGATGCAGAAAGGTATAGACCAAGTTTATTCTATATATAATTCCTTTAGAAAGGAGCATGCAGATGCTACTCATCTATCAGAATTCCATCATATCGAATATGAAGGTAAGGTAAGTCAAGAGCAAAATGAAAGAGTAATACTCAATCTAATAAAAAAGATTGTGGCTGATTTGTTAGAGAAAAATAAAGAGGATTTAGCATATTTTTTAACAGAAGAGAAGCTAAAAGAACTTAAGAACTTTGCAGAAAATATACAAACTATTCCAAGATTAACCTTTAAAGAAGTTTTAGATGTATTATATAAAGAAACAGGTGACAAAAAGTATAAAGACTTTACTCTTAAGAATTTTGGAAGTTGGGAAGAAATAAAAATTACTGAAATTATGGGGAATATGGTAATTATTAGAGAATTCCCCTTATTAGAGGTCCCTTTTTATCATGCTGCCCTAAATGGGAAAAATCTTAAAGTAGCAGATAATTCAGATTTTCTATGGCCTGGATATAGAGAGATCATTGGCAGCGGTCATAGGGTAAGATCAGAGAAAGAGCTACAAGAAAAAGCCAGAATATTTAATTTACCTAGAAAAGATTATGAGCCTTATTTACAAACTAGAAAATTTTCTAATTATAAGGAAACCTCTGGATTTGGATTGGGTTGGGAAAGAATGCTCCATGGTCTTTTGGAAATGCCCTTTATTTGGACTGTATGTCAATTTCCAAGAGTGGATAAAACATTAAAACCATGACAAGAATAAAAACAAGACGATTGGATAGTCTAAATATGGGAAAAGAAGTCGAATTAAGAGGGCGTATTATTGCTAGAAGAGATTTTGGAAAGATTGTCTTTCTAGATTTAAAAGACGATGAGGGGAAAGCACAATTAATGGTTAGTAACGATAAAAATTCTAAAGTTTATGATTTATCAAGCGATTTACGTATTGGAAATATAATTGGGGTAAGCGGAAGAACAACTATGACTAAAACAGGTCAAAAAACAATTGATGTAGAAAGACTTCAGGTTTATACCAGATGTAGATCCTTTCTGCCTGATTTAAGAAATGGATTAAATAGAAAATCCTGCTACAATAATAGAGGATTGGATATTTTAGTGGATAACTCCTCTTTTGAGAGATTTAAGAAAATTAATAGAATGCTCTCAACAGTTAGAACTTTCTTTTATGAAGAAGGTTATCAGGAGGTTGACACCGGGATTCTTCAAAAAACAGAAGATAGCGCCCCAGCGAGATGTTTCACTACTTATTGTAATGATCTCAAAAGAGATTTAGTATTAAGAAAATCAAAAGAGCAGAGAATGAAACAATTGATTGCAGGAGGATTTGAGAAGATATTTGAGATAGGTAAAAGTTTTAGAAATGAGCAAATAACTAGAAAATATCATCCAGAAATAAACGGGCTTGAATTATATTGTGCATATAGTAATTGGGATGATATGCTTGCTCTGACCAACAGAGTTATCAATAGTTTAAATCAACGTTTTGGTATTCCGGAATCAAACCCTCAACAGTATACTGAAATTAAGTTTTATGATCTTATAAAAGAGGAATTTAAAATTGATGGTAGAATAGCTTCTTATAAAGAAATTGCTAATCTACATCCAACTAAAAAAAAGGATTACCCACAAAATGATTATGGCCGCGATTTTATGCTTATGGATATGGTCTCTTTTATATTGGATCGAAATACAAGTCAGAATTTTGTTCTTAAAGGAATTCCAAAAAGAGTATCTGTACTCTCTGCTCAAGATCAAGAAGAGCCCTCTTTATCCCAAGAATTTAGATATTTTGTAAAAGGTTTATCTTTTGCATATGGGAATACTGAACTTACTGATTCTATCGAACAAGAAAGAAGATTGTCTGAACAAGCTAATTATGAGGGAAAAAATATGGACCTAAAAAAAGATCTGTTTTTGAAGATTATGAAATTAGGTTTGCCACCTTTAGGAGGTCTTGGCTTTGGACTTGAAAGATTATGGATGTTATACACAGAATCACATTCTGCTAAAGATGTGATATATTATCCCTTATAAGGTTTTGATACGAATAACTCAACTTCTTCCTTAAATTTGCGCTTTTGAATTATGAATATGCTAAAGGAAGCATATTTAAGATTCTCATTAAATAATTCCATAAATTTTTTTCCTTCTTTAAATAATGTTTTTCTTTCAAATTCGCTCATTTTATTTATATGTTCTTTATTAAATACCTCTGAGAGGTAATCTTGAATTTTTGACTTGACGTTTTTATAAACAAAATCTTTTTCAAAACAAATTTCTATCGGTATTTCTAAACCACGAATCAGTTTAATCCAATCTTCCTTAGTTCTTACTGAAATCTTTGTATTAATTGCTTCTTCAACCTTTTTTAATAGTTTTTTAGGAGGATTTTTCTTATAATAGATTGGAACAAGTATTAAAAATCCATTATCTTTTAAGACCCTAAAACACTCTCGAACAGCCACTTCTTTATCTTTTATAAAAGAGAGTACGTTGCTTAGCCACACAACATCAAATTCTTCATTTTTAAAGGGAAGGTTTATTACAGACGCTTCCATAAAGTTTACTTTTCTAGTTATCTCAAATAAAGCATTAGTTTCATTTGCTGCTAATATTGATTTTTTATTTAAATCAATCCCAATTACTTCTGCACCTGTAAGTAAATGAATATTTCTAGATGTAAATCCAGTATTACATCCGATTTCGAGAACTTTCTTCTTATCAGTTATATGCGCATTTACACATACTGTTTGTATTGTTTTAATGCCTCCAGAAGGCCTATTTGTTTCCCTTACAATTCCAACATAATTAGAATAATCCATTTTGGGGGCCTTTTTTTCTTTATCTCTCATTTTAATGTTTAATTATATTTATCTTGATTTCTTTTCCTCTTGCTAATATTTTCACCTTGCCTCCAATCGGAAAGGTTATAATCGGCTGAGAATGACCAAAATCGGCATCAGCTATAATCGGAATATGATCAAGATCCATTTTATCTTCAATTATCTTAATCAATTTTTCTTTAGTCATCTCGGAGTTTTTTTGAAATCTCCCAATTACAATTCCTTTAATTTTGCTAAAATGAGATTGGTGTATTAAAGATTGCAGATCTCTATCGAAATTTTCTGGTTTTGAATCTTCATCATCTTCTATAAAAAGAATTTTATCCTTTAGAGAAGGCATAAATCGAGTTCCTTGTAGAAGATTTAAGGTGCATAAATTGCCGCCAATAATAGTTCCCTCTGCATCGCCCTCTTTTATAATAAATGGTCCGCTATTCTTTATAAAATTCCTATTCTCTTGATCTATGAACCAGGCATCATCACTCCAATTTTGAGACGGGTTTATTGTAATGGCTCCTTTTTCTATAACTGCCTTTTTGAAATATTCTAAATAGTACTCAAATCCTTTAGCCATGCCAAATGAAGAAAAATGGGGTCCAGAATAGGTGACCAATCCTGTTTTTTTATATATTGCATTTTGCAAGGCAGTTATATCTGAGAACCCACATAATATTTTAGGATTTTTCTTTATTAAATCATAATCTAAATAATTTAAAATTTGATTGACATTATATCCTCCGACAACACTCAAGATTCCTTTTACATTTCTATCCCTGAATGCGTCATGAATATCCTCGACTCTAGATTTTATAGAAGAAGACCCAAATTCATCGCGCTCATTAACGTTTTTACCAAATGTAACCTTGAACCCCAATCCGCCCAACCTATTAATTGCTAATTGAATAGAATTTTTTGAAATAATCGCTAAACTTCTTGATGTGGCAACTACTCTTATTTCATCTCCTTTCTTTAATTTAAATGGAATCATCATTTTAATAGAGTTAATCTATATAAAAACTTTTAGATAATTCTATAAGAAGTTTTTATAAAATAAATTTATTGTCTTGTTATTTTTCATTATAAATTTCTTTAAATTTCTTTAAAGATCCTTTTACTAATTCGTCTGCATCTCCCCATTTTACATATTCTATAAATTCCCCTGGTTTTATGAGTTTCCTTTTAAACAATATTCCTGTAGCCGGATCCTTTATCATTTTGTTTACACTTCCTATAATTCCTATAAATCTTGCTTGATAGAAGTGATCTCCCTCAACTTTATTAGGATTATTTGGAAAGATTATTTCCAAGAATCCTACTGGAGCTATTTTGCCTAATGTTAGACACGCTTCTTCACTTACTTCTCTTTTCAATGTCTCCTCTTTAGTTTCTCCATTCTCAGGTTTTCCTCCTGGAATTCCCCATTTTCCCGGTCTGCTACTAACAATAACAATCTTCCCCTTGTCATTAAAGCACATTCCGGAAACTTGAGTCACTGGCTTAAGAGATTCAATGTCTTTTATCTCACTAGAAGTAAGAAATCTACAGGTTACTTTGCTCCCTCCCAATTCTCTTGTATATTCTTTCATTTTAGATATTTCTCAAATACCTCTAATTGTTTATACATATCATACTTTTTTAATTGTTCTATTTTTAATTTTCCATCATCTTCATTAAAGATAGCTTTAACCTTAGGATAAAATAATTGTTTGAGAGAATTAATGATTTTAAATGAAAAATTTATAAAGATATTTGCCTTAATATTCTTGAAAATAAAAAGGAGGTAAAAGATGACTGAAAAGTTGAATAAAAACAAGACAGGGCTGGCATTAGGTGCATTTTTTGCAGTTGTCCATGCTATATGGGTGCTTGCTGTTGCAATTTTTGGGGCTGGCGGAATGAAAAGCTTCATTGACTGGATATTAGAACTGCACTTCATGACTATGAGCCACGAGATTACTGGATTTAACTTTGTAAATGCTCTGCTTCTTGTTGTTGTGACTTTTATTTGCGGTTATATAGTGGGATGGATATTTTCCGCAATATGGAACTGGGTTAAGAAAAAATAGGAAGAGAAACTTAATTTTTTATTTTTTATTTATGGGCGCGAGCGAGTGCAGGGGAATTAAGGCTTGGTGTTTTATAAATGACTTCTGAACTATCAAAATAATACCTTATTTTTGACTGCTGTTTTTCCCGCCTTAAACCTCCGTCAATAGGCTTGGCTCCTGCTTTCCTGAATATTATTTCTGTAAAACCTTTTTTCTTAAGCTCCTCGTAGATGGCTCTTAGATTGGGAGAGCAAGAGAATTTGTATCTTTCTATGAAGTATGTTTTATTGAGTATCCTGCCTCTTAATATTTCTTCTGCACTTTGAAATATTCTAGAAAATTCTTCTTTATCTGCTCCGCAGTCTATGCGATTCCTCACCAATAAAAAAGGATGATTTTCATAGACATTGGTTATAAAATTGATTTGGGGCGGGCGATGCCAAGCCTCATAGCAAAAAACATGATATTTTGCCCTATCGTTCATGGGATAGGGGAATTAAGGAGGTTTATAAGTTTTTTGAGTTTTTAATTTAAGAGTGCAAATCAAGATAATTATCTGTAATATGATTTTGCTAACCTTTATTTTTAAACATTATTCTCTATAAAATATGTTGAGAATTAAGGCTTGTCTTGGATTAAAGGCACAAAGACAAAGCCAGGAAACTCTTTTAATTTTATCTTGGAGTTCTGTTCTTTGATTTGGAAGATTGATTCTTTAATTGGAGCGACTAAAATGCCGTTGTTTTTTAATTGTGCATAAAGATTTAATGGAAGCTCTTCGGCTGAGGCGCTGACGAGAATTCTGTCAAAGGGAGCATGTTCTGGAAGCCCGTTTGAGCCGTCTTGATTTATAATCTTGATAGATTTGTCTTTTTTGAGAAGATTTTTGGATTTCTCTGCAAGAGATTTTATTATTTCCAGGCCATAAATTTCTCCATCCAAAATTATTTCAGAGATTAATGCGAGAACATAGCCAGAACCTGAGCCTATTTCTAAAATTTTCTGCCCTCTTTTTAGTTCTAAAAGAGAAAGCATAAAAGCTATTGTATAAGGCTGGGAAATTGTCGCGCCCCCCTCCAAGAGAAGAGCTATATCTTCGTAAGCAAGGGCTTTGTATTGCGGAGGAATGAAGTCTTCTCTTTTTATTTTTTCAAATGCTTTTATTATCGACTCAGAAAAACCATTGGCTCTCAGATTTTCCAGCAATTCCTGCTTTGAATTATTTGTTTCCATAAGATTTATTAATGCTCTTTTTTATATAGATAAATGAGTATAAAAAATTTGACTTCTAAGGAATTTGACGGATTTATAAAGAGCGGCATTAGTATTGTTGATTTTTATGCGGATTGGTGCGGACCATGCAAAATAATGGAGCCTATTCTTGAAGAAGCTGCTGAAAAGATTAGAAACGTGAAATTCGGAAGAGTTGATATTGACAAGGAAAATGAATTAGCCCAAAGATTTGATGTTATGAGCATCCCTACTTTGATATTTTTCAAGGGAAAAGAACAAGTTGACAGAGCCAGTGGTGTCTTGGAAAAAGAAGAGCTGGCTAAGATGATTGGGAAGATTTCTAAATAAGAAAGAGGGCATTATTTTAATTAAAAGATTAATATTGCACGAAAGATAATTATCTTAATCCAATTTGATAGTTTATTCTACATAATATAAATGCTTATAAAGTTAAACAAGAGAGCCATATTATGGCAGAAGAAAAAGCAAAAACTCTTGGAGAATTCGTTGATAGGATGATTGAAATTTATGTAACTCATCCTAATGTAATTAATAATAAGCAATCAGACCATTCGGCTTATAAAGAATATATGGAATGTAAAGAGATATTAGATAATTTTGGAAGACGTGTTGGAGGAATGGAGAAAAATATTTTGGAATTGGATGGAAGAATGCCCGGAGAATATCGTTTTGAATCTTAAAATTTTTCGAATCTTTAACTCATTCTGCTCATAAAAGCTAAAGGCCTAAAGATTTAATAAAATCTCTATCTCATTCGCCTTTAAGAAAGGCGAAGATTTAAATAACAATTTTATTTGGATTTATTGAGGCTCCGTAGCTCAGCCTGGTTAGAGCACTGGCCTTTTAAGCCAGGTGTCGCGGGTTCAAATCCCGTCGGGGCCATAGGGATTTGAAAATGTCAAGATTTTTTCCAAGTTATGAAATCTTGAGCATACTCAAGAACCAAATGTATTTGTAAAGGTTCTTGATACACACATAGACTTCGTCCGCGGTACCCTTCACGAGGTATTCACTCAGGGAACCCCGTCGGGGCCATTTGGGGCATATAAATAGAAATTTGGTAAAAATGAGGAATTTTTTCTTATAAATGTCAAAATGTAGAAAGATTTAAAAACCCACTTTTATACTCATCTTTTGTTATTCAATAGTTAGTAAAATAAATTTCATTATTCAGAAGGCCAAAAAATGCATATCCTACAGCCAAAACACACAAAGCTCAAATCTGAAGAAGTGAAAAAAATACTAGATAAGTACAATCTTTCTGTTTCGCAATTACCGATGATAAAATCAGATGATCACGCACTGCCGGAAGGCTGTGTAAAAGGAGATATAATAAAGATAGAAAGAAAGGAAGGGGATAAAATTATTTTATATTATAGGGTGATTATTTAAAATGGGGAAAAAAGAAAATATTTTGGTTGAGAAATATCTTAAGGAACACTCGCTTGTAGAATCTAACATTCTTTCATTTAATAACTTCCTGAATAATAAAATGCAGCAGATTGTCAGCGAGATTAACGAATCACTTCCAAATGAGGATATAGAGATTAAAATTGGAAAAGTTAGAATTGGAAAACCAAATATAATTGAGGCTGATGGGAGTTCAAGCATAATAACGCCAATGATTGCGAAGCTTAGGAATCTGACTTATTCTTCCCCTATTTTTGTTGATTTGAGTGTAAAATATGCCGGGCAAGCTGATGATGCCGAGGTCGAAATTGGGAGGATACCTATAATGGTAAGGAGTGCTGCCTGCGTTACAAATGGCATGAACAGGGAAGAATTAAAAGAAAATTATATGGATCCGCTTGATCCTGGCGGATATTTTATCATAAATGGAAATGAAAGAGTTATTGTTATGTCAGAGGACTTGGCACCAAACCAGCCTTTTATCGAAGAGGGAAGGCATAATCTAATATTGAGGATCTTTTCGCAAAGAGGCTCTTACAGAATTCCCACTACTATCTCCGAAACAAATGAAGGGATATTGGAGCTTACTTTCAGCAGATTAAGGAATATTCCTGCTATTGTTTTATTAAAGTCGCTGGGAATGGTAAAAGAAGCAGAAATAGCAAAAAATATTGATTATGAAAATGACTGCCTGATTGTAAATCTTTATGAATTTGCCAAGCTGCAAAACGCTGATGATGCGATGATGCATATTGCAGAAAAGTCCGGAATTCAGGGAACTCGAAAAGAGATTCTTGAGAGAGTAAAACAGAGGATTGATTCTTTCTTGCTGACGCATATTGGCATGGACAAATCTTCAAGGAACGAGAAAGCACTCAGTTTATGCAGGTTTATTCGCTTGTATTTGAGGGCAAAAGAAGACCCAAGCATACGAACCGACAAGGACCATTATGGAAATAAGAGAGTAAAACTTTCTGGAGATTTGATGAGTGATTTGTTCAGAGTCAATTTTGGCATACTTATCCGAGACATCCAATATTCTTTGCAAAAGGTATCTAAGAGAAAGAAATTTTATTCTTTAAAAACAATTTCCAAATCAACATTGTTCTCGCATAGAATTGAAAGCGCGATTGCGACAGGTGCGTGGATAGGCGAGAAATCAGGCGTTACACAG